>Ga0256835_1001505_pt1 | contig 13923 bp, 9 predicted proteins | sample PIR30metaG_FD_185972 | JGI IMG/M metagenome (GOLD analysis project Ga0256835, IMG submission 185972) | Hydrothermal vent microbial communities from East Pacific Rise, Pacific Ocean - PIR-30 | ecosystem: Environmental > Aquatic > Marine > Hydrothermal vents | place: Pacific Ocean: East Pacific...
GTATTAACACGTTTTTTACGCGACTACCAATTCGATTTTCAGCCTATCCAGGTCCTTGCGGAAACCTCCCGGAATCTCCCGGTTTGTGATGATCACGTCGATGCGCTCCATGGGCGCAATTTCCACCTGGGCCACCATGCCGAACTTGGCATGTTCCGCCATGACGATCACCTTTCCGCGCGTGTGCCGGATCATGCTGCGTTCGATGACCGCGATTTCCAGGTTGGGAGTCGTCATGCCGCTGCGCAGGCTCAGGCCGTCGGCGCCCAGGAACAGTTTGTCGGCGTTGATGCGCTCAATCATCTCCAGCGTCAGGGGGCCGGACACCGATTGCGTGTCGGCATCATAGACCCCGGGCAGCAGGATGATTTCGGCGGCCGATCGGCCCGCATCGGCGAGTACGGCCAGGTTGTTGGTGAATATGGTCACCGGACGCTGGGGGTCGATGTGCCCCACGATCTGCGAAGCGGTGTAGCCCTCGCCGAGAAAAACGGTGTCGTGGTCTTCGATCAGCGATGCGGCACGCTGGGCAATGGACTGTTTCTGGCCGGGATTCTGCTGTCGGCTGCGATGGTAAAAAAACTTCCCGTCGACCCGTTCCTGCCGCAGGATGGCGCCGCCGTGGGTTCTTTCCACCAGCCCCTGCTTTTCCAGCACGTCCAGGTCGCGCCGGATGGTCATCTCGGAGACCCCCAGCATTTCGCTCAGGCGGGCGCCTCGGATGATGGGCTCCTGTCGCAGAATCTCGAGAATGTGCTGCCGCCGCTGTGCCGGCAGTATGGTGGCGTTTTTTTTCATGATCGTTTTCCGAGGAGCATATAAAGCTGTTCGTTTTTGTTGTCAAGTGTTTATTTTTGATTGTTTTCGTTCGTAAGACCGCTTTCCTTTTTGGGTAAAGGAACATCTTTTCTTGACAGAAATATTGGCTATTTCGTATAGTTACACAAATTTTAACGCATTTATACAAAGGAGGGCCGCCATGGGGTTTGCCGACAATAAAACCAAAATCGTCTGCACCATCGGACCCGCGTCGGATTCCCCGGAGGTCATCGAGGCGCTGATCCGGGCCGGCATGAACATCGCACGCCTCAACTTTTCCCACGGCGACTTCCAGGGTCACGGCAGCGTCATCGAAAGGATCCGCGCGGCGGAGCGCGTCACTGGCCGGCGCGTGGCCATCATGGCCGACCTGCCGGGCCCCAAGATGAGGATCGGTGATTTCGCCGAAGAACCCATCGAACTCAAAAAAGGGGATCATTTCACCCTCACGACGCAACCGGTGCCCGGAACCCGTGAGCGCGTCTCCGTGACCTTCGAGGGACTGCCCCATTCGGTGCACCCCGGCGACCGCCTCTTTCTTAACGACGGGATCGTGCAGCTCAAGGTGCTGGAAGTCTCGGATCAGGACGTGCTCTGCCGCGTGGAGGCCGGCGGCACCCTGAGCTCTCGCAAGGGGCTCAACCTGCCGGGCATCGATCTGGGCATCAGCGCCTTCACCGATCACGATCGCCAATGCCTGGCCTTCGCCCTGGAAAACGGTGTGGATGCCGTCAGCCAGTCTTTCGTGGAAAACGCCGAAGACCTGCGCGCCGTCCGGGAGGCCGCTGCACAGATGGGCCACGACCCCTTCGTAATCGCCAAGATCGAACGCGCCGGCGCCCTGCGCAACCTGGAGGAAATCCTAACGGCCGCCGACGGCCTCATGGTGGCCCGGGGCGACCTGGGGGTGGAGATTCCCATCGAGCAGATCGCTGTGGCCCAGAAAAAGATCATGCACCAGGCCAACCGCCGCGGAAAACCGGTCATCACCGCCACACAGATGCTGGAGTCCATGACCGTCAGCCGGCGCCCCACCCGCGCCGAGGCCACGGACGTGGCCAACGCCATCCTGGACGGAACGGACGCCGTCATGTTGTCGGCCGAATCGGCCACCGGCAGGTACCCGGTGGAGGCCACCACCATGCTGGCAAGCATCGCCGCCACCATCGAGCCCCACCGCAACAGCCACCCGCTGCGCGACGAGCTGTCCTCCAACGCCGCGGCAACCGAGAGCACCACCCTGGCGGACATCATCGCCCTGGGCGTGGCCACCACCCTGGAGCGCATCACACCGGAAGTCGTCATCGTCCCCACCCGCAGCGGCGCCACCGCCCGGCGCATCACCCGCTTTCGTCTTCCGGTCTGGATCGTGGGGGTCAGCAGTGACGAGAAGGTCTGCCGTGGACTGTGCTTTTCCTACGGGGTATTTCCGGTCCACGAAACCGACCATCCGACGGCCTGGCGGCCCTGGATCCGGGCTTTTTTCGAAAAACAGCACATTTCCGGAAAACTGGTGGTGCTCACCGAGGGGCCTTCGCGCAAGCATCCTGAACGCAACAACCGCATGGAAATCATCGATCTGCAGCACAAATAGGACAGACTTTCACCGCAACCTGAATACTTCCGGGAGGCAACGGGTAATGACCGCAAACAAGCAGAAATGGAAGCTGAAAAACGTAGGCATCGTGTCGTTCCGCCTGGCCGGCACGGACGGCGTATCGCTGGAATCGGAGAAATGGGTGCAGGTCATGGAAGCCGCCGGTCTGAAGTGCTTTTATTTCGCCGGGGAGCTCGAACGCCCCGCCGATCGCTCGTACCTGGTGGCCGAAGCGCACTTTCGCCATCCCGAAATCGCGGCCCTGCATCAGAAAGCCTTCGGGGTCACCGAGCGCCACCGCAGGGTCACCCATGAGATCCACCGGCTGGCCCGTTTTCTCAAGGACCATCTTTACCACTTCATCAGCAAATTCGACATCGGCCTGCTGGTTCCGGAAAACGTGCTGGCCATACCGCTCAACATCCCGCTGGCCATCGCGCTGACCGAACTGATCGCCGAAACCAACATCCCCACCCTGGCCCATCACCACGATTTTTACTGGGAGCGCGACCGCTTCATCATCAATTCCGTCTCCGACTACCTGCACATGTGCTACCCGCCGGAGCTGCCCGCGGTGATGCACACGGTGATCAATTCTTTCGCCGATGAACAGCTCAGCTTCCGCACCGGCATTTCCAGCCGCATCATTCCCAACGTGATGGATTTCGACAACCCACCCCCGCCGCCGGACGAATACGCCGCCGATGTGCGCCGCTCCCTGGGCATCGCGGACGATGAACTGTTCATCCTGCAGCCCACCCGGGTGGTCAAGCGCAAGGGCATCGAGCATGCCATCGAACTGGTGCACCGCCTGGGCCGCAAGGCCAAGCTGGTCATCTCCCACGCTTCCGGGGACGAGGGTCACGACTACGAGCAGCGCCTGCGCGATTACTCCCGCCTGATGGGCGTCAATACCCTCTTCGTGTCCGACATCATCGATGAACAGCGCGGCACCCTTCCCGACGGCCGCAAGGTCTACACGCTTGAGGACATTTACCCCCACGCCGACCTGGTCACCTACCCTTCGACTTTCGAGGGCTTCGGCAACGCTTTTCTGGAGGCCGTCTACTTCCGCAAGCCCATCGTGGTGAACATCTATTCCATCTATGCCCGCGACATCAAGCCCAAGGGCTTTTCGGTCATCGAAATCAACGGCTATGTCACGGGAGAAGCGGTGGAACTCACGCGCAAGGTGCTGGAAGACAAAGAGATGTGCCGCAAAATGGTAGATCACAACTACGCGTTGGCCACGCAGTTCTACTCCTACACCGTACTGCGCCGCCTGCTGCAGAACCTGCTGACTGAACAGCCGTGGTTTCCGAGGATATAGCCGTACGGCCTGCCGCAAACATCGGCGTCAGTGCCGCGACCAGCGGCCCACCACGATGGCCACCAGCAGCGCCAGCATCAGGTAGCCGCCGAAGGCTTCCAGCCCCGTGAGCATGCGCGCAGCCGGGCTGACCGGATGGAGCCAGCCGCAATCAAGCCCTGCGAAACAGGCCATGGAAAAGGACAGCAGCGAACGAAAACGCCAGGGCGTGGCGCCGCCGTCAAAGTCCTCCGGCCCCAGTCCGAAGCAATACGCCGCCGCGAAGGACACCACCAGCACCAGGCACCATGCCAGCCAGGCCCACGGCGTGCGGCCGCAGTCGGCGCACACCAGCCACAGCCCGTAGCGCACTTTTCCCCGCCAGCCCCCGGCGCGCAGTTCCTCGATGGCGTCCTGGTGCGCGGCGAAACGCACGAACCTGCGGCTGCCGGAGGCGCCTGCCAGCCCGATTCCCAGAAAACGCCCCTTTCGGTCGTACTTCACCCCCCTGAGGCGGGCACCGGCCAGGCGCGCGAAACGCAGATCGGCGCCCCGCAGGTCGGCGCCGTCCAGCACCGCTCCGCTGAAATTCGTCTCGCGGCAGGCGGCCCGCCGCAGCGTGGCATTCTCGAGGCGCGCCCCGCAAAGATCACTCCAGGACAGGCCGGCCCTTTCCAGGCAGGCGCCTGACAGATCGGCACCACCCAGAGCCGCGGTGCCCAGCTTGGCAGCGGTCAGATCGGCATGCTTCAGTTCCGCTCCCCCCAGATCGGCATTGATCAGGCTGGCCTGGCGCAGGTCGGCCATTTCCAGGTGGGCACGGCGCAGATTGGCACCGTTCAGGACGGCACCCTTCAGGCTGGCTTTGAGCAGCACGGCGCTGCTCAGATCACTTCCGGAAAGGTCGGCGCCGGAGAGGTCAGCCCCGGCCAGCAGGGCGCCGGAAAGATTGGCGCCGGCCAGGGGCAATCCCCCCAGCCGGGCGCTTTTAAGGTCGGGAATGGTTTGCGCGTTTTCGCTGCGCCAGCGGTTCCAGGCGGCCGCCCCTTTTTTGATCTGCGAAAGATGCCGCCGGCTGGCCATGGGCTAGAGCGCCACGGTGGCGACCCGGTAGCACCTTAAGCAGCGCGATGCTTCGGCGATGGCTTCCGGGTTTGTGAAGCCCTTCTCCACTTCTTCAAAGGTCCGCTTGCGGATTTCCGGCGGCAGCATCTTCAGGTGCTTGCGGGGGCGGCGGTCCGGGATGCCGATGTGCTCCTGCGGGTCGTAGACCTTGAACGTCTGGAAGAGCTGGTCAAAATAGTCTTCGCGCGTGTAGTTCAGGGATTTTCCGTTGATCAGGCGGTCGATGCTGCGGGCCGCCTTGCGGCCGCCGGCACAGGCCGTGATCAGAGCGCCGGGACCGGTCTCGCAGTCGCCGGCCGAGAACACCTTGGGGTGCGATGTCTGCTTGGTGACCTCGTCCACGGCGATGGTGTTCCATCGGGTGGTCTCGATGTTGTCGACGCCCTCGAGCAACGACAGGTCGATGCGCTGTCCGATGGCCGGCACCACCGTGTCGCACTCGAAGACGAACTCTGATCCCTCGATGGGCACCGGACGGCGACGGCCACTGCTGTCCGGCTCCCCGAGCTTCATGCGGATGCACTCCAGGCCCACCACCTTGCCCTCCTCTGCCAGGATTCGCACCGGTGTAGTCAGGAAGTGAAATTCCACCTTCTCCTCTTCAGCATCGCGGATCTCGACTTCGTCGGCGGGCATCTCCTTTCGCGTGCGGCGATAGACCAGGTGCACCTCCTCCTTGCCGATGCGGAAGGAGCAGCGCACGCAGTCGATGGCCACGTTGCCGCCGCCGATGACCACCACGCGCTTTCCCTCCGGATAGGGGTCGCGGCCCTCGTTGATCTCCCGCAGGTACTGCACCCCCGGGATAAATCCCCGGTAGCCGGCGTCCTCCCCCTCGACCCGCATGGAGGTGCTGGACTGGGCGCCAATGGCCAGAAAAACGGCGTCGTTCTTCTCGATCAGGTCGGGCAGGGTGACATCCTTGCCCACCGTGGTGTTGTAGTGAATGGTGACGCCCAGGCGCCGGATCTGGTCCACCTCCCAGCGCAGGACGGGACGCGGCAGGCGGTAGTCCGGAATCCCCATGGCCGACATGCCGCCGGGCTCGCCCAGCCGTTCGTAAATGACGACCTCGTGTCCCCTGCGGGCCAGGTGGTAGGCGCAGGTGACGCCGGCCGGGCCGGCCCCCACGATGGCCACGCGGCCCTTCTTCGGGGCGGGTTTGACCCGAAATTTGGGGCGCCGCCCCTTGGACATCTCGTAGTCGGCCACGAAGCGCTTGAGATACTTGATGGAGATGGGTTCGTCGAGGTTGTCGCGCCGGCAGTGCTCCTCGCAGGGCCTCACGCACACGCGGCCCAGGACGCCCGGGATGGGCAGCCGCTCCCGGATGATGTCCAGCGACTCCTGGAATTTGCCCTCCTTGATGCACTCCACGTACCGGGGGATGTCCAGGTGAATGGGGCAGGCGTCCATGCAGGGTGCGGTGGCCTTGGACTGGTACCGGCCGGGGGCGATGGGCTTCCGGCTGCGTACGGCCTCACCAAAGGCGTCTGCGAAGTGATCCAGGGCGTGCAGGATGGGAAGCGGACCGAACTGGCCGATGCTGCACTTGGCCGTGTCGGCCACGTTGTCCGCCAGGGTCCGCAGCAGGGCCAGGTCGTTTTCCTGTCCGCGCCCCTGGCAGATGTCCGCCAGGATGCGGTACATGACACCGGTTCCGGTGCGGCAGGGAATGCACTTGCCGCAGGACTGCTGGTGCACGGCCAGCATGTAGCTGCGGCACATGTCGACCACGTCGACATCCGCCGAGCGCAGGATGATGCCGTACCAGCCGATCAGGGCCTTGATCTTCTGGTCCTGCCTGAAGTATTCCGGCAGCGCCACGTTTTCCACGGGTTCATAGGCATCCGGCTCTTTGCCGCGATTGTCCACCACCTGGTTCCGCCACGAACTGAACAAGAGATCTTCCATCGTTATCCACCCGTCTATGCTGGTCGCCAAAAGTCATCACCGGCCGCGCAAGCTGTCCGGAGGCCGGCGCCTCTCCTGCCCTGCTTCTGCATCCCCTTGAAATTATACGACTTTAAAAATATCACTAAAGAAATTGAGTATGTCAAAAAGCGGTCTGTCTGTCAAGATTCAAATCAGACATCATCCCCCGCCCCGCATCGATCCCGCCTTTCGCTTGATGATGACGGCGGTTCGGTCGTCGTCGGCCGGCGCGTTGCCGGTGAAGCGGTCGATTTCCGCGAGGATGGCACGCAGGATCTGCTCGGGAGGTTGCCGATGCCGGGCACGCAGGATCTCCATGACGCGCTTCCTGCCGAACATGCGCCCCGCCGCGTTGCGCGGCTCGTAGAGTCCGTCCGACAGCACGGCGAAGATGTCGCCGGGGGCCATTTCCACGACCTCCGGCTGCGCCTGCCCGATTTCATCGATGGTGCCGAAAGGCGGCAGCTGCGGCATCAGGCTGCGGCAGTCGTCCTCCTCGCGCCGGTAGTGCAGCAGCGGCGCCTGCCCCAGGCTGAAGCTGACCAGGCGGTTGGTGACGGGATCGAGTTCCCCGAACCAGGCGGTGATGAAGCGCCCCTCGTGAAGATCCTCCTCCAGTTGCCTGTTCATCAGCCGGATGACGGCCATGAGGTCCTGCCCGGAGCGCACCGCCATGCGCAGCATGGCCCGCACCTGGGTCACCGAAAGCGCCGGTCCGATGCCGTGCCCGCTGGCGTCGGCCAGCAGGAAGATGCCCAGGTGGGCGTCTTTGTCGGAAATCCGGAATTCCTTTTCATCTCCATGCGCATCACGCAGAAGGCCGATGACGTCAAAGGTGTCTCCGGCAGCGCCCTCGGCCGGTTGGCTCCAGCCGGTGATCTCGTAGCCGGGCAGACGCGGCAGCTTTCGTGGCAGGGTATCCTGCTGGATCTTGCGGGCGATCTGAACGTCCCGCTCCATCTTGAGCAGCACCCGCAGGCCGCGTCGCATCTCGTTATGGGCCTTGGCCAGGCGCCGGAATTCCTCCACCGGGGCGTCGATCACAAGCTCCTGCTCCAGGTCGCCGCGGGCGATGCGGTGGCTCTCCTGCACCAGCTTTTCGATGGGCCGGCTGTAGCGGCCGGCCAGGGTGAATATGCGCTTGACCGCCAGCAGCACGATCCCCATCACGATCAGCAGGATCCAAAGCCACATGAGTTTCAGGCTGCCCAGCAGATCGACTTCGGGCACCACCACGCTGATGCGCATCACCCGATCGGCATCGATGTTGAAAGGCCGCACGATGGCCCACCAGCTCTCCCCGCTGCTGCTGAAGGTGAAGATGCGGTCGCCGTAGGCGGGGTGGGAGCGGTAATGCCGTATGGCGTCCGTGACCACCGGAATACCCAGCTGTCCGATTTTCTTGAGCAGCGCCTGCCGCCGTTTTCCCCCGTCCTTGAACCGTTCGTAGCGCGGCAGACCGATGACGCGGTCGTCGTGGTCCGACAGGACGACCACCTTTCCGTGGCTGCTGACCCTCAGCGACATCGTGAACCGCGTGATGTCGCGCAGCAGGACGTCAAAAGCCGCCACCAGGATGCGACCGTCCAGGGCTTCGAAGGCCAGTGATGCCGTAATGCCGGGCTCTTTGGTGGTAAAAAACGTGTACGGATGCGTGATGTAGAAGCGGCGACCGCCTTTTTTCCCGGCGGTGCCGCCGGCGAGAAAATAATCCAGGGCGCCCTTGTACCACGGCCGGCTGCGGGGGTTGTAATGCAGCCTTTTCCACTCGCTGCGCACCTCGGTTTCCCCCTGCCGCCAGCTCCACAGGCGACTGCGGCCGCCCCACTCGTCCAGGCGGGTTTCCCGGTTCATCCAGCTGCCGTCGGCCTTTTTCAGCAGCATGTACTCGCGGCCCTGTTCGTCGGCCAGCAGGACAGAGCTGATCTGGGAATTATGCGCCAGCATCGGTACGAGCAGGCGATTGAGCTTGCCGCGGTCGGTAACGTCCAGTACGCCGTTGCGAGCCCAGGTGCTGACCAGTTCGAGATTCTCGGAGACCGGCGCGAAAAAGCGGCTCAGCTCGCTTTCGGTGTGCTCCACGGTCTGGATCAGGACCAGTTCGGAGAGGGTCCGCACCGCCCGCCGGGTGCCGTAACTGGCGGTCACGATAAGTGCCGCACTCATCAGGGTGACCATCACCAGCAGGTTGACCAGCAGGCTGCGCCGGATGGTGGTGTAGCGGCGTTTCTTGGCTCTGTTCTCTGGCAATGTAATCCGTCTGTGGCTGCCGCGATGTTTCGCACCCGGCATAACGCTCGCGGGAATTAGAAGGGAATCCAGAGGCGCAGAATGCGGTCCAGGCGGCCGTCCGTCTGGATGCGCACCAGGAACTCGTTGGCCGCCATGAGCAGCTTATGATCCCCTTTGCGCACGCCCCAGGCCAGGTACTCCTCGGTCAGCAGGGAGGGCAGCGGCATGACCCCCTTGCCCTGATTTTCGGCCGCCAGCATCAGGATCATGGGGGCGTCGTAGATGACCACGTCCACGTCGCCGCGGATCAGGGCGGTCACCGCCCCGGCGGCATTGTCAAAGACCTTCACGGCCTTGGCGCGGCCGAAGTTTCGCTGGACGAAATACTGCCCTGTGGTTTCCTTCACCACCCCGAAACGCGTGGTCAGGCTCTGGGTCAGCAGCGCGTAATAGCCATCGCGGTATTTGAGCTCGTCGGCCTTGCGGATCAGGGCCATCTGCCCCGTGCGGAAATAGGGGTTGGTAAAGGCGATGCGCACCTGGCGCGCCCTGGTGATGGACATGCCGGACATGATGATATCGGTACGGCCTTCGATGAGCGCCGGGATCTGCTCCTGCCAGGGCATCTCCACGAAACGCGGCTTCTTGCCGAGGAAATCGGCCAACTGACGCGCCAGGTCGATCTCCACGCCCACCAGCTTGCCGGCCTGCTTATAGGCCAGCGGTGCGGCCGTGGGGGTCACCCCCACGCGCAACTCGCTTCCGCCGATGGCCGGCAGCGCCGCCGACGGTCCCGAGCCGCCCGGCGGCGCACCTGCGCATGCCCACAGCAGGGCCGGCAGGACGAAGACCAGCAGAAGCAGCAGTACGGGGGTCGGTCGCGGTGATTTTGCCATGGCGCTTCTCTCCAGGGTTTCGCTACGGCGGTTGGCGGGTTGTACGGCGGCTTGCCGGCACGGCGCTACCGGTCTTGCCCTGCGTACTATAGCAGATCCCCGCGGTATTTCAACGAATTTCCCCCGGCGTCGCTCAGCATGCCGGTGAAACGGCCCTTGCATGCCGACGGGGTTGTCTCAGCCGCCGGCAGGCCTGCGATTTCCTGTTGACATGCGGTCGGGGTTATCATATAGGATAGTTTGCATTGATAATGATATTAGGTGGATAAGGGTTGGACAGAAACATCCTGAATGCCGGCGGCGCTATCCCGGCGCATCGCAACGGACGCTAACCTTATAGCTTACCAGAAGGAGCCACGAGATGGGAGTCAAAGAAGAGCTGCAGGAAAAGGAGGAGGCTTGCCAGTCGACGGAGGAATACGTTCAGGTTGCCAAAGAGGTTTTCAAGGAACTGTCCGACAAGGACTGGGCTTCCAACCTGTTCGACGAAGGAGCCGACTGGGCGGAAACCGCCGATGATTTTGTTCTGCTGGCCCGCAGCGTCAAGGAGGTGTTCGGGGACGATGAGCGCGCCAAGCAGTACCTGCTGCAGGCCAGGGACTACTGCATGAACGTGCAGGACTTCGTCAACCTGGCCGGGGCAGCGGCCGAAATCGGCGACACCGACGGCGCCCGCGAAATCATGACCGCGGCCCAGGCCAAGTGCGTCAAGGCCCAGGATTTCCTGAACCTGAGCAAGGCCATCAGCGAGGTGCTCAAGGACAACGAGCTGGCCCGTGAAACGGCGGACAAGGCGCTGGCCAAGTGCTCCAAGCCGGCCGATTTCGCCGATCTGGCCAAGAATATCCTGGAAATTTTCGACGACAAGGACTGGGCCCGCAAGATCTTCGACAAGGCCGTCGAGGGCTGCAAGAAGGCCGACGACTACGCCGCGGTGGCCAAGGGAATCGCGGAGGTTCTGGGCGACACCGACGGCGCCCGCGCGGTTTTCACCAAGGGCGAGGAAAGTCTCGAGGCGGGTCTTGAGCTGATGAAGCTGGCCGAGGCCGCCGTCAGCGACCTCAAGGACGAGAAGTACGCCGCGGCTCTTTACACCAAGGCCGCCGAAAAGCTCGAGAGCGGCGACGACCTCATGAAGCTGGCCGCCTCGGTGATGGCCAAACTCAAGGACAAGGCCCTGGCGCTGGACATCTACAAGCGCGCCGAAGCCAAGTACAGCACCTTTGCCGACTACGTCAAGCTGGCCAAAGCCGTGCTTAAGGACACCGGCGACAAGGCCTTTGCCGGCGAACTGCTCAACAAGGCGGCCGCCACCGGCCCGGACGCCGGTCAGCTCGTCACCCTGGCGGCCTCGCTGGCCGACGACATCGGCGACAGGCAGAGCGCCCTGGAGACCCTCAAGAAAGCCGAGGCCGCCGTCAAGACGGCCGCCGAGTTCAAGAAAGTGGCGGAGGCGGTGCTCAAGTACGCCGACGAGTCCGACTGGACCGCGGATATTAAGCTGCAGCTGGAAAAACGCGAAGCGCACCCGGAGCTCTACAGCGATTTCGTCAAGCGCGAGCAGGAGTGCCGCACCAGCGCCTCCATGGCCAAGCTGGCCCACGAGGTGATGGCGGCCACCGAGGACACCCCGTACGTGCGCAAGCTCTACGGCAGCGCCGAGGCCCTGTGCCGCTATGCACCGGAATTTCTCAACCTGGCCAGCAGCATTCTGGCCGACCTGAAAGACGAGGCCTGGGCGCGCCGCATCTACGAGCAGCTGGCCGCCAAGAGCGACGACGCGCACCACGTCAATGCCCTGGTGGACGGGGTGATGACGACTCTCAAGGACGAGAAGTGGGCCCGCGGCCTCTACGAAGCCCGCGAAAAGGCCTGCCGCAGCGAATCCGACTTCGTCATGCTGGCGCGCACCGTGCTCGACCGCCTGGGAGACGAAGACTGGGCCCGCAAACTGATGGCCGCCGCCGAGGAAAAAGCCGCCGACATGGCCGGCTACCTCTGCGTGGCCGAGGGTACACTGGCGGCCTTCGGGGACCGCCAGAAGGCGGCCGAACTCATCAAAAAGGCGCAGCAGGCCTGCACGTCTCTCGAGGAGACCGAACTGCTGGCCAGCCGCGCGGACAGCCTCCTGTCCGACAAGCAGCTGGTGCGGGACATCTACACGGCCGCCGAGCAAAAGGCCGAGAGCGCCGGCGACTTCATCCGCCTGGCCGAAGACGTGCTGCGCCAGCTGGAGGACACCGACTGGGCGCGGCAGCTCTTCAACCGGGCCGAACAGGCGACCGATGCCGGCAACTTCCTCTACCGGCTGCGGGCCAGCGTGGCCCGCCTGCTGAAAGACTCCCAGTGGGTTTCGCGCCTGCGCGCCAAGATGGCCTCCTGAGACGCACCCGGCGAAAGCCGGTCTGAACCCCCCGATGCCGCCCGGTGTCGGGGTTTTTTTTTTGGTCCCCGGCAAAACGCTGGCCCGCGGCAGAACCATTCCCGCCTTTCGGCGGCGGGGTGTTCGCGCTACTTGGGCCTTTTTGGCGTATCCTTCACCGGGGCTACCCTGCCCGTCCGGCGCCGGTACCAGCCCATGATTTTTTTCACGCTGATGGGAAACAGCCCCAGCAGGGCGAAGGACATCAGCAGCCCGGGTGACAGGATGTCGGCCAGCGAGTCGATGCGCCCCAGCTCCTTTCCGGCGTTGACGTAGACGAGGGTGCCGGGAAGCATGCCCAGCTGCGACACCCAGTAGAAGGTGCGCAGCGGCATGCGCGTCAGCCCCATGGCCAGGTTGATCACGAAGAAGGGAAACGCCGGTATCAGCCGCAGGGTGAACAGGTAGAAGGCGCCCTCCCTTTTGATGCCGCGGTTGATGGCCGCCAGCTTGTCTCCGAAGCGCTTCTGCACCCAGTCGCGCAGCACGAAGCGCGCCACCAGGCAGGCCAGGGTTGCACCGATGGTGCTGGCAAAGGAGATGATGACGGTGCCGGCCGCCAGCCCGAACAGCGCGCCGCCGGCCAGGGTCAGCACGGTGGCGCCGGGCAGCGACAGCGCCGTGACCGCAATGTAGATCAGCATGTAGGCGGCGATGACCGCCACGCGGTGCTGGGCGTAGAGTTGGGCGAAGGTGTCCCGGGAGGCCTTGAGGTAGGACAGGGAAAAGTACTGCTCGAGGCCGAAGGCCTTGAACAGCACCACCAGCGCCACGAGGGCCGCCACGAGGATGATTTTCCGGAGGGTCCCGCCCTTCACTGCCGTCTCCTTCCCGGCGGCCGGCGGCCGCTGATGGTGGGCTGCATGCGGATTATTTTCCGTTCAGGCGCCAGTCGTACTCCAGGTACGCGATCCGGACGGGGCGCGGGGCCCTTTCCAGTCGGCGCTTCAGCTCGCCCCCGGCGTAACGGGCCACGAACCCGGCCGGATCGTTTCCAAAATCCCCGGCGTACCACTTAAAAATCCGGCTCACGTAGAGAACGCCGCCCTCGAAACGGTTCGCGCGCGGATCGTTGATGAAGGCCCGCGCGGCCGCGTCCAGCTGCGCATCCAGCACAGCCCCGCGATAGGGCACCGACTGCAGCGGCGGGCAGCTCCTGGCGGCGCACACAACGGCGAAGTGCACCCGCGGGTCAGCGAAGCGCGGCCGCAGGATGCCGTGCTCGATGTCGTCCAGGCTCATGACCTTGCCGTCCAGGCGGCAGATCTTTTTCTTCCAGGGGCTTCGGAAGAGGCTCCCCAGCTGCTTGATGGAAGTGACGCCCGGGTAGCCCGTCAGCACCAGCTTGAGCGTCCAGGCGTTGTAGGCGTTGATGTAGAAGGCAAAGCGCTGCGCACGCCCAAGCGTGCGGCTGTCGACTTTCTCTAGCACCGCCAGGTAACGGTCCAGCTTCTCTTCCTGGCGCTTGAGCCCGGCGTAGTCCACCTGTCCCCGGTGCACGTGGCGCTGCAGCAGTTCGGCATACAGCCGGTCGTCCACACCGCCCTGCGCCGCCGCGGCGACGGCGGCGCCCGTCAACAGGATCGCG
>Ga0256835_1001506_pt1 | contig 13910 bp, 10 predicted proteins | sample PIR30metaG_FD_185972 | JGI IMG/M metagenome (GOLD analysis project Ga0256835, IMG submission 185972) | Hydrothermal vent microbial communities from East Pacific Rise, Pacific Ocean - PIR-30 | ecosystem: Environmental > Aquatic > Marine > Hydrothermal vents | place: Pacific Ocean: East Pacific...
AACAATCTTAGTTGCATGTGGTATTGTTGATAGTTGAAGTTAATAAGGTTTTAACTCTGTTGGTGGGAAGTCCCTTCAGCAAGGTGGGGGATTAAACTTGTTTTCGATCATTATATTGCGATAGTTTTAGCTTCAATCGTAAACCCTATAATAGGGCTTGTTATAGAATTGATTGAACCCTTTTTGGGCGGGTAGCTCAGCTGGTAGAGCACTCGGCTTGCACCCGAGAGGCCCCGGGTTCAAGTCCCGGCCCGTCCACCATTTTTTAAATAATTTTGAATTTTGTAAACCATATTAACATGATATGAGAGATCTTCAGATCTTTGAATAAAAAGTATGCTAAAATATAATTAATTCATGGTTTTGTTTTATTTTACCTACGTTTTTTTATCTATTGAAATCAGGGGTTATTTTGAAAAGTGTTTAAATTAATTTAAAATATGGCAATGATCTTCATATCTTTATTCTTTGATTCTTGGAACTCAGCGGAATATTCAAATATCTGTTTTTGTGGCGTGTTTTTAGGTAAGGACGGGTGCCAGACATGAAGCCCTCGATGAGTACTTTGTTGGTTCTAAGCGTTTTGTTGCTTGTTGTTACTTCTTCTGTTGGGTATGTGCCAGAGAATGATGTAGTAGCAGTTATGTTGATCGCTTATGGACCTTATACTATTGGTGAACAGGCTAACGAAACGATTGTTATTAAGAACTATACTAACTATACCATGGTTAATGTTTCTGTTTCTCAACTACTTCCTTATGAAAAACTACGAATTACTAAAACTCCGTTTGGATATGTCAAAGGAATTATAGAGATCAATGATACCCAAATTGGAATCCCCGGCACTCCTTGTACTAATATAACTGTTCTTCATTTTTGGGCAAACTCTACTTATTTTGAGTTGACAGTTGATAAATTGGAAATTGGAGACATGCTAAGTACGTTTATTTTCTTTGAATATGTTGGTCAAGACTCAGATGTGTTTGATGTTCCTGCTGCGAATGTTTCATGGTACGATAACTGGATGGACTTTCAAAGCAAATTAACTAATAAAGTTAGAATAAATTATCGGACTCCTACGTCCGAAGATCTCCGTGCTAGTTATATCACAGTTCCAACTCTCGATAGTGAGTTGCAGAAGAAAATAATCTTGGTCTCTATTGGTGTTGCAGTGTTTCTACCCATATTAAATATCCTTTATTTTAGAAGACGCTAAGATCTTGATCTTTTTAATTGATTATCTCTCTCTTTTTTTTGGTGTTTTTATGCCTAAATCAAGTGAGGTCATAAACTATCGGACAGTAAAAGAAGTCCTTCACCGCCCAGCTGACGCAAGAATCGGCAAATCAGGGTTATCTCCAGGGTTCATTGAAAATATTAAGCAATTAATTAAACATCATAAAATAATTAAAGTAAAGATCTTGCAGTATATCTCTAAGGAAGAGGTTATTGAGATCGCCAATTTACTTTCCCAAAAAACAGATTCAAATTTAGTTCTTACTCGTGGAAGGACTTTTATCCTGGAAAAAAAGAATGTTTAACATTTTGTGAGCAACTCTTCCTTCCAAAAGGTAGGGGGATGAGAGCCAATGTTGTTTGTTTCTGATCGTTTTTCGTATTATTATTGGTGTAACTTAGCTAATGTGGAGATTATCCTAAATACCCCTAAACTGCCCCTTACAATAAAGGAAATAATTCAGGGGATAATTTTTTGATAAAGCAAGAAATCCCCTAACAAAAACAAAGAGTAGTTAACAATAATAGATAATCATATCCTAAATTAGTTTCACATAATAAAAGTCAAATTTTGTTAAAATGGTGGGCTGGCCCGGATTTGAACCGAGGATCTCCTGGATTCTTGTCCACCTAACATAGATAGCTAAGTGGAACCCAAACCAGGAACGATACCAAGCTTCGCCACCAGCCCAAAGCTTCTAATCAAATTGTTTTTATCTTGATTTATAGGTTTTACCAAACAGACTAATCTTATTATCGAAAAAAAAATCTACAAACAAGAATTTCGAAGTCATTCATCTATGTTTATATTAAATCCATGTGAGATACTTACGTAATAACCGTACCGTATTAACAGGTTTTCCCTTAAACTGGGCATTGCTCTCTAATAATTTATTAATAACATCTAAATGATAACACGAGTTTTTTTCCATCTTTAACACACTTCTCGAGATAAAATCGGGACAACTACAATACTGGCCGGGAATTACTAAATAATATTTTTCTCCAGAACTGCTTGGTACTAAGCAAGCGCCTAGTTTTTTAAAAAACGAAAGGTTGATTGGCCTAATATCTTCCAAATTAATGTTTTTTTCAATCGACAAGATATAGACACACTCCTTACGTAATTATTATTCCTACGTAAACTCCTTGCTTTCGCAAGGGGCTTTAAACTCAATGGCAAAGGCATGTTTACGTTATGATGCTCTAAGTGTTTAGGATCGTTGCCCTAACGCTGATGTATATATCAGCGAAGTGGAACATATGCTTCTAAGTTATATCAAGATTATTAATTAATTGGTGTGACGTGTGTGAATGAGTTGTGTTCCAGCGATAACCTCTTACGATACAGTCACGTAAAAACACATGTTGATAGAATATAAGACTGACGCAATTTTCCTCTACCTTGCGGTGTATTTGATAAATAATTAATAAAACTATGAAATAACACCTGTAGTTTCTGCAGCATTGACTGCGGCAGAATAAGTTAGACCATTAGAGCCCAAAATAGTGTATCTCTCAGGTCTAATAGTATGTGCCATTAACAATGCTTCAATTATTGCTTCTTCAGGAATATCCGCTTCTTTGGCAGTAACAGGTGCACCAATCGTTTTTAATGTATCTCGAATTTGTTCCCAGTTACCACCATGTAAATACATCATTATTATTGTGCCAATACCACATTGTTCTCCATGTAATGCAGGTTTATCAAGAATCATGTCTAAAGCATGAGAAAATAGATGTTCAGAGCCACTGGCTGGGCGGCTACTGCCAGCAATACACATAGCCATCGAACTTGTAATCAAAGCTTTAGTGACTATCTTTGCGGCGACTATATCCCCTCGAGCTATTAAATTAGCATCTCTGATAATCATTTCAGCGGTCATTTCTGAAAGAACTTTTGGATATTCTCCAATACGTTCTCCCTTTACTCTATGAGCCAATTCCCAGTCTAATACTGCCGTCTTGTTTGCAATTGTATCTCCACTACCTGCTGCCAAAAAACGGAAAGGTGCTTTAGAAATAACAGTCAAATCTGCGATCACCGCTATTGGTGGGCGGGCTTCAAATGATTTTTTCTTTCCCTCAACAATCAAGGAAGCACGCATACTAGCAATGCCATCATGACTGGCTGCTGTTGGAACTGAAATAAAAGGAATTTTTGAAATAATTCCACCATATTTTGCAGTATCTATAACACTTCCACCGCCAACACCAATAATAAATTTAGAACCTGTTTCTTCTGCAACATGTGCAACACGCTCAGCTTCAGCCAAAAAGGGGCCAGTGACTTCTATATTATGTGGTTCAAAAGTAGCATCTTCTAATAATTCATGGATCTTTTTACCAGCAATTCCCCAAGTAATGTTATCATGAACTATTGTTACCGGAACACTTGTTTCTAAATCTTGGATAATAGGTACTATCTGCTCTATCATATTAGGGCCAACAGCTATAATACGCGGCAACTCTGTTTTTAATTGTCTAACTTCCACAAACCATATCTAACAAAAGCAATATTTTAGTGCTTCTGAGAGGACTTCTATACTCAAAAAACACTTAACAAAGGCAAATGCACATAAAAAACATTTTTTATCTTCACAGATCAAAACTAAATAAGAAAGGAACATTTCAAAACTTATATTAAGGGATTGATTAAGTCAATGATAGCTGAAAAAAAAGAATGCTCGCGTTCTCCCAGCGCGTCATATTTTTGAGAGGGTATCGCCATGGCGTCTTTACAAAGGAATCTAACAATAGATGAAAAGTGGGTTATCGCAGACGCGATGTTTGAAGAAATGGGACTGGTAAGACAGCACCTCGATAGCTTTAACGACTTCATCTCAAAAGGATTACAACAAATAATAAAAGAAGAAGGAAAAATTGAACTAGAACTCCCCCCCGATGTAGAACAATATTACGTAAGACTAGAAAGCATAACTGTAAAAGAACCTACTGTCCGAGAAGCTGATGGGTCATTCACAAACGTAAAACCGATGGAAGCAAGAATCAGGAATCTAACCTATGCCGGTGAATTATTACTAAAAATGACTGCAGTATACATAAATGAAGATGGTTCCGAAGATCCAGGGGAACCAGAAGAAGTAAGAATAGGATACTTGCCAATAATGCTAAAATCGATAAAATGCCCCCTTTCTAGAAAAGGAGAGACGACTAAAGAACTAAGAGAAGATCCTAAAGACCCCGGAGGATATTTCATTATTAACGGTAGTGAAAGAGTAATAGTAACTCAAGAAGATTTAGCTCCCAATAAAATTCTAATCGAAAAAATGGATGGGAAAAGTAGTGTAATCGCTCTTGCGAAAGTATTCAGTACCAAACAAGGTTTCAGAGCACCAGTAACTTTAGAATTAATCCGAGATGGAACATTAAGAGTAAGTTTTCCAAGTGTATCCAGAAAAATACCGCTTACAGTTTTGTTAAAAGCACTTGGCTTAGACAAAGACAGAGACATAATGATGCGGATCGCAGGAAAAGACCAAGAACTAATGAAAGCATTATTTCCTGCTCTACAGGCCGAACCAGAAGTTCGAAGCGAAGATGACGCACTTGATTATATCGGTAAAAGAATAGCAGTGGGTCAATCAAAAGAATACAGGATCCAGAGAACAGAACAGGTTCTTGATAAATATTTGTTGCCTCATATTGGAGATTCAAAAGAAGATAGGATACATAAAGCATATTATTTATGCCAAATGGCTACGAGAGTGCTTGAGCTCCATTTAGGCAGGAGAGACGAAGATGACAAAGACCACTATGCCAATAAAAGATTAAATTTGGCTGGAGACCTCCTAATGCAGTTATTCAGAAATGCATTTAGAGCCTTAACTAGAGACATAAAGTATCAATTAGAAAGGAATTCTGGTCGAGGAAGAAGACCAAACCTAAGAACTGCAGTTAGAGCAGATGTTATTACTGAAAGATTAAGACATGCATTAGCAACAGGAAATTGGAGCGGTGGAAAAGCAGGAGTAAGCCAACTGTTAGACCGCACTAACTACATGTCTGCTCTAAGCCACTTGCGTAGAGTTGTCAGTCCTCTAAGCAGGAGTCAACCTCATTTTGAGGCAAGAGACCTTCATCCAACGCATTGGGGTAAAATCTGCCCAAATGAGACCCCTGAAGGACCAAACTGTGGATTGGTTAAAAACTTGGCTTTACAAGCCAACATATGTACTGGAGTCGATGAAAAAATTGTCGAAGAATTCTGTGAAAACGCAGATGTATTCAAAGCAGACAAATTCGAAGTTGAACCTGACATCGCAAGTGTTTTCTTAAATGGTAGGTTAATTGGGTTCCATAGAGATCCCGAAATGTTCGTGGAAAAAATGAGATTGGCGAGAAGAAGACAGAGATTACCATCAGAAGTAAATGTTGCCTATCATGAAGACGTTAATGAGATCCAAATTAATTGTGATCATGGAAGAGTAAGAAGACCTCTAATTATTGTCAAAGATGGAAGGCCATTGCTAAAAGAAAGCCATATCCAAAAGCTAAAGAAAGGAGAATTAGGATGGACTGACTTGTTAAGGCAGGGGATAATTGAATACCTTGATGCTGAAGAAGAAGAAAACGCATTAATTGCCATGAAAATTGAAGATATTACTGAAGAACATACGCATGTAGAAATAGAACCAAGTACAATCTTAGGAATTACTGCATCTCTTATTCCATTCCCAGAACACAATCGTTCGGACCGTAATGTATACGAGGCGGGAATGGCAAAACAAGCCTTAGGGATCTATGCCGCGAACTTTAGGCTAAGAATGGACACAAGAGGACACATATTACATTACCCACAAATCCCCTTGGTAAAAACACATGCAATGAAAAACATTGGATTCGACGAAAGACCTGCCGGACAAAACTTCGTAGTAGCACTTCTCTCCTACGGTGGCTACAACATGGAAGACGCGTTAATCCTTAATAAAGCAAGCATAGACCGTGGATTAGGCCGGAGTACTTTCTTCCGTTCATATGAATCAGAAGAAAGAAAATATCCTGGTGGTCAAGAAGATCGCTTTGAAATACCTGCTGATGATGCAAGGGGATACAAAAACCCTGAAGTATATAGGCACTTAGCAGAAGACGGAATCGTTGAACCAGAAGCAGAAGTCGATGGAAATAAAGGAGAAGTAATTATTGGAAGAACAAGTCCTCCGAGATTCATAGAAGAATATCAAGACTTTAACATGCCAATGCCCTATGAAAGAAGAAGAGAAACAAGTGTATCAATGAGATTCGGAGAAACAGGAATTGCAGATTTAGTAGTAATAACAGAAACGCAGGAAGGAAATAAACTAGTAAAAGTAAAAATGAGAAGTTTAAGGATCCCTGAAGTGGGAGATAAATTCGCCTCCAGACACGGTCAAAAGGGAGTCATTGGGTATATTGCAAAACAAGAAGATCTCCCATTTAGTGAAGATGGAATTGTTCCGGATATTATTATTAATCCACATGCAATCCCAAGCAGAATGACAATTGGACAGCTCTTAGAGCTCTTATCTGGTTTACTAGCTGCAGAACAAGGCAAACCCGTATACGCAACAGCGTTCGAAGGTATCTCTTCAGATGAACTCATAACCCTACTAAAGCAACATGGATTACATCCCTACGGAAGAAGAGTAATGTACGACGGAAGGACCGGTGAAAAACTAGAAGCAGAAATATTTGTAGGAATCGCATTCTACCAAAAACTACACCATCTTGTAAACGACAAAATACACGCAAGAGCAAGAGGCCCTGTACAGATCTTGACACGACAGCCAACAGAAGGAAGAGCAAGAGAAGGAGGTCTGAAATTCGGAGAAATGGAGAGAGACTGTCTCATCGGACATGGAAGTGCTATAATCCTAAAAGAACGGTTGCTAGATGAATCTGACAAGTCTGAAATATTAGTATGTGAACAATGTGGATTCTTAGCATACTATAATAGGTTCAAAGACAAAATGGAATGCCCAATATGCAGGGAAGAAGTAAGTGTCTCAAGAATTACTGTTAGCTATGCATTTAAACTATTAATCCAAGAATTAATGTCCTTAGGGATAGCTCCAAAAATAGAACTTACTAGCTTAACATAAATAAGAACGTTTTTCCTCCTTTTTCTCTTTTTTATATCTCTATTTTATTATTTTTTGTGTAAACTACTTACTGCTTTTGCAAGGGGCTTTGCACCCTGAAGATGCGGGCATGTTTACGATACCCCAGACGTTTGGGAACATTGCCCGAACGCCTATGTTCACACTCGCGTTGAAATCCGCATTGGAAGTATAAGAATGTTCACGGCAAGAAAAAACAGCGCCTTTGCGGTAACCTACTCCACCACAAACATGGCATCGTTTGGAGGTATCTCTCGCACTAACGAACTTAACATAGATTCCTTCCCAATTGGCTTTGTAGAGCGTATATTTCGCAATCCTGCCGTGAACCCAGTTAGAAAGCTTCCTGTTCATAGATTTGCTTCTCTTTCCTCTCTTTGCCATGCTCCATCGTAGGTCTTCCAGAGCAATCATAGCGTTGTTTCCCTTAGCAATTTCAACTATTCTCTTGGAAACATTGTGAGCGATCCAGTCATTTATTCTTCTGATTTTTCTCCACAGCCTCCTAATCTGTTTACTGCTTCTCTGTCCTTCTGGGAGAATAGACTTAAGGTAGTCTATCCTTTTCCACAGACACCTGACTTTATCGAGGTGTTTTCTATACTTCAAAAACTCAACATCGCTGATTTTACCGTCTCTGTGAAGAACTGTAATAACAGCCAGATGTCTCAATCCAATATCAACACCAGCAACACTATCTCTCTTTTCAGCAGAAACTTCCTTTTTAATTGGAATGGCAAAATAAAACTATCCGTCTCTCTCAACAAGTTGAACAGCACCAAGTCTGTATTTACCATCAAGAGCATCTTTAAGCATTTTTCTCTGATATTCACCGCATTCAACAGGTATTGCGTATCTTTTATCCGTGCCTTTCAGTTTAACCTTGAAAAAGAAGGGAAATTTCCTTCCATGCTCAAAAATAGATACAACACGAGGATAATTCATTCTGATGGTAAACCTATCAACTTTGGGAAGAGAAGGCTCCTTTTCCAGTCTTCCATCAAGAAACTGCTTGTAAAGTTTAGCCCACGAATTATAGGCTTCCACAACCACGTCCCTTATTTCTTGGATTGTCTGAGAAGACACATTGAAAGCGTCCTTAATCTGTTTGTAAAATTTTTTGTGCAAAATGCTCTTCAGGTCTTTACCAGACACGTCAGCAACAAGTCTTTCATAAAGCCCGTTCTCCAATATGTAAGAAGCATAAATTCTCGCTATGGACTGGTAAGTATTAACAAAATAAAATCACGGATAGCAAGAAACTTACGCGTGTTAATCTTATTGGACACTTTAAAGACGAGGCTCCGTGCAACCTGCACATAAACACCTATGCGCAGACACCATATAAGTTCTCCGCAATTGCTCCCCTCCCTTTCCTTTCAGAAGGTGTCTCCTTGCGGAGGAGTTAGATGAAATAAAAAAACAAGAGAATAGTTAGAAATAGGTTTCTCCTATTGGGCGAAAACCAAAACTCCTAAACAATTGTTGTGACGCATAATTTTCTTCATAAATTTCTGCGATTATTGTATCTGGATTGAATTGCTCGAAATATTCGACTGCCTTACAAAGCAATGCTACCCCTACACGTCGCGCTCTAAAACGTGGTAATACCCCAATCCCCGTAACAATTCCCGTTGTAAGCCCTTCTCTAATAGGATGTTTATCTAAAGATAAATAGATGAATCCTGCAGGAGAACCCCACAAACAGGCGATAAATACCCGGTCTTCTGGGAATGTCATTGCTTCCTCAACAGTTATTGGGCGAGAAGGATCTGGCGATGCAAGAAAAATCTTGTTATAAAGCTCAGTGAATAAGTATTTGTCTTCTGGTAGCTTTAAATTCCTTATCTGTAAACTTTTCCAAATTGGATGATTACCAAACCTAGTCAACGCATCCTTACGTCTCTGCTTAGCATAGTCAAAAGGAATCTCAAAAATTAGAAACCTATATTTGTCTTTATAACCAGGGCCACGTCTCTTTTCTAAATCCCGTCTAGTAAAAACACGGTTAAATGTACGAAAAATTCTTTCAAGCATAGATTTTTTACCGGTAAAATCATCTTCATCCCATTCATCAACAAATATAACTCTTCACCTCTTATAACCTTGCTTTGAAAAAAAGCTAAGCAGGGACATAAAAACATCACTAATAAAGCTACTAACATTAAAAAGCAAACATAGTACTTAAAGCAATTGCCCAAAAAACAACGGTAACAAACCCTGACTCAAAATAGCTAATTTTGGCGTTTCTTTTAAGACCATAAGCAAATAAAAAGCCTGCCCAAATCCAGCCAATTATCCTAATAATATTAATAAAAACAGTTAGCCCACTATTAGCCCAACTCGCAAATGCATTAGACACCGTGGTATAAGTGATAGGATCGATCTCAACTTTGGAATAAAATAATCTTAAAAACGTTGCTATTCCTTCTGTAATCAACAATGGAGACAAAGAATAAACTAACAACGTATTAACAGCATTTTTCTCAGTTTTACCGCCCAGAACATTAACAACAAAATAAATCAGCCTTGAAATAATCGCAACGCCAATCATCATGAGAACTAATAGGATGAATGGATATAATGCCTGAAAAATAATCCCAACCCATAATGCGTATTTTTGGTTAGTAACATATCTAGCCTTCCAAATCAAAATATTTAGTTGAAGAGTTAGAAGAAAAGAGAAAATATAAAGAATCAATATTGGCCCTTTTTTATCTGGAAAAACACTTACTTCTTTTATTCCCTCAAAAGGATAACGAATTACACGCCAGATCCTTCTTAAAGCCTCAATCCAACTAAGCTTAACGCCTTTTTTTTTCAGCTCTTGCTCAATGTCCCTAGTTAGGTCATAACCACACCAAACACAAACCACGTATTCCGCCGGGACATATTCTTTACAATTCGGGCATTGTCTCATCGGCTGTTCTAACATTCTAATAGAACTATGTCCTTCAATTTATTCAACTTTTTGCATTAAAAAAAAGAAACAAAGAGAAAAATAGACCTATGCTGAAGCCAATTGATCCCAACCAGCATATTTCTCTACAAATTCTCTAACTTTTTTTTCATATAACTCAGGGTTCGTCTTCATAAGTTTAGCAGCTTCGGGATTTAAAGGATCATCGGGATTAGGATTTCCAAGCAAAAACCTTAATGTTTCTACAACATCTACTAAATTATTTGCAGGAGTCCAATCAGGACCTAAAATGCCTACACATACTCTGTCCTTGTAAAAATTTGGATGAAAAATAGGCGTAATTGTTTTAACAACTGGTTGCTTAAAAGGATATTCTCTGGGCACAAAAATCTCAAAAATAAATACTCCCCCCTCATAAAGACCAGTACCAATAATAAATCCCCGCCAATGCCGCAAATCACCGTTAACAGGCTCAAAACTAGGCTCCTCAGCCATTAACTCCTTTGCTTCTATTGCTAGTCTGTTCCAGAAGTCCTCCTCAGAAAGCATTCTAATCCAATAACTTCTACACATCCCTAGTATTTTTTCTTGATGGTTCAATATACAACATAAAAACACAAATAATACAAAAAATCAAAACAAAAGCACAAAAATCGCATAACCTTCATAAATTATCTCAATTATAAAATACGTAGAAAAATGAACGACGTTTTAAACAAGCTACTAAAAAAGCATAAAAAACTATACACTATCCCAAAAAAGAAACTTGATATAGAAACAAGGACAGCAATTAAGGAACTAAGGACATTAACAAGCAAATTATTTGAAAAAGAATCAAAAAACGAGTTAACACCCTTAGAAAAGATAGTTATTGAACAAATACAATACCATTTCTTAGAATCAGTTCTCCCTGAACTTAATCTAGTAACTGCAGAAATAAAAGAACAAATAAAACAGCTTATTCCCTCCACACATCCATTAAACTTAGCATATGTATCTTCAAAACTTGAAGTTGAAAAAGCTAAAATATTCATCGAACTAATAGGCTGAGGCTCAGATAAAAATGAACTACATAGATATATTTGCATTGGTACCCGAAAATAACAATATCGTAGTAAGATTATGGGAAGACACAAATAAAACAATGAGAATAGATGATACACTATATTCTAAGATTTTCGAAGCAATACATCAAGGAAACAACATAGGGTATCTAAAATTGAATGAAGAGACAGTATTATCTTGGTCTTCTTGGAAAATACAAAATATACCGGTGGGGTACATTTCATATAATAAACCTCCATTTAACATAAAACAACAAATTCATAATAATATTGAACAAGCAATAGAGAAGATAAAAACAGAACTAGATGTCAAAGAAATAAAAAAGCCTGAAAACATTTTTCCCTCACAACTCCCTGAAAAATCAGAAAACATCATTTATTACGCAAAAACAATTATTAACAAACAAAATGAAGTACCAATTCAAAAAGAACAAGACATGTATGAAATAATAAACTCATTGATAAATCAGTATTACAATTTATGGCCATTACATACAGCTCTTGTCCCTAAAAACACAAATAATCCGGTCTGGCTAAAATTCACCGTTCAAAAACATTTTCCCCAAATTAATGAGGAAGAACGTATCATTATACAAAACACCATTGAGTTAGCAAATAAGATCTTGTTGATTCCTGTTTTTATAGATAAATTACAAGACATAATGTCATTAATCTATTACTACAACAAAAATCAAGAAAAAGAAAAAAACATTACATATATATTAAACTGGATACAAACAACCCTTCCCCCTGAAAAAGCAATTAAAGCCTTTGAAATTATAAAAGAACACACGATCCAAGAGCCTCATATTACCACCAAAATAATTCAACAATTCTCACAATACTTGATTAAAATAAAAGCAGAAGAAAATTTGAGATTATTGAATGGCAGTATAGCCATGTTATTAACTAAAGATGATTTTCCAGAAACAGCCAAAAAACATCTCCTCTCAATACTTTTAAGGAATTCGGAGCAATTAGGAGAAAAAGACATACTAACAACTATCTCGAACTTAGCAGAATTATATTCATTAAACCAAGAAGATCCTCTAAAAGAAGAAATAATTAATTATGTACACCTACACAAAGATCGGTTTACTAAAACACTAAATTCATGCTTATCAATAAGTGAAAGCTTAAAAAAGCTAGGTGCAATAAAAGAAGCAATATTAATAAGAATACAAGGAATACCATTTTACACTAATGATACAAAATTTATGAGATTAAAAGAAGAAATAATCTCCTGGTTAATCGCAACACAAATCCCTGAAAAATACGATGACCAAATATATTATGAGATAGGTAAAAATTTGGGTGCTTTAATTACAACTCCCGAAAAAATACCTGCCTTAATAGATTATCTCTTTCAACAAGCAAAAAATCAAAACAAGCTGTTTGTATTTGAGAAAGTAGTCACTTCACTAATTAAGCATTCTCCAGATATTATGTTTGATCAATTAACACAATATATAATGGAAAAAATAAAAGAAACACCTGCACTTTATTCTTTAAGTTTAGTTCTCGCAGTCCAAAAATTTGAAAAATCCCTACAAAAACGTAAATTTGAAGAAGCAACGCTCTTACTACGAAAATTATTTAACGAAATTGATTTTGAAGACCCTGAATATACGCAATTAATTACGAATCTAAGTGCTTCATTAATTACTTCCGCAATAGAATATGGATATGTACCTGCAATTGAAGAAATTAAAACCAGAATATCTTTAATATTTGGTGAAAAAAGTAGAGAGATACTATATGAAATATTGACTAAGAGCATCCAAGAAATTATCGAACAAAAAAGAAGAACTACTCCTGAACTTACATACTCTATAATATCGTTAGCAATACAATTAGCAAGCCAACTTAATAAGCAAGAAGAAGAGATTCTACAATTACTAAACCAAGGATTAGAGTTAACTGCTAAAAACAACCTCCAAGAAGAATACTTATCAATCCTAAGCCAAAAAATTGGGATTATTGTAAAACAAGGAGGAAAACCAGCAATTGATATTTATTTAGCAGAGATTAGAAGATTAATCGAAACAAAAAATCTGCAATTAGCCAAAAAGTTAGTTAACACTGCCCTAAAGGAATTCGAAAATACTCCGGATATAAAAATAAAAATTTTTGAGATATTACTTCAATATCCAGAAGAGATCAAGAACCGATTATTGACACCTTCTGAATTACTTGAGTATCGAAAAGTAGTTGCATTAGTCAAAGGAGAACAAGGAGGCCCTGAAGAAACAATAAAAGAATTTCTCCAAGGAATAGAAGAGCTTACAAGAAGAGGAGATCATGAATTAGTAAGGCAGTTTGTACTAGATGCAGTAAAGTATGCTAGGACCAATAATTTAGAGAAAGAAATACCTAACTTCATAAAAGCCTTTACACCTTCTTTTAATGCCTCTTTACAAGCATATAAAAAGAGTAAAAGTCCTCTTCTCTACAAGGACATCTATAGAAACTTTCATTCCTTGCTGAACGAAATATATCTTGCAAAAGAAGGCATAGAAATTTTTTCATTAGGAATAACTTTAGCGCAAACAAGCATTGAATGTGCAGAAC
>Ga0256835_1001507_pt1 | contig 13907 bp, 12 predicted proteins | sample PIR30metaG_FD_185972 | JGI IMG/M metagenome (GOLD analysis project Ga0256835, IMG submission 185972) | Hydrothermal vent microbial communities from East Pacific Rise, Pacific Ocean - PIR-30 | ecosystem: Environmental > Aquatic > Marine > Hydrothermal vents | place: Pacific Ocean: East Pacific...
TTGACCTCTGCCGCCTGCGCGGCAATGCCCCCGAATGGCTGGAGATGATCACCGTTGTCCCGGCCGACCTTTCCACCCATATAGGCCTCTCCCCCAAACTTGAACAGGCGGTTGATCCAGTGATTGATGCTCTTTTGCAGAAGCTGGAGCGTTATGGAATTCAAAAGGAGTCTTAATGGGTTAGCAGTGTATTGCAGTGTCCGCAAAATGAGGTGACTTCTCCGATCATCGTCTTGCTACAAGTTCTTTGCGGTAGCCACCTCCTCGCGGTATACAGTTCGCCTATCATAGCTGACACCAAAATCCTTTCAGGCTTGGGTGTAAGCATTCTCACAGTCGGTTTTAAATTTTATGAGTATGTTAGGCGGACATCCCTCATTATTAAAGGATACTTCCACATACATACTACTTGCGTGATTATTCGGGGAATAAGGCGTTATAAATGGTATTATTGGCTTAATTTAGGTTACCCCGATTTATTTTATGCTCACCATATTTTTCTTTTACTTGAAAGAAGATTATATCTCGACTATATAATATATAGTTGAATAATTTGTAATTGTGGCAAAGGTATTCAATATGCTGTAAGTTTGAAGTAATCGTTTTAGTGTCTTTCTGGCTGGAACTATAAAATCACTTTTGACCGAGAAAATCGCCTTTGATAAAAGACGAACAAGGAGAAAAAGGATGCCAACTAAAAATATCACAACAAATATTAAAAATCCTGGACGCCGGGATGCGTTGAAAAAAATAGCTGTTGGGGGAACCGTTGTAGGTTTATTGGGAGTATCCGGAAAATGGACTAAGCCTGTTATTGACTCTGTTGTTCTTCCCGCCCATGCACAGGCCACGAATGCCTCACTTTTTACGGTCTATTCGACAGACAAAAAGAAATCTGCAACAACAACTACTGCTCCATAACATTCTAAATAATTTGACATTCTGTCAAATTTTTATCATGCAATAACCGAACAAGAAGGCTGATAACCCATGATTCGATGGTGTTATCTTTTTATTCTTGTATTGGTCAGCGTCTTTTCGTCTACTGTCCTTCCCGTTGCCCAATCTGAGGGAAACGCTACATTTTTGGATTTTTTCTCGCAACAGTGTAACAAAAGCACTCTGCCATGGAAGTCCATGCAACAAGGGCACATTGTTCTTCTGCAGGGGCAGGGCAAGCAGCATATTCTCACAGTCAAGATTGCCAAACATCGAGATGAGATAATGGCTGGCTATCAGTATCTTTGTCCGGAAATCATCAAAAAAAGTGCCATCCTGTTTGACTTCGGCACTGCTGTCACAAGCCGTTTTCACATGCGCAATGTTTTTGCCCCGCTTGATATCGCTTTTTTCAGCGCTGATGGCGAACTGATCAACACGGCAAAAATGGAGCCAGAGTTGTCCAAGGCATCCGGAAAAAACAAGCTGTACGCTGCGCACGGCCCGTACCGATATGCACTTGAAACACCGGCTGGAATGCTTTCTTCAGCGGAGCTGATACCCGGCGCAACCCGTCTTGTCATCACTGCCCAGCAATAAATCTAGTTCCACGCACGAAATATAACATACCGCGGGATTTACACTTGCTTCTCTCAAAGACACGGCGGTTCCGGCCCGGCAGGATTTTTCTTGTCCTGATTTTTGTTCTGATCATTCTTCGTTGTTTCTTCTTTATACCGGTCCGGGTAGTTTCCTCGTCCATGCTGCCCAGCCTCCACAGCGGCGATATACTCCTGGCGCACAAGGTGAACAATTTAATGAAATTACATGATTTTTTCTTCAAGCCCCTTTCTCCTAACCAAGTAAACCGAGGCGATATACTCCTTTTACGTTTTCCACAACAGGGCCAGACCGTTTTTCTTAAACGTGTCATCGGCCTGGGAAACGAAACCATTTCCCTTCATGGACACATTCTCTCTATTGATGGACACCGCATGCATGTCGTTCCCACAGGCAACACGTATTGCATTAACATCAATGGCCATCCCCGTCATCTCATGGAAATGACAGAATATTTATTCCAGAACGATCATGCCGTCCTTGTGGATGCCGAAGATTCAGCAAAGAAAAAAATTCAGGCCACCTTTGCCGTGCCGCCGCACAGTTATTTTGTCATGGGAGATAATAGAGATCACAGTTACGACAGCAGGAAATGGGGGGCTGTACCAGAAAAAAATATCATCGGACGTCCTTTTTTCATCCTCTTCCCCTGGGACAGCCAGCAGCGGACAATCGACTGGAACCGATTTGGCCCGATACAGTAGCCCTGTCTTTCTGGTGAGTACGGACGCTGGGTGTTGTCAGAACTCCTCGATCTGCTTGCGGAAACGAGCCAACTGACGGGATCGGATCCTTGTCATATCGAGATGATAAATATCCACCGGAAAAAGAAACTCGGCCACGCCGGTATCAAAGATACGTTTCACTTCATATTCATCGTGGGCCACATCGCGCTGATAGATATAGTTGAGGTAGGAGCGGTTGGTATGGATAATGAATTCCACCCGCATGCCGCCCAGGCGGGCAAAAAATTTGAGCATAGGCGTCTTTGCTGAACTACCGGTGGCATTGCCGCCATAGACACCGCCGGTAAGGGTGTCGGAAATATCTTCCAAGGTCATGAAAGAATCCGCCTTGAGCGCGCTGCGGGTCAGATGGCGGACAAATCGTTTCACATCACCAATCGAGTTCAGCACGGCCATGAGACCCAGCTCGTCATCCACGGCAACCGCAGGATTTTTTTCATTCTTGCGCAGGAGCTTGAGCACCTTGGCAGATGGTTCTTTCTTGCGGATGGTCACATAGATGGGAATATCACGACCATTGTCTAGAAAACGGCGCCGTTTGATCAGCGTCAGCTTTTCACCGGCAACAGGCCTGATTTCGCGAGCCGCATTTTCATCCAGAACACAGACTTCGGTGCAACGAAAATCATCCGGCGCATGTTTCGAATAGAGATAACTGATCTCCAGATCACCAATCTTGTTGTTCGGGCTCCAGACATACATATTAAGGAAATCGAGAAAATCGGCAAACTTCTGTTCAATCAGGGTTTCCCGCTCCCGCTGATCAATGGAACCGGCCAGTCCCATGAGAACCAGCTTTCGTTTGGCCTCGAAACGTGCCTTGCGATGAAAGCGCTCATCAAAAAGGGCCAGCAGCAGATCCACGGGATCGTGCATGGTTTCAATTTCGTTGGTGGTTTCAATGTGTGAACTATATGGGGCCAGAACTTTTCGGCGCAACGAATTGATCACATTATCGGCAGTGCGCGCATATTCCTGCAGGTGACGTTCGATAAGTTCCGGAACTGCCGGGACCCCGAACATATTGCCCAAAAGCTGGCGCGAGCGCTCCGATGCCTGCCGGCGTAGATGGGGGGCGTATATCAAAGACAGGATCGCATCAAAGCCGGAAATGCCGAGAAAATCAAAAATCTGGTTACGAACAGCTCGATATTTTGTTTTCAGCAATGGATCATCATTCAGCGTGCTCATCCATTGCCGGCTTTCCTTGGAAAAGGGATGAAAAAGAGGTGGCATGTCGCCAACCGCAAAGGGGCCATCCTGCAACATCGAGGTAAATATGGAATCCGTGCCAAGAATTGTCATACAATGCTCCCTCATTCGTCAGTATATGGTCAGCTACGGTCAGCAGTATTGAGTAACCATGTAAAAACATGGACAAACAGAATGTTGGACAAAAAACTGGCCGGTCAGTGTTGCCACTGACCGGCCAGGATTGCATTCCAAGAGATCATAATCCTGCAGGATATGAACTCTCAGAAAAATACGCAGGAAAGTATGTTATTAATGACTGGTGTGACCAGCCTCGGTTTTTTCCTGTAACTCCTGCACAGCATGCTCCGTGGCCTCGGCTGCATCATGAATCACATCCTTGCCCTTGGTAACAGCCTGTTCCTTCAACTCAGCCGCTTTCTGCTTGTAGGTCTCGCTCTTGGCCAGAGTCTCATTTTTCACCTCATTCAGCATCGCCTTTGAGGATTCAACAGCCTCATGTCCAACCTGCGCCGCCTGGTTAGCCGCTTCACTTGCAGCCTTGTGAGCAGCCTCCACCGCTTCCTGGGCCGCCGCCTTGGTTTTCTCCATACTCTCCTTTGAGGCTTCGGCCGCGCCATGCGCCGCCTCCTTCGAGGCCTGCACCGCATGCGTTGTTGCCTCTTTGGCCTTTTCCGTTGCCTTCTTTGCCTCGTCACTGCTGCAACCTTGGACTGCCAACAGCAGCAAACCTACAACAACCAGTAGTAATGGTTTCACGTCAATATTCCTCCACTCATATTGTTTATAAAAGACCGGATCGTTCCTGTTGGCACGACACCGGTTTGGAACCAGACATTGTCCCGGCCTATCGGGGATGAGATAAGCTGTTGCCTGACATCAAATCAACAAACACGATTTACTCGATCGTCGGTTGATTCCAACAGATGTCAAGCGGCAGCCTTATTCTTCATATAGGCATATAAATCCTTAACCTTATTTCGGATATCAATTATTTTCTGATGGTCTTTTTCTGAACCGTATCTCGGCTCTGACAGGGAAAAGACCATCTTGTGGAGTTCATCAATGTACCCGCCAATCGCTTGTTGCCACTCGGAATGATCCGCTGTTTCTTTTCCTGCGGCTTCATCAATTTCTTGTTTGATTTTTTCTATGGCTTTCTCTAAATTTTCCACATAATCCTGTTGGGTGCCGACCAATAATTCCTGAATTTCGACCACGTTCATCCTGTTCCCTCCTTTTGTTTCACTGAAAAGTTTGTATGACTGCTATGCGTACAACACAACAATTCTCCAGGGAGAAAATCATTCTCTACATACAAGGTCAGGAAAAAACAGATCAAGACAACACCTTGTCTTCTTCCTTTTTTGGACTGTAATCATTTTCTGGACTTATTGCCATTTTTCTCATGCAAAAAATGCTTGGTGCATATGAACAAAAAAAGAAGAGACGTGAAACTGTTGAACAGGTATGAGATGGTGTGGTGCTCCCGGCAGGATTCGAACCTGCGGCACCAGGATTAGGAATCCTGTGCTCTATCCTACTGAGCTACGGGAGCATACTGTGACAGAAATGACATTTTTTCGAGCCGTGATCTTACCTGAAATCTCTGGAAACGCAATATTTTTCTCCCTGCTCTCAGAGCAGGGATTCACCGTCGTCCAATGTCAGCACATCGCGGCCGGCATAGCCGGAACCGATAATACAGTTTCGGCCCACCCGCATACCGGCCGGAAGCTGGGCCTTTTTTCCCACCAGGGTAATGCCGGTATAGAGATGATTCGGAAAATCATGGTTAACCTCTTCCAGATTGTCGCCAGAACCTACTGTAGCACCACTGCCCACCCGGACCCGTTTATCAAGGATGCACAGGTCAACCGTGGCATCTTCTTCAATGCAGCAGTCTTCAAAGATCACGGAATCGCGAACCACTGCCCCGCGCGCCACCCGTACGCCCGGCGACAGGACCGAGTTGATCACCGTGCCCTCAATGACCGATCCTGCTGAAATCATGGAGCCGGATACCTGGCAGCCGGCAAGGAAGCGGGCCGGAGCCCGGTCCATGGGCAACCCCTCGGCATCGGGATTGGGGCGAATGCCCCACTGTTCCGGCGTAATGCCCGAACCAGGCTGCAGAATGTCCATATTGGTCTGCCAGTAGGACTGCACAGTACCCACATCACGCCAGTACCCATAAAAGGGATAGGCAAAAACCCGGTCCTCCTCTATGGCATGGGGGATAATGTGCATGCCGAAATCGATCTCTTTCTTATCCCTGGCCAGCGTACTGAGCAGGTAATCGGTGTCAAAGACATAGATGCCCATGGAGGCCAGATTGGTGCGCGGTATCCTGGGTTTTTCCTCCCAGTCAATGATCCGGTTTTCCCTGTTCACGATGCCTGCTCCGAACTGATGAATCTCGCTTTTGGGCACCACCATCATACCAATGGTCACGTCCGCATTCTTGTGACGGTGATACTGGATCATGGCGTCAAAATCCATATGATAGATATGGTCGCCGGACAGAATGACCACCTGCTCGGCAGGATTGGACTCGATAAAATCGATATTCTGGCGGATGGCGTCGGCTGTGCCCCGGTACCAGTCCGAATCTTTTTCGCCGGTGCGGGGCGGCAGGATCTTCACGCCCCGGGTGCGGCCGGTGAAGTCCCAGGCCTCGCCGGTGCCGATATGACGCATCAGGGACAGGGGCTTGTACTGGGTGAGCACGCCCACCCTGGTCAGATCGGAATTCATCACATTGGACAGGGCAAAGTCAATGATCCGGTAGACGCCGCCAAAGGGAACCGCTGGCTTGGCACGGTGCCCGACCAGGATATTGAGCCTGCTGCCGATGCCGCCGGCCAGAAGCAATACCAGGGCATCCAGCTCCTCTCTCATTGCAGCACCTCCCCATCAGCAAGCCCCACCGCGGGCCAGTGGTCACTGTCAATACGCGGATAGACTGTACAGCCGGCCCCAATACGTATATTCGCCGGTACCTGGTTGTTCCAGCCAATTACCGAGATAGCGCTCTCTGCCCGGCCCACTCTTGAGCCGGCCCCGAAACTGGAGTTGACATCACAGACAACACGATCCAGACGCGCGCCACGGCGCACCACCGTATTGAAAAAGAGCACCGAATCACGTACCTCGGCGCCGGGCTCGACACGCACCCCCGGAAAGAGAATGGAGTTATGGGCCTCGCCCTCGACAACAACGCCATTATAGGCCATCGAATTATCGAGTACGCCCCTCTTTCCTACAATCAGGGGCTGACAGTCACGGATGGCCCGGTGTTCCAGGTTGGTGCGCAGTCCCCAGGCCTCCATGTCGATGCGGGGGGCGGGTCCCAAAAGATCCATGGAGGTCTGCCAGTACTCGTCAATGGTGCGGGTGTATCCCCAGTATCCACGGAACTTGTAGCCAAAGACCCGGCAGCCGCGCTCCATCATCATGGGAATAATATCACGGCCGAATTCATAGGAGCCCGAATCCTGCTCCTGATTGGCGGCCAGCATCTCATAGAGGACGCGCGGCTTGAAACAAAGCACAGTCAACGAAGCCCAGCGGCCTTTGGGGTTGGCCGGTTTTTCCTCATAGGAAAGCAGGCGGCCGCCTTCGTCACTCCCCTCCTCAATCTCGGCAATTCCAAACCGGCTGGCCTCGCTCATCGGCACATGGATAAAGGCAGCGGTCAGGTCTGCCTGCTGTGTTTTATGGTATTGAATCATACGGCGGTAATCCATCTGGTAAATATGGTCGCCGGACAGGACCAGAATTTCGGCCGGATCATGATAACGGACAAAATCCAGGTTCTGATAGACCGCATCGGCCGAACCCCGGTACCAGTGCGGATTTTCATAATCCTTGAACGGCGGCAGAATGGAAATACCCCGGTAGCGACCGATCATGTCCCAGGCGCTGCCGGTGCCAATATGATTGATCAGAGAATAGGAACGATACTGGCTGAGGATGGCGATCCGTTCAATACGGGAATGAAGGAGATTGGAAAGGGGAAAATCAATGACCCGGGCAAAACCGCCAAAGGGAACGGCTGATTTAGGCCGGTAATGGGTGAGCACGCCCAGCTCATCCACCCGGCCGCCCGCAAGAATCATTGCCAGCGTGCTCGGTTTGCGCATACATTACCTGTGCCTGGTGTTTCAGTGGATGCGCCAGCCCGTTCAAGCAGCGCATATTTGCCACAGCGGTCACCCGTACTGCTTGGGACATCTAACCGGTAAAAGCCTGCCAACATCAACAGTTCACAGGAGAAGTCCTTATCTACAAAGTAGACATAACCTGGCGGTTATGCAAGGGATAAACACAACTCAGCGCATGTGACGCGTGGCCAGACGCATGAGCGTCGAGGTTGTCATCTCCTGATTTTCACGAAGCGGCAGATTCTTGAGCGGCACCTCGGCTCTGGCAGCCTCCTTATGCCCGCCGGCAGGGCCAAACTCGCCAAAGGTTTCCTGAGCCAGTTTGCCGGCATTTTTCCGGTACCCGTCACAGCGGAAAATAACGACCAGCTTTTCACCATAAATGCCGGAGACGATGGCCCAGTCGAACTTGTCGACATGGTTGAAAAAATCTGCAATTATCACCAGGATGTCCGGGGTGCCCACCCGGCCGAGATGCACATAGGCGCGCCCCTTGCTCGCCTTGACCTCGTTTAACGCTATCTTGAAATACTTCAGCTCGGAGCGGCGCAGCTCCATCAGCTCGAATTTGCGGACCAGATTGCGGTTGGCGATATCAAAGAGATAATGAAAGGAGATCGAATCGGCCAACTGCATGTTTCCCTTCTCGAAATTCTGCGTATCCACCTTGATGCCGTAAAAAAGCGCCGTGGCCAGGGCCACGGACGGTCTTATCTTGGCCGCGCGCAGATACTCGACCATCATTGAGGAGACCGCGCCATAATCGGGACGGATATCGATAAAATCGGCATCCCAGCCCTCGGTGACTGGATGATGATCGATGACCACATCAAACTCCAGTTTTTCAAAACAGCTGTGATGGGGCGGCTGGGAATCGAGCAGGATACGCTTGGAATAATCCTTGACCGGCAGGGTATGCAGGCGCTCAATGGGAATTTTGAGCCGCTCTACCATAGTGATATTGCTCAGGCGGCGGATCTCGTTGGGATAGCCGATGGTAATACTGCCCACCCGATAGGCGAGCAACCTTTTCATGGCCATGGCACTGGCCAGGGCATCGGGGTCGGCATTGATGACAATGAGCACCTCGTCATCCCGATTGAATATGTCATACAGGCCGTTGAGCCGGGCCAGAGCCGAATGTTTGTTCGGGCTGGTGGTGATGGAGCCGGCAATCTTTTCCAGTCGTTTCTGCATATTTTTCTCAAAATAAAAAAGACCACCGCACCATATTCAACAGGGGTGACAGTGATCTCCAGGGTTCAGCAGAGGCAGAAGAGAGCCATCTCCTGAATGATATTCAACAAAAACCGGCATGAGCCGTATTGTGTCGCATGTAAGGTATTCATGACAGACAGTGCGCCGCGCATATTGCAGGCCAAGGGGAAACCCAACCGGGCCAGCTGGCGGCAACAGTAAAGACTATAGCAACTGGCCTGGTAAATTGCAAGTCAGCCCTTTTATGCACCTTCATCAATTTTGATGATGGGAACTGTGGGAAAGAGACTGGGATCTGTGTGAGGAATAAATCGTGACCCGGAAAAACGGATCATGAACTCCTGATTGACATTGAGCTCTATATAGGTGATTTTCTGACCGATCAACAGGGCTCTCCTGCGGGCTTTTTCCGAACGCAGAACCAGCTCGGCTCCGGCAAGAGACGAATTGCCAATGGGTTTATAAATGGTAAGAGGCAGATCCGGCAGCATGCCCAGAGTGATGGCGGCGCGGGGATCGATATGCTTGCCAAAGGCTCCGGCCACATAAATGGTGTCCAGATCGGCAAACTCGACACCCACCTGCCCGACCAGGGTGGTGAGGATGGCGTACATGGCCGCCTTGGAGCGCATCATGGCATCCAGATCCACCTGGGCCAGCGTAACCGGCCTGCCGTGACCGGTCTCTTCGGCCGGGACAATAATAAAACTCAGGCCATCCTCATCTTGGACAAGGCGTTCCCGGATAAACCGTTGCCGCGCCTCTGGCTCTGCTTCGGTGTCCCGGCGCAATTTACCCCGGATATCGATAATGCCGGCCAGAAAAAGCTCGGCCACAAGCTCTATCAGGCCGGAGCCGCATATGCCCACAGCCGGTTTATTGTCGATTGTATTTACGGCAAGATGCCACCTATCCCGATCCAGGCGCACATGCTCGATGGCGCCGGGCCCGGCGCGCATGCCCATTCTGGCCACGCCTCCCTCCAGGGCCGGCCCGGCCGCACCAGCACAGGCAATCAGCCACTCCCGGTTGCCAAGCACCACCTCGGCATTGGTGCCCACGTCAATGAGCATGGCCGTGTTCTCCTGTTCATCCAGGCCGCTGGCCAGGATACCGGAGATCAGGTCGCCGCCGAAATAACTGCCAATGGAGGGCAGTACCCAGACCGGAGCGCCGCTGTTGAGGGCAAGGCCTATTTCCACGCCGAAAAAGGGATCTGGCCAGCCGACAAAGGGAGTGTACGGCTCGCGGCAAATATGATAGGGGCTTAAGCCCAGCAGCAGATGGACCATGGTGGTGTTGCCAGACACGGAAAGGGCCCGAATCTGCTCCACTTCCAGCCCGGCCTGGCCAGCGAGGTCTTCGGCAAGCTGGTTGATGCTGTCCACCACTGCCTGCTGAAGAATGGCAAGCCCATCCTTCTGGCCGGTGGCGTAATGGATGCGGGCAAGAATATCAGCGCCATACTTGATCTGGCCATTGGGCCTGTTTGCCCGGGCCAGGTTGTTGCCGCTCTGCAGATCGATCAACGTGGCTTCAAGATGGGTAGTACCAAGATCCAGGGCCATGGCCGGCAGCTCGCGGGGAGACTGGGCAGAAAAATCCACACACTCAAACCGATTATCCAGTACATTGACAACCGCGTGGCCGTGGAAATCAGCATCGCGAAAGGCCTGGCCAACCCGGGCCATGAAGCGAAAGGGAATTGCCACGGGATGGTCCATCCCTCTGGCCGACAACGCGCGGTTCAAGGCCTGACGCAGCCTATCAAGATCCGCGGTATTGTCCTGCAGGTCCGGTGGCTCTGCCTGCACGTCAACGGTGAGTGTCAGCGGCAGGTCAGGGTTGTCTGGTGTCTCATTTTCCATCAGTTGTCCATTGCCGGCTGTTTTTTCGCAGCTTTTGCAGTGCTATCACTTGACTATTGCTTGACTGAAAACCGGCTACAGGGTACTACATGCGTTTTACCGAGACAAGAAAAACCAGATTGGCGAAGCAACCACGAAGATCCCTGCTGGTCGTTCGCCCTGCCCACCCCTATCCACTTTACACTTCCAGGCAGTGACGCTACTTACACGATACATTCTCAAGCAGTTCACACGCAATCTGTTCACCCTGATGGCCAGCTTTATTGCCATCTATATCCTCATCGATTTTTTTGAAAAAATTGATGATTTCATGGAAAAGGGCAAGTCATTCGCTCTGATCTTCAAATTTTTTCTCTACTCCATCCCCTTTATTCTCGAACAGATGGGCCCGGTCTGTATTCTCCTGGCCGGTGTCATTACCCTGGGCATCCTCAACCACTCCAATGAGCTGATCGCACTCAAGGCCTGCGGCATCCCGCTGGCCAAGGTGACCAAACCCATCATCGGAGCCGGCATGGTGGTGACGCTTCTTTTTCTCGCCATGTCCCAATTTGTCCTGCCGCATACAGTCGCGGTGACCAACCATATCTGGAACAAAGAGGTTAAAGGGAGGGTGGCGCTGGGCATATTCCGAAACGGCCGCTATTATTATCGGGGGAAAGAGGGATTTTATTCCTTTGCCCGGCCAGATCGGAAAAAAGATGATTTTCGCTTTTTCTCCTATGCCTCCTGGAACAATAACTACCAGCTCACCACCCTGATCGCCGCGGCACAGGCTGTCTGGGACAAAGGGGCATGGACCCTGTACACTGGCCAGATCCAGAAAAGAACAGGACCTGGGAAATTCAGTACCGAGGTCTTTGCAAGCAGGGTTTTTCACTTTCCTGAAAAACCATCTGATTTCTTCATTTCCAAATACCGGACCCGGGAACTGTCCCTGACCCAGCTTTATCAGGAGGCACGCAGTAAACAGGCACCGGATGAGAGAAATAAGGCCTGGACCGAGTTTTATGGCCGCATTTCCTATATTCTGCTTGGCCTGCCGTTGCTGCTGGTTGGCCTGCCGTTGCTCCTCTTTGTCTATCGTGCCTGGGGGCGCGACCTGTCCCTGGCCATTCCAGTGAGTTGCGGTCTGGCATTCGTCTGCTGGGGCGCCTGGGGTACCCTGCAATCCTTGGCCAAGGCCGGATATATCAACCCGCTGACTGCTGCAATCTCCATCCATATCCTGATCAGCATCATCGGCATTGTCCTGCTGATCAGGGAAGACAGCTGACAGGGAGGCTGCATGATCGAGAGGGTCGGTATTGTCGGCATTCCGCCGAAAGCCATTATCAGACAGCTTAACCGGAAGCGGGCAACGATCATTGATCTTGACGAACCGCAGATCGCCCGCTCCCTGGAACTGGTCGATGGCTATCTGCCCCGGGTCTACTGCGCGGTGCTGCGCACCGTGGTTCTCAATGCCATCAACCTGGAACTGGATAGAATCTATATTGATACCGGTCCGGGCAAATGCGACTGCGCCCTGCATGTTTCGACCATCTTACAGAAAACGCTTTCCATTCCGGTCATTGCCACCCGCAATCAGGACATGGACGGCGCGGGTTATCCTGTCTGTCAGAGCGCCATGCCGCTTCTTGACAAGATGAGTGTTATCACCAGAGGGGTGCAATCGGCTGATCCGATTCCTGATCCTCCCTTACCCTGCACGGCAACAGCAGGATTCTGGGGCGTGCCGCCCCGGGATTTCAGTATCCTTAAACTCTTTCCCGACACCACCCATATTTACGGCTGGACCAGGTGCATGGAAAACAAGACGCCTGCTGATCTGGCCCTGGAATCGGTTATGAATCCCGGGGTGCCGACCATCTTTTTCGCCCAGTCTTTCTGCGCTAAGACAGCCCTGGCCAAACATCTGGCCAGCCAGCACCCACAGGCCCTTTTTCTTGACTGCGACGTCACTGCAAGCTCCAGCGTCCGGGCCAAGATCGAGGCTTTTTTCGAGCTGTCAGGAGTACAAGTTACAGCAGGGGGAAAGCCGTATGATTGTTGCTGATTTCGGCACTTCTTACAGCAAAATTCTGGACACGGCCAAGGATGACAAACCCCAGATCCTTGCCACCAGCAAGCTGGCCCGGGATTTCACCGCTGATCTGGCCACGGGTCATAATGCGGCCCGCAGGAGCAGGGCCAGCATCAACGAACTGACCGCCCTGGCCAGGGGGGGCGAACAGTTGATAACAGAAAAAAGATATGTCCTCCTGGACTGTGGCAGCCGCGATATCAAATATGTACGCTTTGCCGACAACAGGGTAATGGATATGGGCTGGAACGCGGAATGCGGGGCCTCCATGGGATTCACCATTGAACTGCTCGCCCGCTACTATGATCTTGATTACACGAAAATCGATACACCAGACACTGGTTTTTCCATCACCTGCGGAGTGCTGGGCATGTCCAATATCTTTGACGCGGTTATTGCCGGGGAATCCGAAACCGAGGCCGTGGCCAAATTCGTGCGCGGCATTGCCCGCAACGCCTACCGTTTTGCCGGTTCGCCAGACAAGCTCTATCTCTCCGGCGGCCTCTGCGATAATCCCCTGTTTGTGGCCAGTTTTCCCTGCCAGGTCATCCCACTGGGACGCTTTGTCCTCATCGAGGGACTGCTGAGCTCACTGGACCAAGGTGAGCAGACATGACAACAGGACATATCTGGACCTGTCCCGCGACCCAAGATGACACAACAGTTCACGCGCTCCTCGACGCGTCCGGCCTGCCAGAACTGATATCCGGCGTGCAGACCATTCTCATTAAGCCCAATCTGGTCAACTGTCAGGGGCCGCCGGTCACCACGCCGGTCCAGCTGGTTGCATCTGTTGTGCGCTATCTGCAACACCGGTGCACCGCGAAAATCATTATTGCAGAAGGGACGGCATCGGCTGAACACGACACCTGGCATGTGTTTAGGGAACTCGGATATCTGGATCTGGCAGCGACAACCGGGGTGTGGTTGCTGGACCTCAACCAGGAAGAGACAACCTACCGCTCGCTGGACCATTGCCGGCGCTGGCCCCGGATGCATTTGCCCAAAATTGCCTTTGCAGGTTTCCTGCTCTCCATGCCGGTACTCAAGG
>Ga0256835_1001508_pt1 | contig 13905 bp, 11 predicted proteins | sample PIR30metaG_FD_185972 | JGI IMG/M metagenome (GOLD analysis project Ga0256835, IMG submission 185972) | Hydrothermal vent microbial communities from East Pacific Rise, Pacific Ocean - PIR-30 | ecosystem: Environmental > Aquatic > Marine > Hydrothermal vents | place: Pacific Ocean: East Pacific...
AGGGGGAGATCAGGGCCAGGGCGAAGAAGAGGTTCACAAACAGCAGGGCCAGGGCCAATAAGGTATGGCTCAGCCAGGAAAGGGTGACAGCGAGGAAGTAGTAGAGGATGAAGAGGGGGAGGAGGGTCTGCCAGCGCAACTCGGAAAACCATCGACGCATGGTCATTCCTCTACTGGCTACACGGCGGTAGCGGGTGGTCCACGTTCCACACGGAAAAATGATCGGCCTGGAACTTTACGAATAGCTCTCCATAGTTCGGGTCGGTCGTGACCTGCTCCTCGTCCGACTCGGGAACGGGCTGGTAATCGGCGTCCACCACCACCCCCGTTCCCCTGCGCACCCAGGTGTCCTGTTCTTCGTCGTACAGGTACATGGGCACTTCGTACAGCCCGTTGCCGGGGATCACGTCGCGCAGGTAGTACCGGTGGGTATTGGGAATATAGAAGTAGACGGTCACCGGCTCGTCCAGGCTGGTCACTTGCTGGCCCAAAGCATCCTGCGCGGTAACGTACAGAAAGCCGTTGGATACGATCTTGTTCCCATCGGCGTCCCGGTAGTTTCCCGGGAAGAAGGGGCGGTCGAACTCGGGGTCGAAGGCGCGGGCCCACACGCGCGAGAAACGGCCATGCGGGTCTTTGATCTCCACGTCCCCTGCGGCGTCGTACCAGGACCCCTGATACCGCTCCAGCTCGGTGGAGCCCGGATCTGCGAGTATCATCTGGGGCACGTAAGCGTAGCGATCTTCGCCTACTTTGACGCGTTTGGCCGCCTTTAGCGCAAGCTGCGTTTCGGCGTCTAGATACTCGACACGCACCCGGAGCTCGTCTCCTGCCTTCGCGTCTGCAATGGCCGCCTGGTACTGGCCAACCTCGTTCGTTTGCGTTTCGCCCAGTAGCTCCCCGCGCTCAGACAGTACCTGGACCGCCACGCCTTGGGGGTATCGGTCGGGCACCAGGGCGTTGAAGCTGAGGATGACAACGCTTCCCTGAACCTGCACCGGTGGAGGCGGCTCCGACCGGCATGAAAGCAGCAACAGCAACGCCGCGGGTACTAGCAAAACGAAGCTTTTCATTTGGTACGAGTATAGTTACTTGGCATTATTATGTCAAGTTTTGCCGGTAGTGCATTCCATATCAGCAGAAATTGAGTTAATCGTCTTGCACACAACGCCATAGCAGGTGTGTGCATGCAAAGCTTGTCCCTGTACGTGCGTGGCGGTAAATCGTCATTCAGGCAGCTGGGTACTGCGCAGCATAAATTTCCAGGGTATGGGATGCGGCTGGTCCAGGTCGGGGTAAGTATCCCTCACCCACGTCCACAGACGCTCGATCGAGGGCCGGAAAACCTCGGGCGGCACCTGCCAGGTGTAAGAGTAGAGGCGCTCTTCCAAAATCTCCATCGTCTGCCGCGGGGTGCGCTCCTCCACCCACTCAGCCACGTCCCTGATTTGAGGCTCGAGCCCCAGCTGCCGCATGGCGCGCTCCACCTCGTCGAGACGCCGCATATGCGCACCGCGCTTGAGCTCGTAACCCATTTCCGACAGCACCTCGCGCCAGCGCTCCTGGATGGCCCAATCTTCGCTGGAGCCTGTAGAAACGTCCCACCCCTCAAAAAGAATGCCCCCGGGCGCCAGCACCCTGAGCGCCTCGAGCAACGCCCGCTGCCAGTCTGGGATCAGGTGCCACAGGTGCACCCCGATAACCGCGTGGAAGCTGTCCTTGGCGAACGGCAGGTCACGCGCGTCCGCCTCTATCAAACGCACTTTGCGCGCCACCCCGGCGATCTTGTAGCGCATGACCTCGAGCATGGCCGGACTCACATCCACGCCCACAAACTTGTGTCCGCGCGCGATGATGGGAACGCCCACACGCCCCGTGCCCACCCCCAGCTCCAGAAAGACCGGCTCGCGGAAGCGCTCTTCCACCGGTGCTATGATTGCGGTGGCGATCCTGCCCGACACCTCGGGCGGATGGTAGCGGGTGCGATCATATGCGTAAGCTACGCGACCAAAATTAAGCGTCATCGGGCGAACGGCACTTCCTCTCCGGGCCGGGCTGGCGAGAACCCTGACGTTCAAAATGTATAATATTAAGAATTAATACTTCTGTCCAGCAAACCCATTTATTTTTCGCCGCCCACGCTCTTTTCAGAAGCGGCCGGTGACAACGCGCCCGTCCGCAGCGTGGTAAAGTTAGGCGCTATGAAAAGACTACTGGTCCTGATCACGGTCTTCCTAGGCCTCACTGGCGTACTGGCGCAGAGCGCTCTCAAGGTGCGCATCGGCTTCAATCCCACGCAGAACTCCGACCAGCTCAGCCAGGCGGCCCAGGCCATCGCCGACTTTATCGAAGATCAGCTAGGCGGCGCGGTGGAAGTAGAGGTCTTCCTCCCCACCGAGTACCGCGGCCTGGTAGAGGCCATGCGCTCGGGCAACCTCGACTTCGCCTTCTTCCCTCCCGACGGTTACGTTATCGCCTCGCGGGAGGCGGGCGCCAAGGTGCTGCTCAAGAGCGTACGCTTCGGCAACGCCTACTACTGGAGCGCCATCATCGTTCGCAAGGACTCGGGCGCCAAAAAGATAGCCGACCTGGAAGGCAAGACCATCGCCTGGGTCGACCCCAACTCGGCCGCGGGCTACGTCTTCCCGCGCGCCGCACTGCTGGCCGCGGGCATCAACCCCGACGAATTCTTCGGCAAGCAGGTATTCGCCGGTAAACACGACGCCGCAGTGCTGGCGGTGCTGAACAAGTCGGTTGACGCCGCGGCGGTATTCGCAAATGACGACCAGAACAAGTCGGGCGCCTGGACCCAATTCCTCTCGCCCGAAGAGGCAGCGCAAATCCACGCCATCTTCTACACCAAGCCCATCCCCGGCGATACCTTCTCGGTGTCCAAGGAGTTCGCCGAAAAATACCCGCAACTTACCGAGAAGATCAAGGCCGCTATCATGACCTGCAAGGTCAAGGAAGGCTGCGAGCTGCTCAAGAACCTCTACCGCATCGACTACATGGTGCCCGCAACCGACGCCGATTACGACGTGGTGCGCGAGGCGCGCAAGCTGCTGGGTCTCGATAAGTAGCATAAGAAAAGGGTCTCCATGATTGAAGCGAAGGGCCTCGGCGTCGTCTTTCCCAATGGAACCGAGGCGCTGCAGGACATCAACGTAACCATCGATGACGGCGAGTTTGTCGCCGTCATCGGCCTCTCGGGGGCCGGCAAGTCCACCTTCCTGCGCACCCTCAACGGGCTGGTGCGACCCACCTCGGGGAGCGTGCGCGTGGGGGGCGTGGAGGTAGGAAACCTCTCAGGACGCTCGCTGTCCCGGTTCCGCCGCACCGTTGGCTTCATCTTCCAGCAGTTCAACCTGGTTACCCGGCTCACGGCGCTGGAAAACGTATTGCACGGCAGACTGGGCTACCTGCCTACCTGGCGGGGGCTGCTGGGGCTCTATGGTGAGGGCGACTACGAACTGGCCGCCGGCTACCTGCGCGAAGTGGGCCTTTCCGGTAAGGAAAACGTACGGGTGGACAACCTTTCGGGCGGGCAGCAACAACGGGTGGCCATCGCCCGGGCAATGGCGCAGCAGCCACAATTGGTGCTCGCCGACGAGCCCATGGCCAGCCTGGATCCGCGGCTTTCGGACGTGATCCTGGGGTTGCTCAAGAGCTACAACGAGGCCCGCGGGGTTACGGTGCTCGTCAACATCCACGTGCTCGAGCTGGCGCGCCGCTACGCCCGCCGGGTGCTGGCCTTCAACCAGGGCCGCCTGGTTTTTGACGGCCCCGCAGAAAGCCTTACCGACGAACTGGCCGAGCGCATCTATGCCGGCAGTCTGGAGGCGCTATGACCTGGGTCTTCCCCGCGCTGGGCATGCTGGTCGCCGTGCTCACCTCCATCTCGCGCGGCTCGGCGCGGCGCTACCTCTACGCCTCGGGCCTCGGCCTGCTGGTGCTCTTCTTCGCCTTCCCCTTCTCCAGCGCCCTCGGCTACCTGAGCCGCGAAGCCGTGCACCCCACGCCCGCGGGGCTGCTCCCCAGCGCCCCCGTGCTGGGCACGATCCTGGCCGTGGCCGTCCTGGCCTTGGCGCCCTGGCCGCGCCGTATTCACGGCTGGGTCGGCGGCCTGGGCGGGCTGCTCGTCTTGATCGTCGTCTTTGGCTGGTTGGGGCGCGGGGTCTTCCTGGCTCGCATCGTCCCTTTGCCCGGGGTGATGGAGGGGGCGGCGGCGCTGGGGCTGGCCGGCCTGGCCTTCCTGGTGTTGCGCGGCAGGGGCGCCCTTCTGGCGCTGGTAGCCGCCGCGCTGGTGGGCGGCGGCAGCTATGCGCTGCTGGCGGGGCCCGCCGGTCATACCTACTTTCCCCGTATCGCGGGCTATTACAAACTGCTCACCCCCATCTCCGCGCAGGAAACCCGGGAACTGATCGAGCGTTACAACGCGGGGCTGGAAAAGGCCAACGCCCTGCGGGCCGAGATCGGCCTCAAGAAGCTCGAGCCCATCAGGTCGCTCGCCGACCTGGAGGGCGGCCTCCCCAAGGACCTGGCCCGCGAGGGGGTGCGGCTGGTGCGGCCCGCGAGCCTGCGCTACGGTACCCTGGCCGCGCTCTTCCTGGCCGGCCTGCTGCTGGCAAGCGGCTTCTTCCTGGCCCGCAAACCCGAGCTGGCCGAGGAGGGCGACCTGACCGGGGGCCTCGTGGCCGCGGGCGTCTTCGCGGTGCTCGTGCCCTCGTTCTACGCGACCGAGTTCAGCCTGGCCAAGCTGGTGAAGGGCTGGCCCTTCTTCGTCAACTTCCTCGACCGCGCCTGGCCGCCGCGCCTGGCCGACCCGGCGCACAACGTCTTCCCGCTGCAGGAGGTGGCCAGCCAGATGGCGCTCACCGTCGAGATCGCCCTGGTGGGCACCTTCCTGGCCATGCTCTTCGCCGTGCCCACCAGCTTCCTGGCGGCGCGCAACCTCACCCGCGGCAGCGCTTTCACGCGCGCGATCTTCACGCTGACACGCGCCTTCTACAACATCGACCGCGGCGTGGACACCCTGATCCTGGCGCTCGTCTTCGTGGCCGCGGTGGGGCTGGGGCCGTTCGCCGGGGTACTGGCGATGGCCATCCACTCGATCGCCGACCTGGGCAAGCTCTACTCCGAGGCCATCGAAAACGTGGAGAAGGGGCCCATAGAAGCGCTCGAGGCCGTGGGGGCGTCGGGCACCAACGTGGTGCGCTGGGCCATCCTGCCCCAGGTGCTCCCCCTCTTCGTCGCCTACACCCTCTACCGCTTCGAGATCAACTTCCGCGTCTCCATCGTGCTGGGTTTCGTGGGTGCGGGCGGCATCGGCTTCTTCATCCAGAACGCCATGGCCAGCGGGATGTACGACCAGATGATCATCGGCATCATCGCCATCGTCCTGGTCGTCAACCTGATCGACTTCGGCTCGTCCTGGCTGCGCAGCAAGCTGGTCTGAACCGGAGCGCAAACAGCCGCCGCGAAATGCTTCGCGGCGGCTGGCGTTTTTTTGCGACTAGCGGGCCGGAGCCGCCTCTTCCAGCTTGCGCAGGTCGAGCAGGAAGTTGCCGTCGGTGGGCAGCATGATCGTCTTGATGTTGGGGGCCAGCTTCTCGGCTACGGTCAGCTGGATAACCTGCGGGTAGCGCCTGAGCGCCTCCCCGCGGAGCTCGAGCGCCCGGGCTTCGCCTTCGGCACGCAGGATGGCCGCGTCACGCTCGGCCTGGGCCTCGATGACGCGCCGCTGGGCGGCGATCTCCGCCTGGCGGCGGCGGTTTTCTTCGATCTGGACTTGTTGCTCGGCGGTCTGCTTTTCCTCGATCACCCGCGCCACCGTATCGGGTATGCGAATTTCGCGCAGCAGCACCGACTCGAGGATGATGTGCTTCTGCGCCAGCGCCTCCCGCAGGGCGGTGGTCACCGAACGCTCCAGGTCACCGCGGCGGGTGCTGATCAGCTCGGCAGCGTTGAAGAGGCCGACGGCGTCGCGCACCTTGCTACGGATCTGGGGCACGATCATCGTCTCGCGGTAGGCCGGGCCCACCTCCTTGTGCAAGAGCGGCGCCTTCGCCTTCTCGATGCGGTACTGCACGGTCACGTCCACCCCGATGTCCAGCCCCTCCTTGCTGCGCGCCTGGATGGGCCCGAAACCCGGTCGGCGGGCGTTGGACTTGGAAAGTGTTACCTCCTGCAAGCGTGCGTCATAGAGCACCACCTCCTGCACCAGCGGCAGCACGAAGTGCAGCCCCTCATCCAGGGCATCGGGTTGCACACCGGAAAAAACGTTGAAAACCACACCCACGTGCCCCGCCGGCACCACCACGAAGCTGCGCGAAACCACCCCCAGCAACAGCCCGACCAGGATCAAAGCGCCGCCCAGACTGCGGCGGCCCGGCTGCGCCAGCAATGCAATGCCCAGCATTACGGCAACCAAGGCAAGTACCAGGATGAGTCCCATGGTCCAACTTTACTTCATCGCACCCCGGCGTCCCGCTCGAAAGCGCCGGGTAGTCTGCGCGCGGGCATGCTCCGCCGCAAAGGGACACCTCCCGAAACCACAGTTTCGCCGTATTAACCTCCTTTTCGGTTCAAGACACATATGTGTTGAGCGATTTACAATAGTTTGACAGCCCGAGCGGTATGGGCTTTTAATGAATACCAAGATGTTCATTAAGAGGAGGTGAAAAGGGGAATACATCTCAATTTAAGGTTAGCGTTCTTGGGAAAGGAGTCATATTTATGATCAAAAGATGGGTTTTTGGTACACTGTTGCTCGCGCTCCTGGTCGCCTGCGGCAATCTGCCCGGCGGTAAGGTCGCGATTAGCGGATACGTGGTAGACAAGAAGGCGGGCGATCCGGTTGTAGGCAGCACCGTTGAGGTGCTAGAAACCGGAGCCACAACGACAACCGACAAGAACGGTCACTACACTATAGAGGTTCCTCCTGGACGTTACTCGCTTACGTTCCGCAAAGACGGCTACGCCACCTCGAAAGTCGAAGGGCTCGTCACTCTCGGAGAGCACACCATATACAACACCATCCAACGCCCTCGCTTTGACAGCGCAATGCCAGTCGAACCACCTACACTGTTCGTACAGGTTCCAGACTGGTATGAGCCAGGTGACAAAGTCTCTGTTGTGGTACGCGGGCAAGTACACAAACCATCAGTAAACGACTTTCTCTTCCTGGATGTAGCCATCGGCCAACAGGGGGGCAGCTCAGGATACCTCAACGGCTTCGTTCGCCACAAGCGCTTGTTTGGATTCGACGGCTCAGAAGTGGAAGTAACTCTACCCACCAAGGGATACAGCGACGTCATTCCAATATACAGCGTAGCATACGATGCTAACGAGAATCGCACAGAAGTAATTCGCTACATCTATCGCAAGACCTCAAATGAACTGCCTGAACCACTAGCACCTCAAAACCTTGCCGGAGAAGCGGTTACTTTTGGGGACGTTTCGGTATTTGGACCCCTTAGCGCCCCGAGCGTTAGCGGTAGCGCCATAGTCAAAGCCTTCAAGGCAAGAGATTTTAAAAAATTAGAGTCCATGGCGCTTGAAATTAAACAGGCGCGCTCCGGAGTCAAGGTACTGGACAGCCAGCTGCGCAAAGCGGTTACCTGGGTCGACTTGCGGTTCGAATACGACCCTGAGGCGGAGCTTCCTGAGGCATTCGAAATCTTTAGGAAGCGCGCAGATGAAAGCGACTTCGTCAAGGTAGGCCGAATTGCAGCAGAAGACGCCAAAGTCAAAGATGCCAAGGGTAAGTACGCCTTCCGCGATGCTACCCCCGGCATCCAACCAAACGTTGAGCTGACATACCGCATAGATGCCGTAAATGGTAAGAAGCGGGCTTCCTCCAATACCTTTAGCGTCACTCCGCTTCCACCCTTCTATGTGAATGCATTAAACCCTGCGGACAACGTCACGGATGTGGAGCTAAGACCAGGCTACTTAATGTCGCTAGAGAACTCCTCGGATGTAAATATACTTGCCGCAATTGTCGTAGATCGCGCGCAAGTTGACGGCGCGCACATCGAATACGCTTCTCCAATCTTCTTCGTACCCGGAAACGACGGTGAATTCAATCCATTCAACGGGCTCAAGGGCATTCCACACGGCGTGATAAAAACCAAGCAGGGCTTCGCGCTCTCTGGGGCTAAGTTACAGCCTCACCACGCCTACGAATGGATGCCTTTCGCCGTAACTGCAACCCTCAACGAAGAGGGTACGGCCATAACCGCGTCCTCAATCGCCGCTGACTCCTTTAGGATATGGTTTGACTTCCCAGTGGGAGACGGCCCCGTTAACACCTTCGTGACCGGTGCGGGAGGTAACAAATGAAGAAACTACTGTTCCTCACCGGCTTGCTTGTGCTATTAGCCGCTTGCAGCACCAGCTTCCGCCCTCCAGCGCGCCACTCCGGCGGACCACGCATTAACCCAGACGGGGGCTATATTGAAGGCCAGATTGTGGTTGGCTACACAGCCAACTCAAGCGCTGAAGAAATTGCCTCCTGGTTAAACGGGAATATCCTGCATGACTGGGAAATGATACACGCTGCCGTAATTGAGCTACCCAATGGATTTTCTGTAGAGAAAGCTGAGGGGCTCCTGGAGCAGCGCTCTGACGTACGCTACGCTGAGCCCAATCGCGTGCTCGAAAAACCCCGCACCGACTACGGCTCCGGTGCCGCAACAACCGCGGTTAACCTCCTTAAGTTTTACTCAGACCCTGATTTCGCCAAGCAGTGGATGCATCGGCAAATGCACACCGAGGCCGCCTGGGAAAAAGGTATTACCGGAGCAGGTGTGCGCATCGGCATCCATGACGACTTCATCGATCACCGCCACCCTGATCTGGTGGGCAACATCGCATACCCCGGCTTCTACGGCACGACTGGCAAACTAATATGCCCCGACACTCCCCATAACGGAGTGGGTACCCACGGCTCCAGTGTTTCCGGCACAGCCGCGGCTGTGGCCAATAGCATTGGTGGCCGTGGTGTGGCCTACGAAGCCAAAATCGTGCCAATTGCTATAGATCATCCTACTGAGGGGTACTTGACTTACGTAGGCATAGTTTACGGCGCCCTGTACGCCGCAGTTGGCCCCGAAGGGCTTGGCATCAAAGTGCCCGAAGGATGCGGCAACTATAAACCCCCCAAGGGGCGTCCCTACGTCGATGTGCTAAACATGTCTTGGGGCGGGGGTTCATACGGGCAGCTGATTAAAGACGTCATGGACTTCATGCTGAGCAAGGGGGTTATTCTGGTTAACTCCGCAGGCAACAGACCCAGCACCGGCTTTGTTGATCCCGCTTGGTATCCTGGGATAATTTCTGTTGCTGCCACCCGGCCAAACGGACAGCGAACCAGTTTTTCCAACCGTGGCGTGCATGTTGATGTCGCTGCCCCGGGCGAGAGAATCTGGGTGCCAACAACGCGCGATTGTATTCTCAATGATCCCACTGGCGCAAAATGCAAAGGGGACGAAGCTGACTATACGTACATCAGCGGTACCTCATTCTCCAGCCCCGCCACCGCTGGTACCGTAGCCCTTGTCCTCCAAGCAGCGGGGGGACCCGGGAAGCTAGATGCCCGGCAGGTGCGCGCTATCCTAACTCAAACCGCCCAAGACACCAATGCCGACGAGTACCCGGGCTTCGACGAGGACCTGGGTTGGGGTGTCGTTGATGCAGGCGCTGCGGTGGCAAAAGCACTAGCGATAGCGGCTGGCAAAGAAAAAGCTCCTGCCGCTGCGGCTAACGTCGATATTTTCATCACAGATAAGGAAACCAACACGCCTCTTCCGCTTACAGGTGCCGCCCTCCAAGCCGTTGACAAAAACGGCAAGCCACTACCCAACCGCCCAATATTGCTATCCCAAACAACAGGCACTGGGCTCTACCTGGATGCAGGCTGGGCCAGCTTCTACCAAATAGATCCAGGTTACTATCGCGTGCTCGTTGGCGGACCGCATGAGAAGATAACTGGCATCAAATCTGACATATTCTCCACCGTCATCGAAATTCCTTCGGGGTACTCAAGGATACCGGTTAAACTCGACATCAAACTTCCCAGTGACCCCTACGAACCCAACAACGACACTTCAAAAGCTACTGCCGTTAAAGCGGGAATGTCGTACAAAGGCATCATCTACTCTAAGTCGGGGTCTGATGTTGACTACTACGCTCTACCAGTAACCAAGGGACAAACCTACATCCTCAATACTGAAAAGCTAACCGGTAGCGCAGATTTGGTTCTGGTTGTCCTTGATAGCGACGGCAAAACGGTTATCGCCAAAAACGACAACAACCAGGATTTCACCAAAGATGCCTGGATAAGCTTCACCGCGAAAGCAGATAAGACCGTATACGTGGTTGTCAGGGATGCCAGGAACGGCTCCAGCCCCTTCAATGCATATGCTCTTGATATTGCTAGCCCCCTGGTTTCCGAAAGCGAGCCAAACGGCACGGCTACCGTGAAGGACACCACCATCGAGAATGTCGATTTCTCCAAAGCCCAAGCCGTAGCTTTAGGGTCGGCCGTTCAAGCTTCCATTGATCCAAAAGGCGACGATGACATCTTCTCGCTCGACCTCAAAGCTGACACCGTACTCGCTGTAGACGTGGAAGCTGTTTCCAGCGGTGCACCGGATAGCATGATCGCCATCTACGACAAGAACGGCAAGATGGTTGCTTACAACGACGACTTCACCGGTCGTGAATCACGCGTGCATTTCAAGGTACCGGCGGACGGAACCTACTACGTGCTGGTCACCGCCTGGGACGGCGACGGCCCCGACACCACCACCGGCGACTACACCCTCAGCCTTACGCTGCTCGACGTCCCGAAGCAAAAGTAGCAGCGGGCTACACATACCAGACCGGGAGGCCTTCGCCTCCCGGTCTAGGTTTTTCACACGGTTATTACACCCCGGGATATACTTTATGAAGATGCCCGAGCGTATCGGCCCCTTCACCATTCTGCGGCAGGAGCACAGCGAGGACTACCTCTCGGTCTGGAAGGTCCGCAACCCTTCAGAAGTCCTGGGCAGGCTCTACTGGTTCGACGTAAAAGGCCCCGAAGCGCGCGCCGCCTTTTTTCGCTTCCGCAAAGCGCTGAAGGCGCTGGGGGCGCTGGGAGTCCTCCCCAAAGGCGTGGAGATCAGCGCAAAGCCGGGATCGTATTATGTCTTCTGGCCCTCGTACGACGCCCCTTCCGCGCTGCCCGCCAAGGGGCGCAGGGTCATTCGCGAGGTGGGCAAAATCCTGGAAGCCCTGCGACCACTGGGATACGCGCTTACCGACCTCGACCTGAGACTGGGGGACGAGGGAGTGCGCGTCGCAGCCCTCGATCCCACCGGAGAGCACGACGAAGCCGAGGTGGCGCGTTTGGGAGGCCGCTTCCTGAAGAGTCCGTCCTCTGCGAAGCCGCAGCGACGTCCGCAGGCGGTCGCCTGGATGCCCGGCCTGCTGCTGGCGATTTTGGGCCTGTGGCTCTTCGCCGCGGGCAGCGCCCGCTACCTGAACCCCCCGGAGTTCAGCGTGCCCGACCTGCGCGGCAAGGACCCGCGGGCGGCGCTGGAAATGGTGCACGAAATGGGACTCAAGGTCGTATTTACCCTGGCCAGCGAACCGGACCAGCCCCGTGACCTGATAATCGAACAGAATCCACCACCGGGAACGCGGGTGAAGCCCGGCCGCACTCTCGAGCTGGTGTTAAACCGCCCCAAGGAAAGCAGCGTGCCGCACCTGGCAGGAATGCCGCTGAGCAAAGCCCAGCGCAAATTGCAGGATGCGGGCTACCTGCCGGGGCTTCCCGCCGCAGGCTACAGCGAGGAACCCGAGGGTACCGTACTGGCCAGCTCTCCCCCCGCCGGGGCGCCGCTGCCCCAGAACGCTTCGGTGCGGCTGCTGACCTCCGACGGTCCCATGCCCCAAAAAACCCTGCTGCCCGACCTAACGGGCCTCAGCCTCGAGGAGGCCGAGTACCTCATCTCGGTCGCCGAACTCCGCCTGGGCGAGGTGCGCACCCTGCCCTCTCCCCAGCCCGAGGACACGGTGCTCTCTCAATCCCCCCCTGCCGGCGTCGCCCTCGACGTGGGCAGCCCCGTGGTGCTCACGGTGTCCGGAAAGGCCGAAGTGCTGCTGCCAGAAGAAGGGTTGATCCAACCCCCGAGCGCGCACGAAGAACCCCCCGCGGGCAGTGCGCTTAACACCCCGCCAGCCGACCTGGCACCCGGCGAGCGCATTGTCCCCATCCGCGTTCCCCTTCCACCCAGCAACTCCCAGAATCCGGTACACGTGCAGCTCGTCGTTGTCGACAAGAACGGCGAACGCACCCCCATAGACACCTTCGCCCGGGGCGGCACGACCCTCGAGGGCAGCGTTCGCGTCAAGGGGGACGCCCGCTTCATGCTCTTCCTCGACGGTTTCGCCTACCAGGAATGGTCGAGCCCCGCGCCCTGAAGCGGGGATGTAAGAATCGGGGTACGGCTCCCCCACCAAGCATCAAACACAGCGGCCACGGCATCCGGCCGTCTCCATCCCGTCCTTTGGCGGCAAAGCAATGGCGTGCCCACCCCTTCATCGAGAACCCCCGGGGAGCCGTTTAGCCTAGACTGGGAATATGGTGGAAGAACCGGGAATCCTCGACCGCTTGCACCATACCGACTCATGGCGGCTCTTTCGCATCCTGGCCGAGTTCGTGGATGGTTTCGAGCTGCTCTCGAATATCGAGGCGCCTCTTGTTTCAGTCTTCGGCTCGGCGCGTTTCGGACCGGAGCACCCCGCCTACTCCCTGGCCGAAAGACTGGGGCGCGAGCTCGCTGCCGCCGGTTTCGGAGTGGTTACCGGAGGCGGACCCGGGCTCATGGAGGCAGCAAACAAGGGGGCTTACGAAGCGGGCGGGGTATCAGTGGGGCTGAACATCGAGCTGCCGCACGAACAGCGCCCCAATAGGTACCAAACCCACAGCATGCAATTCCGCTATTTTTTCGTGCGCAAAGTAATGTTCGTGCGTTATGCGGTGGGTTTTGTGGTGCTGCCAGGCGGCTTTGGAACACTCGACGAGCTCACGGAAGTGCTCGTGCTTTTACAAACGGGCAAGGTGCACACCTTTCCTCTCATAGCCCTGGACCGCGCCTACTGGCAGGGGCTGGCTGCCTGGATTGACGATACCCTGATTGCGCAGGGCGCCGTCTCCGCTCCGGAGGGGGAACTGCTGCAACTCGCCGACAGTCCCGCCGAGGTAATGTCCATACTCAGGAAGGAGTCCTGACGCCAACATGCTCGAAGACGATTTCTGGGCGCAGGGGCTCCTCGTTGCGGGGGTAGACGAAGCAGGGCGGGGAGCGCTGGCGGGCCCGCTGGTCGCCGCGGCAGTGGTGTTGCGACCCGGCCGCCATCCCTACCGCGACTCGAAAACGCTATCAGCGCGGCAGCGGGAAATCATGCTCGACCATCTCCTCCAACGCGCCCTGGCCTGGGGCGTGGGCGCCTGCCCGGCAGCGGAGGTGGACCGCCTGGGGGTACTGCGTGCCACCCACTGCGCCGCTGGCCGGGCGCTGGCGAGGCTGCCGGTACGTCCGCAGGCTCTGATAACCGACTATCTCTTCCTGGAAACCAGCCTGCCCCTACTCGCCCCGGCGCGGGCCGAGTCGCAAAGCCACAGCGTAGCCGCCGCCTCGATCCTCGCCAAGGTAGTGCGCGACCGAATAATGCTGGGGTTGCACCAGCGCTATCCCGGCTATGGCTTCGACAGTCACAAGGGCTATGGCACCAAGGCCCACCTGCGCAATCTGGCGCGGCTGGGACCCTGCCCCGAGCACCGCCGCCGCTTCGCCCCTGTGGCGCAGGCGCGATTGTGGGATGAGGCTTAAGCCGTCCTTAATCTTGAAAGTT
>Ga0256835_1001509_pt1 | contig 13905 bp, 12 predicted proteins | sample PIR30metaG_FD_185972 | JGI IMG/M metagenome (GOLD analysis project Ga0256835, IMG submission 185972) | Hydrothermal vent microbial communities from East Pacific Rise, Pacific Ocean - PIR-30 | ecosystem: Environmental > Aquatic > Marine > Hydrothermal vents | place: Pacific Ocean: East Pacific...
CCAGAAAAGATGGAATGTGTCCTAGAAGATCCTTATATATTGATCCATGAGAAGAAAATTAGCAGCATGAAAGACTTGCTCCCCTTATTGGAGCAAATTGCTAAAATGGGCAAACCCCTTCTCATTATTGCAGAAGATGTAGAAGGCGAGGCCTTGGCAACATTGGTTGTTAATAAACTAAGAGGCACGTTGCAGGCATGCGCTGTAAAGGCTCCGGGATTTGGAGACAGGCGCAAGGCAATGCTAGAAGATATTGCCATTTTAACTGGCGGCCAGTTGGTTTCTGAGGATCTTGGCATTAAGCTCGAGAACATCTCCCTAAATGACCTTGGCCGTGCAAAAAGAGTTGTTGTAGATAAAGACAACACTACCATCATTGATGGTGCAGGCTCTAAAGAGGCCATTGAAGCACGCGTAAAACAGATTAGGGCCCAGATTGAAGAGACTACCTCTGATTATGATAGGGAAAAGCTTCAGGAAAGGCTTGCCAAGTTGATCGGTGGTGTTGCAGTAATTCATGTTGGTGCCGCTACTGAGACTGAGATGAAAGAGAAAAAGGCTAGGGTAGAAGATGCCTTGAATGCTACTAGAGCAGCAGTTGAAGAAGGAATTGTTGCTGGTGGTGGTACTGCATATATCCGCTGCATAGAGGCATTGGATGACTTGAAAGTAGATGATGAAGATGAGCAGCATGGCGTCAACATCATTAGGCGTGCGCTTGAAGAGCCATTACGCCAGATAGCCAACAATGCTGGCTACGAAGGCTCTATTGTAGTTGAGCGGGTAAAGAATGAAAAAGGCAATATTGGCTTTAATGCAGCAACTGGCGAATATGAAGACCTAATGGAAAGTGGAATCATTGATCCTACTAAGGTCAGCAGAACTGCATTGCAGAACGCAGCTAGCGTTTCTGGCTTGTTGCTTACAACAGAAGCCATGGTCGCAGAAGCTCCTAAGAAAGATGACAAGGGAGCAGCTCCACCAATGGGTGGCGGAATGCCCGCTGGCATGGATATGTATTAAAAAAGACTTCTTGACATTAGCAGTGAAAAAGCCTGTGGCTCTTAGGGGTCACAGGCTTTTTTTATCAAGTTCCGCTTTAATCTCTATGCTTTTTATGTTTTCAGTGCCTTTTAAAGAGGTAGCAAAGCCAAAAAGCAGGCCTGTCAGGGCCTTTCTAACAAAGTATTTTAAAAAAATCTTTTTCTTATCCCCAAACATCTCAGCCTTAGGCTCCATATCCTTGGCATCCATAAATCGATTCTCAATAAATTGGACGATCCCATTGATGTCATCAACGTGGAAAGAATTTTCCCTCCCTGTGTCAAAATCAGCAACAATGGCTACTACATTGGGGACCTTGTCTGCCAATAATCCCTCGCCTACACCTTGTCTTGTTACTTCAATTTTCAACGCATCAGGATCATTTTTAAACCCTTCCCCAATTACTAAATCAGCTTCTGGGAAAAGCTTGAATGCCAAATACTCAAATCTATATTTTGGATCAGGCCTAAAGAGGATCAACTGATCTGGGCAGGCCAAGGCTACTGAATAAGCTCCAGCATTTTTTAACTTATATGAATCGCTATTGACAGGATGCTCAGCAATAGAAGAATGCTTTGTAGATTTAATCACCCCCACTTTTAATCCTTTTTGAACAAAGGCCTTTACTATTTTTTGTGCCAATGAAGTCTTACCAGAATTATGCCAGCCAATAAAAGTAAAACAGATAGGCATACTGCCTCCTATTCAGTAATGAAATTTTATAACATCTTTAATACTCGTTGAGCTTAAGCTTACTCAATTATCCTCAAAATAACAAAAAAAGAGGCAGGTTGTGCCTGCCTCTTTAAAGGTTTTGTTTTATATAAAAACTAAGTTTTTAAATCATCAAATTTAATATATTCTCAGCCCTTTCCATCTCTTTAGCTGAGATTGTTTTATCCCTAGGAGAAAACTCTTTGGTTATGTTGGCCATAACATAAAGAAGAGTTCCCACAAGGTCTGGAAGCTTTTTTTCAAGCTCTTCTTCCAGCCCATATTTTAGAGGCGGCAAAGCTGCCAAGTGATCCAAAATTGGCTGTAATTCAAGCTCTTCCTCAAGCTCTTGAAATTTTTGCATAGATTCTTTCATAGCCTTTGTCAGGGGAACATCGCACATCCATATTACATCGCGATTGTTATAACGGGCATTGCCCTCTGCCACGACTAGAAGATCATACAGCTTCTGATCTACAACATCGCTTATTTGTTTTACCTTGCTTTTATCTATGCGCAATCCTGCTGCTTTTTTATAGAGTTCCTCAATTTTATGCGCTCCTGTAACTGCCATTTGTTTTTCCTCCCTTTATATTGTTTACAGAACTTTATTACCTAGTTACTTGGATAAGCTGCCAATGACAATCTAAGTCCTTTACTTATTAGTGCAAGGGCAGCCTTTTAAAGAAAATGGGAATCAGGAGTAGATCTTTGAATCACCCTCCCTGTAAAAAGCCTTAAAACAACCTCTAACATATAGGCAAGCAAAAAGGCTCCAAGCAGATAATACACAATATGGGGCATGCTCCTTCTTGTATAATCTATTGCCAAAAATGCGGCGCTAAACATCCCTACTATTGCCAACAGCAATAAAAATATATTTGCTCCTGTCTCATCTTTTTTTAGAAAATGGCCTATATGAGTAAAACCCTGAATCAGTAACACTGCAATAGCAGCAACAATGGTTATTTGATCCAATGTCATAAACATAATCATTGGCACTATACAGGCTGCGCTAATCAAAAGCCCTTCACTATTATTAAACACATGATATTCATACTCTTTGGGAAGGGCACCATTTTTAGCAAGGGTATAGCTTATCTCGCTAACCGCATAAAGGGTGGCATTAATAGCGCTAGCTGTTGCAATAAGTGCAGCTGCAGCCATGATTTTAAAGCCTATTTGACCAAAGGCCGGTTTAGCAGCCTCAGCTAAGGCATAATCTTTTGCTTCTATTATCTGAGGCAAAGAAAGATTGCCCAACACCACAATCGAAACTGAGATATAGAGCACTGCTACTAACATAATTGAAATTATCATGGCCTTTAGCATTGTTTTTTGAGGAGACTCCATATCTTCTACGCTATTAGTGATTACGCTAAAGCCTTGATAAGCAAAAAATACCAAACCTAAGGCATAAAATATGTTCATTATAGGAGGTGCTTCAGATATTTTAAGCCTATCTGGATCTATATAAAAAGAGGCGGCAATGGTAAAAGTAATCAATATGGCCAACTTTACTATCACAATGATATTTTCACTCTTTGCAACCCATGTAGCACCTATCAAATTTATAAGAGTAAATAGAACAATTATTCCTATTCCAAAACAATTTGTCCAAAAATGTTGATTCGAACCCATATAGGTTGCTGCATAGGTTCCAAAGCTTTTGGATACTGCTGCCAAGCTAACCAACTGTGAAAGATAAAAAAGCACTCCTAATGAGCCTGAGAAAAAGCCTTCACCATAGCCTTGAACAAGATATTCTATTATCCCTCCACGGCTTGGATACCGTAGAGCAAGCTTTGCCAAGGAATAGCCGCTAAGCAGAGCGATAATCCCACCAATAACAAAGGTAAGCCAAACTAAATTGCCAGCAATGGCGCCTGCCTGTCCAATTACAATAAATATCCCAGCTCCTACCATAGAGCCAATGCCAAGAAAGACTGCGCTCCATAGCCCAAAGGCCTTTTTATCTTGGGATTTTATCGAGTTATCTTTAACAATCTTTTTCATGCTTATTCATGACACCAATGAAGAATGCTCAAGCTGTCCCTATATCTTATCTAACTGATTTAATTGTTCTAAAGTAAAAACCGGCCCTTTTTTACAAATGTAAACTCCATTCATATAACAATGACCACAAAGGCCTATTCCACATTTCATATTTCTTTCCAAGGTAGTGATTATATTTTTAGGCTCAAGCCCTTTATTTTGAAGGATTTGTGAGACAGCATCAATCATTATAGGGGGGCCGCATAGAAGGGCAGAGTGGGTTTTATTGTCAATTTCCACATCTTCCAAAAGCGAGGTTACTAAGCCCACATTGCCATTCCAGCCCGGCTCTGCCATGTCCACTGTAAGGCGAACATCAACTAGAGGATGTTTTTCCCATTTAGCAAGATCCTTTTTAAAGGCAATATCTGATGGCGTCCTGCTGCCATAGAGCAGGGTTAAGGAGTTATAACGGGAAGAGTTATCCACACAGTAATTTATTACTGAACGCATTGGAGCTAAGCCTATACCCCCTGCCACTATAAGCAAATCCCTATTTTCCAGCTCTTTCATGGGAAAGGAACGGCCATAAGGGCCTCGTATGCCTATAAAATCTCCAACAGCCATATTGTGCATGACTGATGTCAACCTGCCCGCCTTCCTGATGCTTAAATGAAAAGGACCGCTCTGAGTTGGGCTAGATGATATTGATATGGGTGCCTCTCCTTGATGGGCTACAGATACCATTACAAATTGACCGGGCATGTATGAAAAGGCCTTAGCCTGTTTAGGCTCAGTTAATTCCACCACAAAGGTCTTAATGGTGGAATTTTCATCAATAATATCTTTAATAATGGCCTCTGAAGGACAAAGCATGTCACTATTGTTAGGCATTTGATTGTGAATAAGCTGGTTCATGATTATGACCTTTTCTTTGGCGAGCTATTTTCCAAATTATCAAGTTGCTGAATAAGGATTTCAGCTAGCTGTTTTTGGGTTATTAACCCCTTATCCAGTAAAATTTTGCCAAGGGGCATCTCTTTATCATTTTTTTCTTTTAATGCTTGTTGCACTGCTTTTTCATCAACAAGGCCTGTCTCAATTAAAAGCTTGGCAAGCAAATTTGCAGGCTCTTTTTCCACAAACTCTTTATGATCTGAGCAAACCATTTCCACAAAAAGGCCAATGTCCACCCCTCCAAAACATATGCCTAAACACCTGCCACATCCAACACAGCTTGGCCTTTTAAATTCAAGATAGTCATAATACAATTTATGCAGAAATCGGCGTTTAAGCCTATCTTTTTTAGGATTTACTGGATTATGGCCTCCAGCCATAGAGGTAAAGCCTAAATGGGTGCAGGAATCCCAAGTGCGTATTCTTTCCCCTTTATCTTGGGAAATTGCTCTATCAAAGAGGGTAAAGCATGTGCATGTAGGGCATATATAGGCACACCCTCCGCATCCATCACATCGTTGTGCAAGATATTCCCATATAGATGGGGCAACCCCTTCTTGCTTGATCCTTTTAAATGCGCTGTCAACATGAACTTGGCGAGTAAAGGCTGACCGTGCCTCAAGCACAAGCTGATAGCGCACTCTCTTATCCTCTTCTGTAACTGGAGAAAAAAATTGGGGCCAGCTTTCAAGAAGCGCATCACCACGCGCCCTGCCTGATTCTACAAAATAGCGGTCTCCAAGATCAGTAAGCTGCAAATCAAAGCCAAATTCAAGAAAAGGGCCTGTTTTTGTCCCATTACAAAAGCAATTTTCCCATGGCTGATTACACCCTATGCCTATGATGATTGTCTTATCCCGTTTTCGGATATAATGAACATCTCTAGGCCCTCGCATAAAGACCACATCCATATATAGAATGGCAGAGATATCACAGGAACGTAGCCCAAAAAGCACTGTAGGCCTACCATCCCTTTGAGGCTCAAATTTATATCCCTTTGCACAACTATAGGTATATAAACATTCGCTTTGAGGAAACAAAAAGGACTTAGCAGATTCTTGAGGCTGGGCAGACAGATCAATATCCTGATGATCTAAGGAATAAATTTTTTGGTAAAGAATATCTCCCAGCTCATTTCTCACTGGCGCAACCAGATCTGAATCCTTTGAAAGCTTTCTTAGAAATGGCTTTAGGTGATCTTTTTTGATTATCTTTTTTTTAAGCATTGCTTTCCTTTTATGCGACTTTTGATCTCAACAGATTAAGGCTCTATAGATACTGCACACACTTTGTATTCTGGACACTTTGCCACTGGATCACGGGCTGGATTTGTCAACCGATTAATTGGAGATTCTGGGAAGTGAAAACCAGTATAAACAACGCCCTTAGGAACCCTATTGGTTGCCTTTGCCTGAATGGTTATTTCACCCCGTCTGGAACGCAGCTTAACCATCTGGCCATCTCTAATGTTTAATTCCTTAATATCATTAGGATTGATTTCTAAAAAGGCTTCCCGCTCTTCCCTTAACAAAATCTCTGAAGTGCGGGTCATGCCACCTGTATGGTAATGGTGATAGGTGCGGCCTGTAACAAGAACAAAGGGAAACTCATCATTAGGCTGCTCCTTTGGTGCTTGATGGGTTGCTGGCACAAAGCGCCCCCGGCCCCTTGCAAAGGAATACTTGTGCAGATATTGGGTGCCGGGATGATTGCGATCATAGCATGGCCATTGAAGGCCCCAGGTCGTTTCCAGCCTATCATGGTAAATGCCACCATAAATAGGAGTTAGCAAGGCAATTTCTTCCATAATCTCTGCTGAATCCTGATAATCCATGGGATAACCCATAGAATTAGATATGGCCATAATGATCTCTGAGTCAGAACGACACTCTCCAAGGGGATCAATGGCCTGTCTCATGAGCTGAACCCGCCTCTCAGAATTGGTAACAGTGCCGCTTTTCTCTGCAAAGGATGCAGCTGGGAAAACAACATCTGCAAGCTCAGCTGTTTCTGTAAGGAAAATATCTGATACAGCTAGAAAATCCATTTGTTTAAGATTGGTTATTACAGCAGAGCAATCTGGGTCACTCAAAGCAGGATTTTCTCCCATTATGAACATGGCCTTAATGTTATTGGCCACACCTTGATGCGTCATATCCATGACAGTTAAGCCCGGCTCTTCAGGCAAATCTGTTTTCCATGCCCGGGAAAATTTTTCCCTAATGGATTTGTCAGCTACGGATTGATAACCGGGGAAAACTCCGGGCAATGCCCCCATATCACAAGCGCCTTGCACATTATTTTGGCCTCTAAGCGGATTAACTCCTGTATAATCCTGCTCTACATGGCCTGTAAGCATGGCAAGGTTTGCTATAGATTCCACATTAGCTGTTCCGCACACATGCTGGGTAATGCCCAAACAGTAACAAATGGCAGCCTTCTGGGCACTAGCATATAGACGTGCTGCACGTTTTATAAGCTCAGGCTCAATGCCGGTAATATCTACTAGGCCATCAAAATCCTGTTCAAAAAGGACGTTTCTAAGGGCTTCAAAATTTTCTGTGCGCATCTCTATAAAAGCGTCGTCTATAAGCCCTTCCTCCAATATGATCATCATCATTGCATTAAGAAGGGGAATATCTGTACCCGGCCTATGTTTTAAATGAACCTCAGCAAAGTTGGAAATAACTGTATTTCTTGGATCAGCTACAATCAGGGTTGCGCCATTATCCACTGCCTTAATAATCCTTCTAGCAACTTGAGGATGGGCTTCAGTGGTATTGGAGCCTATTAAGAATATCACCTCACTGCCTGATATTTCCTCAATAGAATTGGTCATGGCACCGCTTCCAAAGGTTGTGGCAAGACCTGCCACAGTTGGAGCGTGTCATAATCGGGCACAATGATCTACATTATTGGTTTTAAACACTGCCCTTGCCAACTTTTGAAGCAGATAATTTTCTTCATTGGTGCATTTTGCTGAAGAAAGCAGACCAATAGCCTTGCCTCCATGTTGATGAAGCACCTTTTTAAAGGCCTCAGCTGTTTTTGAAAGGGCCTCTTCCCATGAAGCAGGGACAAGCTTCCCTCCCTTTCTTACTAGTGGAGAAAGAAGACGGTTTGGGCTGTAAACAAAATCATGGGCATGCCATCCCTTTACACATAAATTGCCTTTAGAGACAGGATGATTCCTGCTAGGGCTTATTCCTGTTATCTGGCCATTGGAAACATGAAAATAAAGCCCGCAGCCACAGCCACAAAAACAACACACACTGGGAACATGATTTAGTTGCATGTCAATATCCTTAGAGCTACCTAAAGGATAGCATTTTATCCCCCTTGGATAGCCTTATGTAGTTGTGAGATAATTAACAACTTTGAAATTTTTTCTCTATCATCTAACTTATCGGAGCAAAGAAAGTCAACCATGATGCTTTACCACATCATATGATTAAAATTATTTATATTTTTTATGGCATTCAGACTTAGCCTTATCGGCTTGATTAAGCAAGTTTGAGGCAGTTTCAAAATCCCCTTGCCTTGCTGCATCCAAGGCAGCTTTGATATGGTCAACGCACCTTATCCACTCCCCTTCCCATGCAGCTTCCACAAACTCTTCATATTCATCCTTTGTGCGCCATAATGTTTTCAAATCCTCTTCAGCAGGAAGAGAGCCTGACTTTATGGCCTTTTTGATGATTTTCCATACACTGCCCATCTCTTTTTTTATTTTTTTGGCCTTATAGGAAGGATTTTGCCCTTTGGATTTCCTGCTGCTTGCCCCTTGATAAAGCCCATTATTACTCTTTTGCTGTGACATCAAAGAAAGAGGAAGCTTTATTTCCACTTTTACTGATACAGTGTCATGTTTTACCTTTTTTTCTATTTTTAATACCCCAAAATCTCCTAATTCTACTACTTTATCTTTGATCTCTAAACGGCCATCAGCAATGGAGCCAGAAAGCTTTGTAAGCTCTTGGGCAATAAGAGTGCGGTTTGTTTTGCTGCTTTCCTTTTGCTTCATAATTATTTCTCCTCTTTTCAAGAAAAAATAACAACTTTATTTTTAATATACCAGATAAAAAAGAAGCAGCGTCAAAAAAATGTCACTAAAGGTTTGACACTATTCAACCCCTTTTGTAATTTCTTTTATAAGAAGGCAATTATTTAAGTGGTTGGGAGCGAGGGGAGATGTGCAATGCGCAATGAATCAGTCTTGGTTGTAGATGATGCTCCAGAGATCCGTTCTAGCATGGAGCATATTCTCCGCCAAAAAGGTTTTTTTGTGGATACAGCCAGTGATGGCCAAGAAGCTGTAGAAAAGCTTGAGCATCGTTTTTTTGACATTTTGCTTATTGATTTGGCCATGCCACGAAAAGATGGCATGGAGCTTCTTGAATTTATTACTGAAAACTCCCCTGAAACCATCTGCATCATTATTACAGGCTTTGGAACCATAAAAAGCGCTGTGGAAGCCATGCGCCGTGGTGCCTTTGATTATCTAACAAAGCCTGTCAAAACAGAGGAAGTCCTTCTTATAATTGAAAAGGCGCTCGAAGTTCGGCAACTGCGTAGGGAAAATAGGACCTTAAAACAAGAGCTGAAAAGCCGTTACAGCTTTGACCATATAATAGGCACCAGTGAACCAATGCAAAAGGTTTTTCGTTTAATTGAACGGATTGCAACTACTGACAGCACAGTGCTTATCACAGGAGAAAGTGGCACAGGCAAAGAGCTTATAGCCCATGCCATTCATTATTCAAGCGATAGAAGCGATGGCCCTTTTGTGCCTGTAAATTGTGCTGCTATACCTGAAGATTTGCTTGAAAGCGAGCTATTTGGCCATGAAAAGGGGGCTTTTACCCATGCCATACGAACCCGTATTGGGAAATTTGAGTTGGCCAATAAAGGCACTATCTTTCTTGATGAAATAGGAGAGATGAGCCAGTCGCTTCAAGTTAAGCTTTTAAGGGTGTTGCAAGAACGCAAATTTGAAAGGGTAGGCGGAATTAAAACCATTCAGGTAGATATTCGCATTCTTGCAGCTACTAATATAGACCTAGAGCAAGCTGTTAAAGAGGGGCGTTTTAGAGAAGACTTGTTTTACAGGCTCAATGTAATACCGATTCATGTTCCTCCATTAAGGGAAAGACGCTCAGATATTCCCCTCCTTATTGCTCACTTTATGAAAAAATTTAATAAAAATCGAGAAACACCTATACAAGGCATAGAAGATAATGCTATGCAGTGTTTGCTAAACTATGAATGGCCGGGAAATGTCCGGGAGTTGGAAAATATTATAGAAAGAATGGTAATTCTTGCAAATGGACCTAAAATAGCTTTAAAAGATTTGCCAGAGCATATATTAAAATCTGCTAAGGGGTTAAATTGCCTAGAAGCTAGCCTGCACATTCCTTCTTTACCTGAGGAAGGCCTTTCTCTAAGCGAAGCTGTTAAGGAATTTGAAAAAGCCCTTATTATTCAGGCCTTAAACAAAACTGACTGGATAAAAAACAGGGCTGCTAAACTATTAAAAATGAATAGAACTACTTTAATAGAAAAGATGAAAAAACAAAAATTGATGATGCCTAAGTCTAAATCAACCCCATCTGCTAAGACTAGAACCAAACGCAACAAACAGAAAAAACCAGTAGCTGCATAAGAGATAAGAAAGAGAGTAACCATGATATATTTTAAACCCTTTAAGACAATTTGGATTATTACAATAATTTCCTTTTTTATACTTGGTCTTTGTTCTATAGGCTGGGCTGGGGAACAGGAAAAACATAAGGTAGCTATCTTGCCCATTCAGACCAATGGGATTGGCTCAGCCCAATATATTGCTCCTTCTATTACAGAATTTTTGGGTGCAAAATTATCGGAAAATAACGCTATTGCACTGATACCTCCTGAAGCGTCACAGGAAATGGCGGGTTATGTCCAAGGAATGGATCGCAACACATTAGGCAAAAAACTGGCTTCCCAAGGCATAGAATATTTTATAGCAGGCTGGATTGAAGCAAAAGAGCAGTCAAATAAAATAGATCTCGCTTTAATAGATGCCAAAACTGGGCGTATTTTGCTTGAATATGGCCCAAAAGAGACAAACCCCCAAAGGCTTAATAAGATAGTCAATATGTTTGCATCCCGAGCAGCGTCTGTGATAGAGCGCAAAAGGAAAAGACCATCTTATGCTATTGCCTCCTCTCCAGTGCAACAAATGGATAAGATCAATGCAGACATAAGGAACCACCCTGATCTATGGTTTAAACAATTACTGCCTAAAACAACTTCTAAGAAAAACTCTGAGACAAGCCTCCCTCCTGCCACAAATGATGTTCCATTCCCTCCACCTAAGTTAGAGCAACCAAGGGAAAGCCTGACATACAATTTTGACCAACAGAAACGGGTAAATAAGATCGCCCAAGAAAAAAGTGCCCTAGGCAAAGCAAAAAAAAGGGGCTGGATCTCTTCCCAACCTAGCCCGCCTCAGGCTTCCAGCTCCACTAAGCCTAAAAAATGGGAATGGTATTAATATAAAACAAACAACTTAATGGTTTGCGTGGGCTGGTCGCTCAGCCAAAGTAACTGTAACATATTGAATTCTATCATTCTGATAAACCGTTAACTTGATAGTATCCCCTGCCTCTTTTGTTCTTAGATAGCGTATTAAGTCTAGATCGGAGTTCACAGTCCTGCCATCAACTGCTACAATTATATCGCCTCCAGCCTTATAAGTTCTATTACCTATCCTAAATTCCCTTAAACACCCTTTTAAACCAGCCTTATCTGCTGGACTGCCCGGCACTACTGAGACTATCATAGCGCCATGCATTACTGGAACCGATAATAAACGGGCTAATGCAGGGGATATGGCCTGCAAGGTTACCCCAAGCCATGAGCCTGAGACATATCCCTTTTCTATGATGTTTTCGGCTATCCATTTAACAGTTTCTGAGGATATGGCATATCCAATACCGGGGATTTGCTTTCGTTCAGTAAACAAGAGGGTATTCTGCCCTACCAGCCTTCCACCACTATCCACTAAAGGGCCTCCTGCAAGCCCTCGATGAATAGAGATATCGGTCTGTAACACTGGACTGATAAGACCGCCTTCAGAAGTGGTAACTCCCTTCCTAATTGCGCTCAACATGCCTGCTGCCAGCCAATATGGGCTGCCAACAGCAATTAGCCATTGCCCCGGCTTTAAATTGGCTGTGCTACGAAAAGAGATGGGCTTTAACTCAGACAAGGCATGGGCAGGCGCCTTTATTTCTAAAACAGCAATGCCTGTCTCAGGATCTAATCCCTTTAAACGGGCAGGCCAACTATCGCCATTCTTTAAAATAATCTCTAAGGAATGCTTATCTCCCAGAGCGCTTTCCACTGTAACCACATGGCCTTGTTTATCAAAAATAAAGCCTGAGCCTGTGCCTTTTAGGGGCAAGGGTGAAACATAATAGTTAGAAGGAATAGTAGATGAGACTACTTGCACCACACTATCTGAAACTTGGTTAATAACTTCATTTATGGATAGCTTTGCTATTGCATTGTCCAGTGGATATAAGCTGAAAAACAAAAAGATTATCAGGGAAAGCAAAAAACATTTTCTTAGTTGATAAATAAATTTCATAAACCCTTCACCTCAATAGAGCTAACGCAACCAATCCGGCCAAGATGATTCTATAAGCTATAAAAGGATAAAAATTATGCTTTTCAAGATAACGCATCAAAAAGGCAATAGCTATGAGGCCAGAAAGAAAAGAGGATATAAACCCCCATAAAAAATTGATATTAAAATGGGCTGCATTGCCATTTAAAAGCTTTAATGCCTCATAAAGACCTGCTCCTGCCACAATAGGCGCTGAGAGCAAAAAGGAAAAACGGGCTGCTGCCTGACGCTCAAAGCCTAAAAACAAGCCTGCGGTCATAGTAATGCCGCTCCTTGAAACCCCCGGAATCAGCGCCAATGCCTGTGCAAGGCCAACTATAAGGGCATCTTTGATTTTAAATGAATTAAAAGATCTTGTATGAACTGCCACCTTCTCTGCTGCCAAAAGGAGAAGGGCAACTCCAGACAAGGTGCCCACAACTACCCATGAAGAACGAAAGGTTGTAGAAACAAGGTCTTCAAATAAAAATCCTAACAGCGCACCCGGCACAGTCCCAATAATCAAAAGCAACAAAAGCCTTCTATCATCCTTGCCTTGCTCACCACGAAATATAGAAAAGGCCATTTTAAGCCAATCTTTGCGAAAATATATCAATACTGCCAACAAAGTGCCTACATGAAGGGTAACATCAAAGGCTAAAGAAGCAGTAGAGATATTCATAAAATGCTCAGCCAATAGCAGATGGCCAGAGCTTGATACAGGAAGAAATTCTGTAATCCCCTGCAAAATTCCCAAGAAAATTGCGTGAAAAGTAGTCATTTATATGGTCCAATCTAAAGGAATATAGACGCAAAACATTCAGGCTAATATAAACAAACAAAAAGGCTGCTACAACTAGGAAGGCAAAAATTGAAAGAGTTAATTGGCCAAATCATCATGGCAGGCCTGCCCGGGCCTAAATTAGATGACAACACTAAAAAACTTATTGAGTTATTCCGTGTAAATAACTTTATCCTCTTTAAACGAAATCTAGATCAAGGACCAGACATTGCTGCCAAACTGATTGAAGACATAAAAGTATACTGTAAGAATGCAGGCCTTTCCCTGCCTTTGATTGCTATAGATCAAGAAGGTGGCCCTGTCCAAAGGCTATCTCCACCCTTTTGGCCATCCTTAATTTCAAATCAAGAAGTAGGGAATGATTTAGAGCCATTCCAAAAAGTAATTTATCAAGCAAAAATGGCAGCGAATGTGCTAAAAAAATTAGGCATAAACATAAATTTGGCACCAGTGCTTGACCTTGCCACTCCAGAGCAAAATGATGTGCTATCGCAAAGGTGTTATAGCAGCGATCCTCTTATAACAGGTGAGTTAGGCTCTTTATATGTTGAAACTTTGCAAAATTATTGCATTGCAGCTACTGCTAAACATTTTCCGGGCATAGGCCGCACCAAACAAGATCCTCATATAAAACAGCCTACTATCTATTCTGAACCAGATAAAATTTTAACTGAAGCCTATCCATTTCAGCTTGCCATAGATGCTAGAGTGCAGGGAATAATGACCTCTCATATCCTCTTTC
>Ga0256835_1001510_pt1 | contig 13905 bp, 6 predicted proteins | sample PIR30metaG_FD_185972 | JGI IMG/M metagenome (GOLD analysis project Ga0256835, IMG submission 185972) | Hydrothermal vent microbial communities from East Pacific Rise, Pacific Ocean - PIR-30 | ecosystem: Environmental > Aquatic > Marine > Hydrothermal vents | place: Pacific Ocean: East Pacific...
ACAGGCGCAAATAATTTGATGACCCGCTTGTATATCAATGATGGAACTGCCAATTTTACCCTTCAATCCGGCACGAGTTTTCAAGGAATTTCAAATGGAGATGCCGCTTTTGCCGATATGGACGGAGATGGAGATCAAGATTTATTGATTACGGGAAGTTATAATAATACCAATGGTATTGATTATGTTGCAAAAATTTATTTGAATGACGGCTCCGGACTTTTTAGCCTCCAAAACAGTACAAATATACAAGGAGTAGATGAAAGCGCCATAGATTTTGCCGATGTAGACGGTGACAATGATTTAGATGTCTTTATTGCGGGCAGTTATTATGCCCCCAATGGTAGCGGAGGCAATATTTCAAAGTTGTATTTAAACGACGGGAATGCGCATTTTAGCGAATCTACCATAAACTCATTTCCGGGAGCAAGAGATGCTTATGTCTTATTTGCCGATATAGATGGAGACAACGATATGGATTTATTTTTATCGGGAGATGACAGTTATTCATCCGTGCGGATTACCAAATTATATACCAATGACGGGAATGCGCATTTTACCGAAGTAACTAATTTACCTTTTCAACAAGTTATGGAAGCTTCCATAGCCGTTTTTGATGCTGATGCTGACACAGATTTGGATATTATCATCGGCGGTTATAATGGATTTGAAGATGTAACCGAATTTTATTTAAATAACAATAATACGCTGGAATTTACATTGGTAACCGGCAGCCCTTTTTATCCGGTAGGTTGGGCTAGTATGGCTTTTGCCGATATCGATAATGATAATGACCAGGATATCTTAATTTCGGGTACTTATTACAAGGATGGTTATGAATATTCTACCAAGTTGTATACCAATGATGGAAACGGAAATTATAGTCCGGTAACCGGCACTCCTTTTGCCGGTGTATATGATGGGGATATTGCTTTTGCCGATGTAGATAATGACAATGACATGGATGTGCTAATTACCGGATTTGATGGAACTCAATTAATAACGGTTTTATATTTGAACGACAATGCTGTTTTTACGCAAGTTAGTAATACTCCTTTTCCGGGTGTTTACGAAAGTGCTATTGATTTTGCTGATGTGGATAATGATAGTGATATGGATTTGATTATTTCGGGAGTTGATAATTTAAACAATATTATTACCCTACTTTATCTCAATGACGGAACAGGAAATTTTACGGAATCCAATCAAAATTTGCAAGAAGTATACAGAGGAGATGTCGGATTTATAGATGTTGACGGCGATAATGATCCCGATTTATTGATAACAGGTGACGGTTATGCGGGTAAACAAGCCCAACTTTATATCAACGATGGAAATGGAAATTTCGTTTTGGAAAACGGAACCGTATTTACACCGGTAGATTATAGCTCTATTGATTTTGCCGATGTAGATAGTGATAGTGATACGGATATATTGATAGCCGGAGATATAGAACCTTACGGAAGTAGTACCCAATTATATTTAAATGACGGCTCCGGAAATTTTACCCCCTATCAAGGGGGAGTATTTCAAGGGCTTGAAAAAGCATCGGTAAAATTTGGTGATATGAATAACGATAACAGACCGGATATCATTATAACAGGAGAAAATTTTCCGGATTATTACACCAAAGTTTATCTCAATGATTATTATACCAATTTTACGGAAGTAACCGATATTCCTTTTCCGGATGTTGCTTATGGAGCAGTTGCTTTTGCTGATATAGATAACGATAATGACCAAGATTTAGTTATTGCCGGTAGAGAAAAACAATTGAATTTTGTTACTTTTTTATACAGAAACATATTACCGCCTTTTACAGAAAGTATAGCGGAAAACAAAACCGATAAGATGCTCATTTATCCTAATCCCGCGCAAAATATATTTCATTTGCTAACACAAGAAAAACCGGTTAAAGAGCTGTATCTGTTTAATATACAAGGACAAAGCATGCCATATGAATATAATCCCGAAACCCATGAAGTAAAAGTAAACTTACCCAAAGGGCTCTATTTCTTACAATTCAAAATAGGAAAGCAGCAAGTAGTGAATAAATTAATGATTCAGTAATTGAAAAAACGCTTACTGTACAGGATTTTAAAATTACAAGTCCGGCTCTTGCGAAGCTTACAAGTTTATTATACAAGCTTACAAACTTCATTATACATGTAATTAAATAAACATTTTTGTATCTTTACACCCGAATCGATTTACTGTGTACCCAAACTTGCTTGGCGTATCAGTTCATCGGTTTATCTTATAAACAATAAATGTATGCAGAAAAAATTCGATTTCAAACAACTCCTACCACATTTATTAGCCATTGGAATTTTTATGGCGGTGGCTTTTGTATATTTCAGTCCGGTATTGCAGGGCAAAGTCCTCAACCAAAGTGACATCGTACAGTCCAAAGGAATGGAACACGAACGCGAAGTGTATAAGCAAAAAGACGGTAAAGAAATCTATTGGACAAACAGTGCTTTTGGCGGTATGCCTACTTATTTGCTTGGCGCTTCTTATCCGAATGACTACACCTTGACAATTAATAAAATGCTCAACTTTTTGCCTCGACCGGTCAACTTTTTATTCCTGTATTTTTTGAGTTTTTACATCCTGATGATGGTGATGAAAATCGATTGGAAACTGGCGATACTGGGAAGTTTGGCTTTTGGGCTATCTACTTATTACATTATTATAATCGGAGTAGGGCACTTGGCAAAAGTGCGTGCCATTGCTTATTTTCCTATGGTAATTGCCGGTATTTTGCTGGTTTTTGAACGCAAGAAATACTTGTGGGGCTTTATTTTGACTACTTTGGCGCTTTCACTGGAGCTCAACACCAAGCACTACCAAATGACCTATTATTTGTTGTTTGCCGTATTGTTTCTCGGTTTGTTCTTTTTGATAGATGCATATAAAAGCAGACAAATCAAAAGCTTTGCCAAGGAATTGGCGATATTGCTCGTGGCTGCCACCTTGGCATTGGGTATGAATGCTACCAATATTTTGCCGGCACAAGAATACGTCAAACACAGTATCCGGGGTGAAGCTATTTTGAGTATTAATCCGAACGGTAGTCCTAAAAAACAACAAAAAGGTTTATCCAAAGATTATATCACCGAATACAGCTACGGTATAGCCGAAACATTCAATTTATTGGTTCCGCGTTTTATGGGTGGAAGTAATAGTGAAAATCTAGGTGAAGATTCGCATTTGTACGAAGCGCTTCAAGGAAAAACTGATGCGCGTACCGCTAAGGATTTTGTGTCGCATGTGAGCACCTATTGGGGCAAACAACCTATTGTTGCCGCACCTGCTTATATCGGAGCCGTAGTGATTTTCTTGGCTTTCATCGGGATTTTATTTTACAACGGACGTCATAAAAAATGGATACTTGCCACGGTGATTTTTGCCTTGTTGTTATCTTGGGGAAAAAATTTGGGTTTTCTCACCGACTTTTTTATCGATTATGTGCCTTTATACAATAAATTCAGAGCGGTTTCTTCTATTCAAGTATTGATTGAATTCTTATTGCCCGTATTAGCAGTTTTAGGAGTATACAGTTTTTTTACTTCTGATATGCCGGTAGAACAAAAACAAAAAAAACTTTTGATAGCTCTAGGAAGTTTAGGAAGCTTGCTACTGATTTTTATATTGATGGGAGGTAGTTTTTTTACTTTCGAAAGTCCCATGGACAGCTATTATGCCAAATACGGATTGCTGGATGCTGTAATTGCCGACCGTAAAGCCATGTTGACCGGTGACAGCTTGCGTTCCTTATTATTTATCTTGGCAAGTAGCGGTGTTTTATATCTGTATCTCAAACAGAAAATCAAAACAGAAGCAGCTGTTCCTTTATTGGCTTTGCTGGTACTACTTGATTTGGCAGGTGTAGATAAGCGTTATGTCAATAACGAAAGTTTTGTCAATGCTGATTATTACAACCGTGTTTTTACGCCTACCCAAGCGGACAAAGCCATTGTAAAAGACCGGAACTATTACAGGGTCATGAATTTCACCCGAAATCCTTTGACTGACGGTCTTACTTCTTATTTTCATAAGCAGCTTGGGGGTTATCATGCAGCTAAACCACGTCGTATACAAGATTTATTTGATTTTTATTTAAACAAAGAGCTCAATCCGGAAATATTGAATTTATATAATGTGAAATATTTTATTTTTCAAGATGACAAAGGACAAACCGGATGGCAAGTCAATGACAGTATTAATGGAAATGCTTGGTTTGTCAAAAATTTTGACTTTGTCAAAGATGAAAATCAAGAAATTTTACAGTTGAAAAATTTTGACAGTAAAAACACGGCAATTATTAATAAAAAATACCAAACGGAATTATCGTTTAGCCCTTATAAAGACAGTTTGTCAGTGATAAAACTTATATCATATCATCCCGAAAAATTAGTCTATCAAAGCAATAGCGCCCAACAAGCTTTTGCCGTATTTTCAGATTCTTATTACAAAGACGGCTGGAAGGCAAACATAGATGGAAAACCGGCTAAAATCTACAAGGTAGATTATAGTTTGCGTGCTTTGGTGGTCCCTGCCGGCAAACATCAAATTGAATTTGAATTTGAACCGGAAATTGTCAAAACCGGCGGTTTGATTTCGTTAGTTTCATTTATTTTTTTCGGGTTGATGGTTTTGGGCGTCTTCTTATATCATTACAAATTAAAAAATAAAACATCATAGTAAAATATTTTGTTAAATTATTTATCGGTAAAAAAAACGCGCGATTTTTTTCGCGCGTTTTATAAAACTTTACTTAAATATACTAAAATCTAGTACCTATCTTATAATTTTCTGCGTAACAGAAACATTTTTATCATTGTATATATTGATTAAGTAATTTCCTTTGGGTAAGTTACTCATATCAATTTCTCCGGTATTGTGTTTCCTAAGAATCAATTTACCGGTTATATCAAACAATTCTACTTTGGCAGGGATTTGATTGCCGGGGAGTTTAATATACAAATAGTCTACAACAGGATTAGGATAAATTTCAATATTTTCAATAGCAAATTCTTTATTGCTCAAATTTGAACGTTCATCTATTACAAAATCATCCATCGCAAAATCATCTTTATTGTCACTACCCGAAGGTTCGGTAACTACAAACCGAAATTGAGTTTGCTCGGGGATATTGTGGTACGACAAAATAATAATTTTTTCTTCCCAACCGGCCGTATTGGTATTGTTGGTAAAAATAGGCACCCAGTCGGTTCCATTAAAAGCTTCAATGGTATATGTTACATTCAAACTACCTTCATTATTACTTAAAATGTAAACAGATATAGCCGGATTGCTCAATGAACTGAAGTCAATTTTAGGCGTATACATAATTGTTCCGTTGGGTGAAGGAGTTCCATAATCGGAAACAAAAGCAAAATATCCGCCACTTGCAGATTGAGTTCCACCGGTATCACCGGCATTTCCAATATGAGAACTGGCAGTAGGATCATTGACAAAATGCCAGAATTTGTTGCCGTTATCCACAGATTGATCCATACCATCAGGCACAAAACCTGCATTTTCAAAATCAATGCTGTAAGGAGCGGTAACCGTAGGAAAATCACATGTTGTAAAACTCCATACATCCGAACTTTCACCGGACATATTTACAGCAGCGGCTTTCCAGTAATAAGTTGTATTGAAATGAAAGGTCTTAGGAGTGGCAGACATTGAAGTTGGATGCCCCAATATGTCTAAATCATTGGGTTGAACACCAAACCATAAATCATATTGATCTACTGTTCCACCGGTTGTAGGCGCATCCCATGATAGATTGATTTCAGATGTTTGGGTATTGGTAATACTAATATCCGTTGCTCCGTCAGCAGGGGTAGGATTTAATGTAGGCCCGGGGACAGGAACAGGTTCCATCGTCACATCGTCAATATACCATTCGTCACCGTCGCCATCAGAATCATAATTGACAAAAGCTACATAAATCGGAGTACCGATATAAGCGGATAAATCAACAACAAGTTCTTCAAAATTTGTAGGAGCATTGGCTTCGTCAATGGAAAAGACCTCTGTAAAATCCGTTAAAACATTTTGTGCGCCGGATGAAACCATAACTTTAAATTGCCCGTTATAATCATCAGTATAAGCTTGTTTATAAAATAAATGTAATTCATGATTGGCTGCTGTAGGGGTAAATTGAGGAGTTATCAAATAAGCGGCATACTGATCAAAAAATCCAAAACTGGATATGGCAGAATAATTTCCCGTATGCGCCCAACCGTAAGTGCCGTAAGCCGGTTCAAAATCTTCTTGTACGGACCATTGTATGTCAATGGCATCATCAGAATCTAAAGCATCTTCCATGGTAATCCATCCCGTGGGAGGAAAAGTTCCGGATTCGAAAGTTTCTGTCAAAATTTGTCCTTGCAAATTTATGCTCAAAAACAAAAATAGAGTAATAATTGTTACATTTTTCATAGTTATTTGGGGTTTTTATTAAAAAAATATTACACAAATATAAAAAATATTTTAAATATTCTAACAGATGAATGATTCTAAATGTTTGAAAAAATCATTGTATAACCTATTTTTATTTAAAATTTAATGTCATAAATCATTATTTTATGGGACACAAATATGTATTTTTGAGAAAAATTAATGTAAAATTCTATAATTATGAATAAAAAAGTAACCATAATCGGTGCCGGTAATGTAGGTGCCACAGTAGCAGATGTAGTTGCTAAAAAAAATATTGTCAATGAAGTCGTATTAATAGACATCAAACCCAATTTTGCCGAAGGTAAAGCTTTGGATATTTGGGAATCTTCTCACATCAATTACTTTGATACCAAAGTAAAAGGTTATACCGATGATTATTCTAAAACTGCTGATTCTGATGTAGTGGTTATCACTTCCGGAGTACCGCGTAAACCCGGTATGAGCCGTGATGATTTGATTGGTATCAACGCCAAAATTATGAAGGAAGTTTCTCAAAAAGCTTATGAATATTCACCTAATGCCAAATTTATCATCGTTGCCAATCCTTTGGATGTAATGACTTATACTGCATTTTTGGCAACCGGATTACCCCGGACTCAGGTGTTTGGTATGGCAGGTGTTTTGGATACCGGTCGTTTTGAAGCTTTTATTGCCGAAGAATTAAACGTATCTCCCAAAGATGTAAAAGCCATGTTGATGGGCGGTCACGGTGATACTATGGTACCGCTACCCCGATTGACCAGTGTTTCCGGTATTCCGTTACCTGAATTGATGGATGCCGATACCATTCAACGTTTGGTAGAAAGAACCAAAAAAGGAGGAGGTGAAATTGTTAAATTGCTTGGTACTTCCGCTTGGTATGCTCCGGGAGCAGCCGCAGCTGAAATGGTAGAAGCTGTCATTTTAAATTCTCACCGTGTATTCCCCGTATGTGTAATGCTAGACGGAGAATACGGACAACAAGATGTAGCACTGGGTGTTCCCGTTAAATTGGGTTACAACGGTGTAGAAGAAATCATCGACTTGAAATTGATGCCCGATGAAATGAAATTGATGGAAACTTCTGCCAATCACGTAAAAGCCGTGATGAAAGTTTTAGATGATTTGAAATTGTTTTAAATATTAAACATTTTATCCAATTTAATAAAAAATCCGGTATCTTCCGGATTTTTTTTATATTTGCTTGATAAACACTTAATTATAATTGTTTTGAAAAAGCGATATCTCATTATAACCGGATTTTTTTTCATATCCGTATTTTTTTCTTGCCAAAAACCGGAATCTGTACCTGCAAATTGTAATTATTCTCAACAAACTTATGACAGTTTGCACATAGATGCGCTATATTTATATGTCAATGAAATTTATACTGATTCTTTACATCCCAATCGTAACCAACCTGAAATTAATCAAGCACCTGTTAAACGGATTTTAGGACAATTTCAAGCTATTTTAGACTTGCAAATACCTGAAGTAGATACGGTTTTTGATATTTTGCATATCCGCTCATGTATAGCCAATACCCGGTATTTATGGATGAAAGTTGATCCGGATGCTCCTGAAATACAAGCCCTCATCAACGGACAAGCAACAGGTAATCCTACATTGGACGGTATCATTGATCAATATCATTTTACCGAAGTGGAAACGGCCTATTCTTATCCCTCTTTTAATTGGATTTCCATTCACAGTAGCACCGATTGGAATTTAATACCTATAGCCAATCAATTGGAAGGTCTGGTTTTTATTGATTTGATAGATTCTATAAACGGACTCACTTTTGATGGAAGTTACGTTCAAAAAACAAATTATCCGGCTTATACCGAATACGATTTTGTCTATGGTTGGGAGGATTGTCCCTCCGGATGTTTGCACAAACGACATTGGATATTTCAGGTTAACAATACTACTTGTGAAGCTGATTTTTCAGATGCTTTCGGCGATGTTTTACCTACACAAATAATCGAATAAAGACTTTAATCGGGATTTTCATCTAAAAAACAACCAAGTACTACATTTTTTTAGGTAAATTTCATTATTTATCAGTTTGTTTTAATAAATTTTTTCTATATTTATTGTCCAAATAATTTAAAAATTACAGCTATGAAAATTTATGATGACAAACACATTAAAAATGTTGCTTTTGTTGGCGCCCACGGTAGCGGCAAGACTACGCTTGCCGAAACCATGCTTTATGAAGCAGGCTTAATTAACAGACGCGGAACCGTAGACAATAAAAACACCGTGTCGGACTTCACTGACATTGAAAAAGAAAGAAAAACTTCCATTTTTGCCACCCCGCTTCATACCGAATGGCGAAATTATAAAATAAACATTATAGACACTCCGGGATTAGACGATTTTATTGGCGAAATTGTTTCTGCTATGCGTGTATCCGAAACAGCCTTAATGGTTATCAATGGTCAACACGGAGTAGAAGTGGGTACGGAAATCATTTGGGATTATATCGGACGTTTTAATCGTCCTACTGTATTTGTTATCAATCAAATTGATCATCCCGATGTTAAATTTGACGAGGCTTACAACAGTATCGTTGAATTGGCAGGTAAAAATGCCGTTAAAATTCAATTTCCGCATAAAACGGAAGACGGTCGTCAAGCCATCATCGATGTATTGAAAATGAAAATGTATGTGTTCGGTCCCGAAGGAGGTAAACCCGAAAAACACGAAATCCCCGAAGAATTCAAAGAGTTAGCCGATGAACTACACAATGAATTGATTGAAAAAGCAGCAGAAAACGATGAAGAATTGATGGAATTGTTCTTTGAAAAAGGTACTTTGAATGAAGACGAAATGAAAATAGGCATCAAAAAAGGAATGCTCAACTTGGAATTTTTCCCTGTGTTTGTAGTATCAGCACTGAATGATATGGGTAGCGGACGTTTGATGGGATTTATCGATAATGTTACACCATCTGCCGAAGACATGCCGGCTTCGCAAACCTTGGAAGAAGAAATTATTGAACCGGATCCTTCTTTAGATCCTTCGCTTTTTGTGTTCAAAACCAAATATGAACCCAATGTGGGTAAAATCACCTATTTTAAAGTAAAATCAGGAACGGTAAATTCCAGTGATAAATTAAAAAACAGCAGAACCGGAGAGTTGGAAAACTTGGGACAACTCTATATTATCAACGGTAAACAAAGAGAATCCGTTGATAAATTGGTAGCCGGAGATATTGGTGCGGTAATCAAATTAAAATCAACGGAAACCAGTGATACTTTGCATGCACCGGATCATAAAATGACTTATCAACCCATTCAATTCCCTGCACCGCGTATTCGCAAACGGGTAAGTGCAGCCAATAAAAACGATGAAGAAAAACTTCAAGAAGCCTTAAAACGTATTCACAGTCAAGATCCTACGGTTATCGTTACCTATGACAAAGAGATGAAACAACAAATTTTAGCTTGTCAAGGAGAATTGCATTTGGCTATTATCGATTGGATGTTGCAAAAAGAATATGGTATCAAGGCACAATTTGAACAACCCCGTATTTCCTATCGTGAAACCATTCAACGTGCGGCTCAATCCAGTTATCGTCATAAAAAACAATCGGGTGGTGCCGGACAGTTTGGAGAAGTACACCTCAAAATTGAACCTTATTATGAAGGCATGCCCGATCCGGAAGGATTCCCTGTTCGAGGTAAAGAAGAAGAAGAATTACCTTGGGGTGGTAAATTGGTATTTATCAATTCAATAGTTGGCGGCGTGATAGATGCCCGTTACCTTCCTTCCGTGAAAAAAGGTATTTTGGAAGTAATGGAAGCCGGTCCGTTGACCAAATCGCCGGTACGTGATGTGCGTGTCATTGTTTATGACGGTAAGATGCACCCGGTGGATTCCAATGATATTTCCTTTAAAATTGCCGGTGCCAATGCCTTTAAACAAGCCTTTTTGGATGCCAGCCCCAAATTATTGGAACCTATTCAAGAAGTAACCGTTAAAATGCCCGAAGAAATGATGGGTAACGTAATGACAGACTTACAAGGTAGAAGAGCCATTATCATGGGAATGGAAACCGCCGGAAAATATCAAAAAATCAAAGCGCGTGTTCCTTTAGCCGAAATGTATCGTTATTCTACCACTTTACGTTCGCTTACACAAGGACGCGGCACTTTTGTTTCTGAATTTGTAGGCTATGAATTAGTCCCGCAAAATGTTCAGGAAGAATTAATTAAGAAAAATAAGGAGGAAGAAGATAAGTAAGAAGTCTTGTTTCTTGAGATAAGACTGTTTCAAATACAAAATATGGATTAATCAATTGTAACAATCAATTGTTTGATTCGTTATATTACAAATTGTTTTTGAAACAGTCTTTTTTTTAATAAATAAAATTCCTCCTAATATACAATTTTTAAACTTTGATAAGAAAATAGGTCGTTTTGATTATTTTGTCGGATTGATTGTTGTCACCGTATTGGAATTGATTTTGTTATATTTGAAGAATGAATATTATCAAGGACAGTTATTTTTTAAGATATTTCTAGCTGTGGGAATCTTGTCCGCCATTCTGGCTATTATTTATCTGACAATTCTACGATTAAATGATTTGAAATTAAGTCCTTTATACTCAATTATTTTATTTATCCCCGGAATTCAAGGAATATTTATTTTGTTTTTGCTGATTAAAAAAGGGGTGAGTTAATAATAAGAAAATAACCTATTTCCGCAACACCAACTCCAGTTCCTGAATGGGAACAAAAGCCGTAAACTGTCCGTAATTCAGTAGAGCTTTGTTTTTCTCAAGTTTTTCGATAATAGCATTGGCTTGACTGCCTTTGATACGGACTTGATCACCTACTTGCGGGGTAAAGTTCATGGTTTTGATTTCTATTTTTTCCAATTCTTTGGCAACATTTTTTTCTTCGAGTTCGCGGTTTACTTCTTCTTTGATTCGTTTTTGTTCTTGTTGCTGTTTTTTGACAGTCGCTTTTTGTTGTTTGGTTTGTTTTTTGGTTTTATCGAGTTGTGGAAACTTTTTATTTTTCTCTTTTTCCGCCCATTTAAAAACCTGTGTAGTCAGGCGTTTGGCGTTTTGGTGTTTGAAATAATCTTCAAACATCTTGTTGATTCGCTCACCGGCATTTAAGATGTCGTTTTCCAGTTGATACAGCTTGTTAAAACGATTGAGTTTTTGCAACAAACTTTTGTTCAAATCGGTGTTTTGTTTTTTCTCGTCCTTTAATTTTTGTTGTAGCTCTTTGTATTGGGCTTGCAAATCTTTCATCTTTTTGATTTCGCGTTGCATCTTGACCAATGTTTCGTCAAATTTGATTTTTTTACGGCTGACTTTCTTTTTGGCTTTGTTGATGATGCCGTACGGAATTCCGATTTTTTGCGCCACTTCAAAGGTAAACGAGCTTCCGGCTTGTCCGATGTTGAGTTGATAAGTAGGTTGGAGGTTACGCATATCGAATTCCATGTGCGCATTGATAATTTCGGGATATTTATCCGCTACAAGTTTTAAATTGTTATAATGAGTAGTGATAATACCAAAAGCTCCTTTTTTATAAAATTCTTCCAAAAAAGCTTCTGCCAAAGCTCCCCCTAATTCCGGATCGGAACCGGTACCGAATTCGTCGATTAAAAATAAGGTATCCGGATTGATTTTGCGTAAAAAATTCCGCATGTTTTTCAAACGGTAACTATATGTAGACAATTGGTTTTCAATAGATTGATTGTCTCCTATATCGGTTAATATGTTTTTAAACAAACTCAGCTTGCTGTCGGGATGAACCGGAATCAAGATACCGGCTTGAGCCATTACTTGTAAAAGCCCGACCGTTTTGAGACTGATGCTTTTTCCTCCGGCATTGGGGCCGGAAATTATAATAATCCGTTTATCGGGATTGAGCTCTATATTTTGCGGAACTACAGGTAAGCCTAATTGTTCATTGGTCAATTTCAATAACGGATGGTAAGCTTGTATCAATTTAATTTCTTTTTCTTCTGTAATTAAAGGGCGAATAGCCGATAATTGACGGGCAAAATAGGCTTTGGCAGCAATCACTTCCAAATCGATTAAATAGGTATTGTAAGCATGCAAAATTTCTTCAAAAGGCCGTAATGAATCGGTGATTTCTTTTAAAATGCGGATAATTTCCTGTTTCTCTTCATATTTAAGATTAAATAAACTTTTTTGAAGTTTTCCGGTAGCTTCCGGCTCAATAAAAACAATACTACCGGTTTTGGAGGTTCCCAATACACTTCCTTTTATTTTTTTTCGAAAAGCTGCTTGAACGGCTAAAACATTTCGTTCGTCGATAACACTTTCTTTGATATCGGCCAAATAGCCTTGGTGTTCGTATTTTTGTTTTTCTTGACCAAATATTTTCAATATTTCTTGGTGAACGCTATATATTTGTTTCCGTATATTTTTTAATTCCACAGAAGCTTCATCTTTAACCTCTGCATATTGGTTAATTTTATTAAAGATGAGTTTGGCTATTTCTCGGTGAATTTTCAGCTTGTTTATTTCATTTAACAAATGAGGAAAATAGGTATTGAATTTGTTAAAAAATTTTTCCAATTGAACAATAATTTCAACAGCTTGTGCTAAATTAAGCAGTTCTTTGGGTTCGATAAACGAATTTTCAACCGATAATTTTTTGAGTGAATCATGAAAAGGTTTGACAAAATGATGGGGCAGGGGATTCTCACTTTCCAAAGAACCGAGATATTCATTGGTTTGGTCGAGTTGTTTTTCTATACTTTCCAAATCTGTATGCGGGGTGATGGAGAATACTTTATTTTGGGCTTCGATTGACTTGGTATATAAAGCAATTTGCTTCAAAATTTGATCGAATTCTAAATCTTGCAGGGCTTTGGGATGTATAGGTTGAAATTTTCTCATTAAATTTGTTGACTAATCGATGCAAAAGTAATAAAATGGATGTAAAAATTGAAGCTTCTTGGAAAAGAGTTCTCCAAAAAGAGTTTGAAAAGGAATATTTTCATAAGTTAACTTCCTTTGTCAGAGAAGAATATCGTCAATACACTTGCTTTCCAAAGGGGAGTGAAATTTTTAATGCGATGAATTATACGCCTTTTGACGAGGTCAAAGTAGTGATTATGGGACAAGATCCTTATCCTAATCCTGGACATGCACATGGTTTGTGTTTTTCCGTTCAACCGCATGTGCGCCCTTTTCCGCCTTCTTTGGTTAATATTTTTAAAGAAATTCAAACGGATATTGGCGTTCCTTTTCCGGAAAACGGCAGTTTGATTCGCTGGGCCCAACAGGGAGTATTATTGCTCAATGCCGTATTGACGGTACGAAAAGGTCAACCGCGTTCGCATCAAGGTAAAGGATGGGAAATTTTTACCCATGAAATTATCAAAAAAATATCCGAAGAAAAAGAAAATGTAGTTTTCTTACTTTGGGGGGGCGATGCCAAGCGA
>Ga0256835_1001511_pt1 | contig 13897 bp, 3 predicted proteins | sample PIR30metaG_FD_185972 | JGI IMG/M metagenome (GOLD analysis project Ga0256835, IMG submission 185972) | Hydrothermal vent microbial communities from East Pacific Rise, Pacific Ocean - PIR-30 | ecosystem: Environmental > Aquatic > Marine > Hydrothermal vents | place: Pacific Ocean: East Pacific...
AGCGGAAGCTGTTGTCATTGAGCAAATGATAGGTATTATCCTGCAAGTTGTGGATATAAATATTCACATTTTCCAATGCCCCTTCGGCGCGGTTGATTCGAATCACATATTCTCCTGTTTGGTTGGTGGTAAAGCCCAATGGTACGCTTCGTTCGCTATCGTCCCAAGCGGAACATCCTTGAATCACAAATTTTTCTTCTCCGAGAAGCGAATACCAGTAGGTACCCGTTCCGCCGAAAGTATGTGCATCGTAAAGCCGGTCTTTAGCGTCGGTGGCGCCGGGGAAGAATCCGATAAGGATTTGACTGAACACACTTTCGTCTTGGTTGGTCAAATCGAGCCAGATGCGGTCTTTAGGCGTTTCTCTTCCAATAAAGTTATTGTTATTTCCCGTCACGCGATGGCTGTTTTTGAAGGTGACATTTCCATCTGCATTGGCTTCCACGAAGAATCCTTGTCCGGTGTTAATATAGCGTCCCGTGGTCATGCCGTTACCCGAACATGCTGCAGTGGCACCGGCTCCCACAGTATAGACGGTATAACCCGCTTCCTGATGATGTCTGTCATTGTCCAATCCGGCACAATTGGTCCATGCGCCGTACTTACCCTGAATATTTGCATTGTCATTTACAAATGCATCAAAATCGATGGCCGAAGGATAGGGGTTACCTATCAAATTGGCATCATCATCATCTTGGGCACCGGTTCCCTTAATTTTAACCGGCACCGAAATGTCTCCGGTATTGAATGCTTCGTTGCTCACGGAGAAGCTTACATCCAGATTACCGCCTCCAAATCCGCTCGGCGCCGAAATGGCATACCCGACTCCCGGAGTAAACGTATCCGAAGCGTCAAGTGCCGTCCAGCCCGGATCGGGATTTTGGGACGGGTCTTGATTTTCCGGTGTGAATTTATAATACGCCGCATTGTTTACCAAATCTCCCATAGTAAAGGACGTGGAATTCAATGGCGAAGACCAATAGACATAATCGTAGTCATGGGCCAGATGTGTAGCTGTTTTGTAAAGTTTGTATTTTCCTTCGCTTAATTTGGCACCGGCGGATGTTTGCACCAATGAACCTTGGTTTTCGACCGTAATACTTCCGTCATTGAAAATATCATTCGATAATTGAATATTATTGCCGTCGTTGATCACTACGGAACGGCCCGGGTGAATTTTCATGGCACAAGCATCAATGTTAGTCCCCGCGGTTTCCATATTTTTTCTGACGATTAACAATTTATTTGCCAAATCGCCTTCCGATAAAGCGGCATCGTTCACATCGCGCCAATCGATTCCGTTCCAAAATGCCACGCCCTCACAATTTTCGGTAACCACGATAGTGTAATCCTCCGTTTCACCGTCAAATCCGGTTTCGCATGAAAAGGGGTATGCATTATATTTGACGGCTACACGCATAAGGGTTTTCCCCAATAAAGCGTTAGGAGGAATTCTTACCGCCAAAGGCGACCGGGAAGTTAAGCCGTCGGAAGTGTTTTGCGCCGCACCTAAAACATATTCTTCTCTATAATCATTAAAATCCCGGTCTTGATTCCAATCAATCCAAACTTTAACTCCCACTATATAATTTCCGTCCGTATTAACTTTCACACTAAGTTCGTAATCCCTATTACGTTTCACTACGGTGTATAAATGCGTATAATCCGAATACCCGGACGGTTTTTCACTTGCATTGTCGATTTGATTAAATGTCACGCGCGTAACGGAAGTTTGATATTGGGTATTTCCTGAAGATTCGCAATATCCCGTTGCGAATTTAATTTGATTTCCATAAGTTACACCGAGGTTATTTATTGCATAAGCCCGTACGAAATAAGTGGTGTTGTCATTCAAATTAACCAAATCGGCCGAATATTTCCCCAATCCCGTTTCCGGGTCTTGAATTTTATTGTCCGCCACGGTCGGATAAGGCGAAGTACTCCACACGATTCCTCTTTCGGTGACGGGAGATGAACCTTCTTTCAATACATTACCTTGTGCAATGGCGGATGAAGGAGTGATATCCGACATGAGACTTGTAACTACGGAGGGTTTGTCGTTGGGTACCACAATTCCCGTAACGATAAGGGAATAATACTGATCGGCCTGAAGGTTGCCTTTATGAGTAATGGTGATGGTGTAAATTTCACCCGGACGGGTATTGGTCACAATGATTTTTTCGTAGGGATCCACGGTATTGTCTCCTCTGTCGTTTGTGCTTACCGAAGTCAAACGATAGGGAAAATAATTATTTCCGTTTCGGGTAATGCGAATGTCTAAATCGTGAACCAATGCCGGCGTATTATCGTTGGTATTATTATTTACTGCGCCGGCCGGATCGGTCCATGAAATGGAGGCCATCAAATCGTTTACGCCGTCGGCAATCACATCCACGGAATAGGAAGCACCGTTTTGCAACACGCGTTCGTCAATTATCGAGAGTTCTCCTTCATTGGCAATGGTTTCGGCGGCTTTTCGGGCATTGAGCAAGCCCCAGCCATACACGGCATCGGGACCTTCGGGCCCGGCATCATCGGCCGTGTGCAAGGCCAAGCCCTTCAAGGTAGCGGCCCGCATGAAATTTCCATGGGTTTCGTTATAATATTGTTGGAGCAAGAGTAATGTGCCCGCCACGTTGGGCGAAGCCATGGAAGTGCCGGTTAAGGTTTCATAGGAATTGTCCCTCTCATCTGAAGTGGAATATACTTCGGTTCCGTTTCCGGTGATGTCGGGTTTGATGCGGTAGTCGTCCGTGGGGCCTTCGCTACTACTGGAATTGATGACCACATGTTCTAATTCTCCGTAATCATCCACTATGGCATCATGGGCATTGGCTACCACCAAATTATTTTTAGCCGTTGTATGACCCGATAGTTTGTCGTAAGCCGATTCATCGTCCAAAGGATCTCCATTGGAATTGTCGTCATTTCCGTCGTTTCCGGCCGCTACAACCATCAGATAATAGGGTGCATTGTACATAATTTCATCCCAATCATGGGCATCTTGCCCGTACTGACCGAACCAAGAATCGGGGATGTTTTGGGCCACGTATCCGTAGGAATGGTTGGAAATCATCATGGCATCATTCGTGATGGCATCCACGGCTTCGGCGGTATCATTGTCCCAGTCATATCCTACCGCACGGGCTTGCGGGGCCATGCCTTTGGCCCTGTTATCCACACCCGAAGCAATAATGGTGCCCGTGACGTGAGCCGAGTGAAAGTTCAAGGTATCGGTTCCGTCACCTATGGAAAATCGGTCATTTCCGCCCGGGCCGTCATATTCGCGGTGAGTGGATCTCGCTAAACCTGCATCCCATATATGGGCGGTCATGTTTTGCCCTTCGATATTCAAATTCATAATTCCGCCATTATGCAAGATATTGGCGCGTGTAGAGCGTGCAGCATCTATGTTATAAGTTGTAAAATAAATAGGCCGTCCGTCTTCGGTTACTTTTTGTAACTCCATAAAGCGGCCTTCTTTTTCAATTTGAATAGGCCAATTATTTTGTCGAGCCAGTTGGAGGGCCTTTTCTTTTTCTTTATGAAATGCATCCGAAAATTTTTGTTGCAATTCCAAAAGTTCGGAAATATCGGTATGCAATAGAATTTGTTTTTTTTGCTCATCGGTTTGAGCATTTATGGATAATACAATAAAATAAATTAATAATGCGGTAAAAAATCTTCTCATCCGGGCTTGAATTTAAAATTAGCGCCAAATATAAAAAAAATTATATTATCAAAAATGAGTTATGTTTTTTATTGATTTCATAAATATTAATCGTATATATTTAAAATATTATTAAAAAGATAAAGAAAAAATTGTTTGTGGGAGAATAGGAACATCTCATTTTCGGACTTTAACCTTGACCTTGACTTTGACTTTTTTGGAAAAAGAATTATCTCCAATCCTAAGTATAAGATTCTTACGTCGCTTTGCTCCTCAGAATGACAGATGCTCAGAAATCTTTTTGTCATTCTCTGTAAGAGTCTTCGATCGAGGGTCGATACGACTCACCCTTCGGGTTTGACAAACGCAGCGACGCCGTGTCCGCCTCAGGTGGGAGGGATCTCAATTTTTAACTTTGACCTTGACTTTTACTTTTACTATTTTGGTATAGACCTATCTTGAATCCTGATTATAAAAACAAAAAACCCGGCGTACGCCGGGTTTTTCGGGTGTATATTCTACATTTATCTTACCTGATAATTTTTTCCGTGGCGGTGGTTTGATTTTCAAACCCGATTTGCAACAGATAAGTACCTGCAGCCAAATGATTTAAATTCAAAGCCACGCGCTTGGGATTCGTTTGGTAACGATATACATGCAACTGTCTTCCGTTCAAATCGAAAACCGTAATTTGTTTTATGCCGTTTTCGGCCGTTATTTCGAAATGTCCGTCATGTCCGGTTAGGATTTGATATTCGACTAGATTTTCTTTGTCGGTGTCGAGCGGTCTGGGGGAGAAGACCAATTCGAAAAGATCATCGAAGGTTCCGGCATCACTATGGAAGCGGAAGCTGTTGTCATTGAGCAAATGATAGGTATTATCCTGCAAGTTGTGGATATAAATATTCACATTTTCCAATGCCCCTTCGGCGCGGTTGATTCGAATCACATATTCTCCTGTTTGGTTGGTGGTAAAGCCCAATGGTACGCTTCGTTCGCTATCGTCCCAAGCGGAACATCCTTGAATCACAAATTTTTCTTCTCCGAGAAGCGAATACCAGTAGGTACCCGTTCCGCCGAAAGTATGTGCATCGTAAAGCCGGTCTTTAGCGTCGGTGGCGCCGGGGAAGAATCCGATAAGGATTTGACTGAACACACTTTCGTCTTGGTTGGTCAAATCGAGCCAGATGCGGTCTTTAGGCGTTTCTCTTCCAATAAAGTTATTGTTATTTCCCGTCACGCGATGGCTGTTTTTGAAGGTGACATTTCCATCGGCATTGGCTTCCACGAAGAATCCTTGTCCGGTGTTAATATAGCGTCCCGTGGTCATGCCGTTACCCGAACATGCTGCAGTGGCACCACTTCCTACAGTATAAACCGTATAACCCGATTCCTGATGATGTCCGTCATTGTCCAATCCGGCACAATTGGTCCATGCACCGTAATTACCCTGAATATTTACATTGGCATTTGCAAAAGCATCAAAATCAATGGCCGAAGGATAGGGATTGCCGATGAGATTGGCACCACCTTGATTGTTTTTCTTAACCTGCACTATGATATCTCCGGTATTGAATGCTTCGTTGCTTACGGAGAAACTTACATTCAAATTACCGCTTGTAAATCCACTAGGCGCGGAAATGGCATAACCGACTCCCGGTGTAAACGTATCCGAAGCGTCAAGGGCCGTCCAGCCCGGATCGGGATTTAGGGTCGGGTTTTGATTTTCCGGTGTGAATTTATAATACGCTGCATTGCTTACCAAATTTTCCATGGTAAAGGACGTGGAGTTCAACGGCGACGACCAATAGACATAATCGTAATAGTGATTTAGATTCGTAGCGGTTTTATTTAGTATATAATGTCCGTTGGAAATGGAAGGATTATGAGCCGTTTGAACCAAACTTCCGGCATGTTCCACGATGATTCTGCCATTATTGGTGAGGTCGCCGCCAATACTTATGGATTTATCATTTTCAATATATAAACCGGATGCTATCACATTCAATTGATTTGTGATATTAATAACCGCTTCTCCAAGCGTTTTATTTCCCGTACCGGAAATATTCAAATTAGGGTAAGCAAAATCCGTAATAGTCTGATTATCACCTGCGTATTCAATTGTGGCATCCGGTTCAACATCAATGGTAGGATTATTTTCATTACTAATGGCTGTTGACGTACTTCCCGTAAATCCATCGGTGTTCTTCAATTTGAAGATAGCACCGTTTTTTACGGTAAATGAACCGCCTGAATTAAATTTAATTCCTGTTAATTGAGAATCATTTCCCACATTGGTTCCTGTTATTTCAATATTTTGATAGGAAGGAGTAAGACGAATCGTTTGCCAATCATTAGGGGAAGAATTAGTGAAAACAATTTTGGAATTTCCTGATAAACTATAATTTCCTTGCGCATCGGGTTTGGTTCCCGTACCTGCCGTACGATAAATGCCGTTATTATCCATTACCAAATCCGTCCCGGCACCTCCCATGGTATGTTCTTCAACATCCAAAGTAGCGTCATCGGTAACATAGATTTGTCCTTGGATGGAAGTTATGGCACTGGAAACGGTTTTAGTATCCGCATTGGAAAAGGTTAGATTGCGGTAATCACGGCCTCCCCTTAAAATTTGGTTATCGTCGCCGGCCAATTCAATCGTTCCTCCGTTAAGTTCATAAGCGTTATTCAAACCTTGCATTCGAGGAAGATAATCGGAAGCATCGGCTGAATTTTTGACAATTTTATAAAGCGTACCGTCTTCCATTTTCAGTCCTCCGGTGCTTCCGGTCACATATTCCGTAGCGGTTTCTACAAATTTCCCTTTGCGAATATCCAAAATACCGCCGTTTCCATTGTTAATATGGGCATTGGTGGCATTTGTAATACCGAAACTTACTGAAGGAGTAAGCGTTAAATTATTATTTTCCAATTCTACAATAATAGCCCGACCATTGGACGAAGTGCCGATAGCATCGCCGGTTACTTGATCTTCCTTGCCTATGTAATGGAATGTAGCCAAGGGGCTAAATGTGGTATTCGATGCCACCACTTGTACATTTCCTTTGGATGAATCTTTCCAAATACCATCGGGCGATGTGATTTTTAAATATCCCCCTGCATCCAAATCAAAGCCCGTTCCGGTTTGACTTCCCGATTTGGTTACTATCAAGGCGGTATTACCGTTAAAACCAAAATCTAATACGCCACCTGCTTTTACTGTGACTTTACTTTTTTTACCTAGTTCCAGATTTTGATTAATCAAGCGCACATATGCACCATCGGTAACGTTAAATTGGAGATTTTTATTTTCAATGGCATCATCCGATGTGGCAATATCCACCGTTTGGGTGGTGGCGTCTGTAAGGCCATCACCCGAACCAGTAAAGTTGATGGTGGAATGAACATTCTCACTATACAAGGCAGCATCTGCACCTACGGTAAGGTCTCCTTTCAAATTGATTTCATTAGTGCCCGTTCCAGTGCTGCCGATATCGGGGCGTAAAGCGCCCGTACCATTTACCACTATATTTCCATCCACATTCATAGTAATATTTGGGTTTATTCCATTATTTGAATTAGCCAAACGAAAATCTTCCGAGCTATTATGAATAAAATCACCGTTCACATTCAGAGTTATATCTTTCTCTTTGGTGGTAGTGGTAATATTATAATTAACCGTGCTTTCAATTTCTAAATTTCCGCCGATGGTACAAGTGGCATTCGTCTGAGTAAATTTAATGTCATCCGAAAGTTTTTTAAAGATTAAATCTCCTTTAGTCAATGTGTCATTATAGTTATCAGGTAATAACATTAATTTTCCATCTTCCAGATCCACGATTAGATTCCCGAATTGACCTCCTTGATACGATGATACATCGTCGGGGCTTTCCATAAACATAAAATTGGATGTATTATCGGTTTCTACTAAAATGAAATTAGATCCGGCATGGAATTTTTCAGTACCGTTCCATAGATTGCTGCTCAATGAAGTACCATTGGTATGTTTAAATTTAAAGGTTCCGCCGTCTTCTACTTCGATTATACCATTATCTACTACTTTGGTTCCATTGGTGTTTTTAAAGTAAGTACCACCATTTTTTACTAACAAATTTGTAATGGTTTGGTTTACATTTCCCGTATTGATTGTACCACCATTTTCTATAACAATATCACTTGCCGTATTAGTACCAACAAGTTCAATATTATGACGGATATATACTTTATTATTGGTATCTGTAGGTGGTTGGTCCGTCATAGCTTGCCATGAACCATTGGTAAATTGCTCCCAGGTGGCGGTACCTCCGGAAGTACTTTTCCATGTGCCGTCCGAAGTTGTACGATAACTTCCATCAGGGACATCTAGAATATCAAAAGGATCGGAAGTGTCGTCATTATCAAAAGCCAATCCGGAAGTGGTGGCGGTGATGGTAATTCCCGTTTGTGGAGTAGAAAATTGCACGTCGCTAATAACGGCATCGCCGTTGCTCATGGTATAAGGACTATTATGCGTCATACCCGTTCCGCTTGTAGTCAGGGTGATGCTATTGGTTGCATCCAGATCCTTGTTATTATTTGCGTCTAAAGCGGAAACGGTAAAGGGATCTAAATTGGTATTGACTGCCCCGTCTTGTGGTTGTATGGTGAAACGAATCCGGTCGGCTACCACTTCAATGCGGTTTCGGTCACCTGATATAGACGATTGCGCTCCGCCCGCATCCGATTGGGCGAATACGGAACCGTCGCTACTTGCCGTAGCGGAGGTGATTTTGAATTGCATTTGTTCATTATCCGTCACCGTAGTGGTAAAGGACACGCGAAGGGTCAGAGATTTGACTCCGTCATCCGGGGCGGTAAAATCGGCACCGGAAAGTCCCGAGAAAGTAATTGTTCCCGCATTGGTATCGATTACGGGCGTATTGTTCTTCATGGCATTGCCGTCAAACAAGGCGGCACTGCGAATGAATGAAATGTGTGATGTATTGGTCAAAGTAAAGGTAATGGACGTGAGTTCCGTTCCCTTATCATCGGAATCTCCATTGGCACCCCCGTCACGAATGTCGAATTTGAATACGCCCACACTGGCGGAAGTATTGGTAATAGGATCGGCTTGATAATTGATGTATTCTATGTTGGAAGTATAAGTAAAACCGGTGTTTTCCACGATATCCGATTGGTTGCTATAGGTGCCGTTGCCTTGAACTGCAAAATCATAAGGGTTTTCATCGGCATCGTTGTTATCGATGCTGATAGTGGCGGTTTGAGTTCCCGTAGATGAAGGAGTGAATGTGACTGTAAAGTCCATGGTACCTCCTGCGGCAATGGTGCCCGAGGTGGTGCCGCCTAACGTAAATTCGGAATTGCTACTGGAAATACTATTGATAGTCAAATCGGCATTTCCGGTATTTTTGATGGTAAAAGTATGTGTTTGACTTCCGCCGTTGGCTTCTACGTTGCCAAAATCCGTTCCGTCGGCGGTATCGGGCGTGGTGTCGCCGTCGGGGATTTCGATGCCGTTGCCTTCCACGGAGATTTCGGGATTAGCTGCTTCCACTGTTCCATTCAAAATAACTTCTTCGCCGTCAGAATCACCACCACCACTGATACTAATGGTTTCATTATTATAATCTCCTGCGGACAGACCGGCTTTGAGCCGTACATAAATGGTTTTGTCCGAGCCGTCATAAGCGGTTAATGTAATGGTTGTTGTAAAAGTATTGTCATCTTCCGAAATTTCATAATCCGTGGGGGCGGTGAGGGTAACATCGCTACCGTCCAAGCTGGTTCCGCTCAGTGTAAAGTTTTGAGAGGACGAAGGGCCGTTGCCTTCTACATAAGAAAATCCGGATAATGTATCTGAGGAAACATTGAGTTGAGGGCCGCAATTCATGATATGTTGGCCTAAGTCATCCACATTATCCTGGGGGTATCCATCCCATTCGGTAGCGGGATCGAAGGCGTCTGAACCGTCCGTATCGCCCGAAGTAATATCGGGTTTTCGGCGCAAGGTGTGATCTTTTGTAGAAGTATTTCCGCTTCCCCATGCACTTCCCGGGTCATTACCGATTTGTCCGATAATATCTACGGATTGGCCGGTGGCGGTGTTATATAATTCTATGGCATCGTCTCCGTTATAACCAAGATTTCCACTCGTTTGATCAGGTGTGCCATTCCATGCATCAGCACTTGGATGTGCTATAACAAACACATCACCATTATCCAAAGTTTGTGCATTAAGATCAATGGTGGTTGATGCATTATTGCTTCCATTAGAATAAATTTTGATTTGATAATTGTCCATGTTTATAGTACTACCGGTACCATTATAGATTTCCAAATATTTATTGTTGGAACTTCCTTCCACATATTCCGAAATAATGAGTTCCGAAGCACATGTATTTGTATTTGGACTCATTACAGTATAACTTTGTTCAGGAGAGGTAGTATCATCATTATTATTATCTATCGCGTATATTTCATAATAAACCGTTGTGCCATCCGGTTGCGCCGGAATGGCAGAAACAGTGGTATATGTATTACCCGAAGTATTGGACATGGAAATGGTATTGGATAAATTGCCCGAAGTGGTGCCCCAGTGTAATTCCACGCTGTTAATGCCGTCGGAGTCGGTAACATCCGCGCTGACGTTAACATCATCCGAAGGAGATACGGGATCGGGAGTATGTGTAATATTGGTGATTTCAGGTCCGGATGCCGTAACAAACTCGATACTAAAATCATCATACAACATACGTTCACCGGCAGTAGTTACAAATTCGATATATATTTTCTTTCCTATGTCATTAGTGATGGGTGAAGAAAAAGTATGGGAAAATTGTTTATATACTTTATCGCCGGTAAAATCATCTCCTGTAAATGTAAATGCCGTTGTATAGTTCTGTCCGCTGTCGATACTGTAACGAACGGTTACATTAGGTTTGGGGCTGTTATCCCAACGGGCGGCATAAATACTGAATCCAGAAACGGTACCTTCGCATTCGTAGCGTAAATATACATTGCTCGCCTTTTTTAAGCGCCAAGCATAATTACCTGAATGCGTTTCCGTACCTTCTCTTACGGCATTATCCGAAGTAAATTTATCATTATGTTGTGGCGAAGACAACTCATATGTTTTGGCATTATAACTTCCCATACTGCCTCCACTCCAATTGGAAGCGGTGTCGAAGTTTTCGGTGTATGTTTGTCCGTAACCGAGCCATAAACCAAAGAACAAAAATAACGAGGTAAAAATTATCCGTTTCATAAAGCGTAAAGGTTTAAGAATCAAAGCCATTGATTATTATTGCGGGCAAATATAAATTTTTATTTATAAAAATAATTACATTTGTTGATAACTTTTGAAAATAATATAATAGATGAAGAAAAGTTTTTTAGAAAATAAAAAAAATATAACATTTTTTGTTCTCTTTTTAACAATCGTATTTTTACAAATTTCTTGTGGCACCAACCAACGGACGGTTTATTCCCATACGGAATTAACATCCGCACTGAAAAAAAATGTGGTGGATTCCATTCGCATTCCGCCATACTTGCGTCCGGGCGATACGGTGGCTATCATCGCCTCGGCGGGCTATGTGTCCAACAAAAACAATTATATCGGACGAGCCGATTCCTTATTGCGCGCATGGGGCTTGGTGCCGGTACACGGCAAGCATTTGTTTGCCAAACATTTTCAGTTCGCCGGAACGGACCGGCAACGGGCCGAAGATTTGCAATGGGCCTTGGACGAGCCCTCCGTCAAAGCCATATGGGAAGCCCGCGGCGGCTATGGGTCGGTGCGCATCGTGGATCGTGTAAATTGGGAAAAATTCAAGAAAAATCCCAAATGGATTATCGGTTTTTCGGATATTACCGTCTTGAGTATCAAGGGCTATTCATTGGGAGTGGCTTCGCTGCATGCTTTGATGCCCATTAGTTTAACCTATCCCAAACCCGAACGCCAATCTGCTATTGTTACTTTAAAAAATATGCTTTTCGGGCGAAAATTAAAATTTGTCATCCCTTCGGACAGTTTGAATATTCCGGGCGAAGCGGAAGGAATTGTGACGGGCGGGAACCTGTCCATGTTGATAAGCATGTTGGGCTCGGATTTGCAATTGAATACCGAAGGAAAAATTCTTTTTCTGGAAGATGTGGGGGAATATCCTTATTCCTACGATCGGATGCTTTATGCCATAGCGCGGGCAGGATATTTCGATAAACTTGCCGGATTGATTGTGGGCGATATGAGTACCAAAAAAGAAAATGATCCGTTCGGCGAAACGGTCAAGGAAATGATTTTGAAACATACACGGGGCAAAGGATATCCCGTGATTTTTAATTTTCCCGCCGGGCATGTGGTGAAAAATTATACCGTCCCCATCGGAAAATGGGGAAAAATTAAAGTGAAGGAAAAGAAAACTTATATCGAGTTTGAATAAGGGGGCTTTACTTTAACTTTAATTTTAACTTTAACCTTAACTATTTTAAAATCTGAAATCTGCAATCTGCAATCGTTAATCGTTAATCCAACTGTCATCCTCTCCCCGTAGGTCGATACGACTCCTATGGAGGATCTCGATACGAGTCTCACTGAGTCTGCGACTGTGACCTGTGGACGAAGGTCGATACGACTCACCCTTCGGGTTTGACAAACGCAGCGACGCCGTGTCCGCCTCAGGCGGGAGGGATCTCTTATGTCATGTCGAGGGAAGTCCCGATAGTTATCGGGACGACGAGACATCTCTTTTCCGGACTTTAACTTTAATCTTAACCTTGACTTTTACTTTAACTTTTTTGGAAAAAGAATTGTCTCCAATCCTAAGTATAAGATTCTTACGTCGCTTTGCTCCTCAGAATGACAGATGCTCAGAAATCTTTTTGTCATTGTCTGTAAGAGTCTTCGATCGAGGGGCGATACGACTCACCCTTCGGGTTTGATAAGCCCGATGGCCTACAATAATTATTATAGGGAAATGGGTTTGTAAATTTGGAAATATTCCACGCGAATTAATTCGCGCAGGAACACTGGCAAGTTAAAGCGGTTACTGAGCTCAGCCGAAGTGCCGCTTTAACTTCAAGGAAATTGACCCATGCAAAAACAGCGCAAACCTACAGGGCAAGGAATTCGCGCGGGAACCTTGGAGTAAAAACCCCAAAACTAAGAAAGAAAAGTGTCATTTTCCCAAAGGTCGATACGACTCCTATGGAGGATCTCCAAAGGTCGCCGACTCATTTGAGAGTCTCACTGAGTCTGTGACCGTGACCTATGGACGAGCAGAGCGACCCCGATGACTATCGAGGGAACGACGCCGTGTCCGCCTCAGGCGGGAGGAATCTCAATTTTGGACTTTAACTTTGACCTTAACATTAACTATTTTAAAATCTGAAATCTGAAATCTGCAATCGTTAATTATTTTCTTCAAGTAAAAATCCGTAATTTTTCCAGTGCTTGTGTCAAATTTGCTTTGGGTGTGGCGATATTCATTCTAAAGAAGAATTCACCGCCTTGTCCGAAAGAAAGGCCGTCGTTGAGGGCTAGGCCGGCTTCATGGATGAGTTTGTTTTTAATTTGTTCGTGCGTAAGTCCTGTTTCGGAGAAATCCAACCACATCAAAAAAGTGCCTTCAGGTTTGCGGGTTTTAATAACGGGAATATGTTTTTCCAAATAATCCGATACATACCGGATATTTTCTCGGAGATATTTTAATAATTGTTCGAGCCATTCTTCTCCTTTTTCATAAGCGGACTGAAAAGCCACATTACCGAATATATTTCCTAAAAACAAATGCATATCCCGGATTTTTTTATGATATGATTTTTTGAAATCGGGATTTGGAATCACGGCTACGGAAGTGCTCAATCCGGCGATGTTAAAAGTTTTGCTGGGAGAGGTCAAGGTAATGGTTCTTCGGGCAATCTCATCATGTAATCCGGCAATTGGTATGTACCGATGGGGTGCATATACAAAATCCGCATGAATATCGTCGGAAATCAGGATTAAATCGTTTTACACCACGATCTCGGCCAGTTCCAAAAGTTCATCATGGGTCCAAACCCGTCCAACGGGATTGTGCGGATTGGAGATAATAATCATTTTCGTCTCTTCATCGAGGAGAGATTTGAGGTGCTTCAAATCCATGGTGTATCCGCCTTGCGCATCTTTCTTAAGCGGATTTTCGACTAATCTTCTGTTATTTCCTTTGACCACATCAAAAAAGGGATGAT
>Ga0256835_1001512_pt1 | contig 13891 bp, 10 predicted proteins | sample PIR30metaG_FD_185972 | JGI IMG/M metagenome (GOLD analysis project Ga0256835, IMG submission 185972) | Hydrothermal vent microbial communities from East Pacific Rise, Pacific Ocean - PIR-30 | ecosystem: Environmental > Aquatic > Marine > Hydrothermal vents | place: Pacific Ocean: East Pacific...
AGGTATATTTGCTGGTGTTTTCCTCTTTGCCGCTCATCTTGGATGGCTTGATCCTCAGATAACAACAATAGTTCCAGTACTTAAATCTTACTGGCTTTTACTGCACGTTTCTGTTCTGACTGCGAGCTACGGATTCTTAGGACTTTCTGCCGTTCTTGGAATTCTTATACTCATACTTTTTGCTATTAAAAGCGAGAAATTACTTGGTAAGGAAAGGGTTAAAAGAATTGAGGAAGGTATAAAAGAGGCAATAAAGATAAATGAGCTTTCTCTGATAATAGGTCTCTCACTTATAATAGTAGGAAACTTCCTTGGTGCTATATGGGCTAATGAGTCATGGGGAAGATACTGGGGATGGGATCCAAAAGAGACCTGGACGGCGGTATCTGTCCTTGTTTACGCAGCTATAGTTCACCTCAGATATGTTCCCGAATGGTACTCTGTATATAAGATGGCTGTGTTCTCAACACTCGGATACTTTGCAATACTGATGACATACTTTGGTGTTAACTACTACCTCTCAGGTCTTCACTCTTATGCAGCAGGAGATCCAGTTCCTATACCAACATGGGTTTACTGGGCGGTAGGATCCCTTGGTTTACTGATAATACTTGCTTATAGAAATAGAAAGTTAAGCTGAGGAGAGGGAATTTTCTCCCTCTTTTTTTATTTATACAAAAAATGAGATTTATTCTTATTTAGATTAAAAAGTTGCTGTTATCATTATCTTTTTAAAAACTAAAAAAGATATTGACTTTTAGAAAAATTATTATTACTATAAAAAAGTAATTATGATAGTTAATGTATTTTGTATATAAAAATATTGATCTTACATTCATGATTTTCTCATTTTTAGATTTTAGATTTAGGTTAAATCAAATAGAGAGGAAAGGGTTATGAAGGTAAGAGCGATAGTCGGAGGGATCCTTATAATATCAGCTTCTTCATTTGCAGCTCCTGTGGAAGATATAAGAAACACAGTTCATAATTTAGCGACCTACTCAACGGACACTGATGAGGTCTGTGTGTTCTGCCACACTCCTCACGGATCTAATCAGGCATTTACCGGAGCTCCTCTCTGGAACAAGCCTATAGATACAACGGTGACATTCCAGGTATACGGTGGAGGAACAACAATCGGTGGAACAACAGTAGGTCAGCCTGGTGATGTTTCCCGAGCCTGTCTTTCCTGTCATGATGGTGTTAGCGGAGTTAATACTGTAATTAACCTTCCGGGATCAGGAGGATGGAATACATCAGGATCAAACCTCAACTACAGAGGTTCTAACCTGCCCTGGAAAATGCCATGGCCTTTCGCAGTTGGTAAAAACGGTAATGGTGGTAACTACGATCTTAGAGATGACCATCCGGTTGGTGTTGTGTATAGAGGAGACGAGACAAATCCACCTGCAAGCTTAAAGCCAACAAATACGGATATTACTGGATGGAATATATCTGGGGATAAAGATGGAAACCCAGGACCAACTATAGGAGATCTTTTAAGAAATGGAAAAGTTGAGTGTGTAAGCTGTCACAACCCGCATCTGAATGCAGCAAGATTCTTAAGATCTGGTGATGGTAACGCTTACAGTAATGTATGTTTAACATGTCATGGAAAGTAGATCATAAAAAAGCCCCCGATTTTCGGGGGCTTAAAAAGTCTCATTCTAATGTTTTAAGATAAACTCAACTAAAGCATCTATCTCTTCATCGGTCATAGCTTTAAGTTTTCCCATCTGTGGCTTCATCATATTGAATCTATCGGGCCAAATTATAGGTTCAGCTTCGCCTCTTAAGAATGCTTTTAGCTGATTGGGGTTGTTCTTGTAAAACTCAGCTATAGTCTTAAGCGAAGGTCCTATAGCATCTTTAGTTTCCTTATGACATATAGCACACCTGTTTGTTTTATTGTTAAACAGCTCTTTGCCGTCAATAGCAGCGAAAGCTGTTGTGGCAGTTAGTATTATAGCTGCTGCTGCACTGAACTTCTTCATCTTTTACCCTCCTTATTTTTAAGTATTTTCTCATCCTGAGAAATTATCTTTATTTTTCTGATAAGCCATCTGTCATTATTTTTTACCAGGTCATACCTCATCTTATATCTTACTTCTGTTTCAGGATGTGCGACAACTCCCCTGGAAATATCTATATACCTGTATGTCCATTTTTCATCTGTAAATGCTGTAGCTGTATCACCGTTTACAGATATGTTTGTGAACTTTATATCAAGCAGCTTTGCATCCATATAAAGATTACTCTCATGCCATGACATTATCCATATATAAAGCTTCTCAGCTACTCTTCCGACAGCTATGTCGGACATCATATTTTTGAATGTGATAATATCAGGCAGATTTTTACTTTTTGATGCCTGTATAACCGTATGGTTGTATATCTTAATAACCTCCTTTATATCCTTTATATCATCTGCCTTAGCCTGTACTACGTATAAAAAAGCTGTAAGTACAATCAGGAGATTACGGATAGCTGTCATAACCTCCAGCATTCCAGTTGTGACATCTACCTCCACCACCACAGGCCGGTGCATAAACATCACTGTTGTTCAGAACAGTGTTCCATTTAAATCCGTCCATCATTAACTGTAATGTTCCGTTGTAGTTAAAGTTGTAAGGTTCCGGCATGGTTCTGTATCCAAGCAGTCTTGATACAGGTGATCCATGTGGGACGGCTATGTGACATTTTACACATGCTATAGAATACATCGCACCTGGTCTTGTCAACATATGAACGGCAGCCTGTGTAAGATCATGACAGTTTGTACAGAATAATCCCTGTGTTGTTCCTGCCTTAACATCACCTGTTGTGTAAAGTGTCCCATCAGGTTTTGTAGGCCAGTTTGTGTTTGGTCCTTTAAGCATGAACTGGTGTGTAGAACCATGAGGTCCTCTTGGATCTCCAAGGGCTTCATTATCGGTTCCGTGACAATCTGTACAGTACATAGTCTGATTTCCCACATTTGCATCCCACGGAGGCAGAACCTGTGTATTTGTTAGAGGTTGAGCATACCTTCCATTTGCCTGATTCCATCCGCTGAGTGTTCCCATCTCATTTGTCGTCATTACAACAGGGTGTGCTGATCTGTTATATGGGTTAAACTCACAGGACTGGTCTGTTAAAGGTATACCGCTCTGTGATGAGGTAAATGTTGTCACACAGTCTGTAGTGACCGCTCCCAATGCCCATCCAGAGTGACATTTCATACATATCTGATACTCTTTTTGAGCTTCAGCTGTAGTGTTGTAAGTTGAAGGTTGAGTCCATCTTTGAGGCCATACAGGTTCAACACCGTAAACACCTGCCAGAACATTTGAGACAGCGTTTGATGGGTTCTGAGGATACCATCCTGATGTATCAGCTGTGGCAGCATGGTTACCAGGTTTTGCTTTGTGGGGATTGTGACAGTCCATACACTCAGCATGTTTTGAGTCTGAAAACTCTATACCAAAACTTCCGGTAGGAACTCTCGGTACGCCAGAACCATATAAAACATCAAGAGGGGTATGTATATTCTGGTACAGTGCGTCCATAACAGGGTGACCGTAAGTTTTATTAGGTGGCAGCAGGCTTTCTATATCCTTGGCACCTCCTGCACCGTGACATGGAGCAACGTTTGATGCTGATGCTGCTCCTGTAAAACATGTAGCCTCCTCAACTTTTCTGAGAAGAGGTTTTCCCTGTGATCTATGAGGTGTATGACAGTTTCCACATCCGAAGTCTGCCACAGAAACGGGAGCTCCTTCACCGTAAACGGTTGTAACATTTGTATCTGAGTAGGTTAATGTCTGTGTATCATGGGCACTCCCTGTCCATCCAGGTTTGTTGTGACAGGATATACATGTTTGCTTGAAATCCTGGGCAAGATTTCCAACATCAACCCTTAAAAATCTTTTATTTTGCTTGTGAGGGTCGTGACATGATGTACACTCAACGTAGTCTTTACCGGAGTAATTGTACAGTTTTATAGGTGGTGATGGTGTGGCTGCAAGTTCTACGGTTTTAACTGTACCATCTGCAAATGTAACCTGTATTGATGGGTTATACTCAACAGCGACGGGATGATGTACAGACAGGTCTGTCCCTATAAATGTTCTTAATGTAGAAGGTAACGTTCCGTCTGGATTTACGTTTTGCATCTGTATAACTGTATTCCCCAGTTCAGTACCTCTTACTATATAAACAGCACCTATAGCAACAGTTCCATCATGACAGCTCAGACACTGTCTGGATATTATTCCTGGAGATCCTTCAAATTCTGATAGTTGTTGAGGAGCTGGATAATTAATTCTCTGGATAAATTCGCTATCATAAAGAGTATAAACGGAGGTAGGCATCTTTCTATTCCACAGAGGTGTTCCTTCCTGTTCATGGTGAGGTATATGACAGAAGACACATATCTCTGTCTCGGAAACAGCTTTTATATTTCCAGGTCCTGTTACGGAAAGATTGTGCAGTGTATTCTCAATTCCTGCATAACTAAAAAATGATAGACTTAAGAACAGTAATGTAGCTTTTCTAATAAACATGATTAATCACCTCCTTTCAGATACCTTAGAACCTGGATCCTCATATTGTAAGAATCGGAAACAAAAATATAATTTTTACTTGAGATTGAGATATCTTCGGGAAATGCAAACTCTCCATCTCTCGTTCCGTAATAACCTACTACAAGAAGAAGCTGACCTTTCTGGTTAAAGATCTGTACTGCACTAAGTAGTGTATCTGTAACGTAGATATTACCATCACTATCAACAGCTATACCTCTTGGATTTGCGAATGTTCCAATTACCGTACCTCTTTTTCCAAATTTTCTTAAAAACTTCCCGTTCTCATCAAATATCTGTACTCTGGCATTCATAGTATCAACGACATACAGATTTCCCTTTTTGTCCAATGTTATAAATGTTGGTTTATTAAACTCACCATCACCTTTACCTGTCTTTCCTATCTGTTTTATAAGCTTACCTTTTAAATCAAAGATGTATATCTTCCCAGCAACCGTATCTGAGACGTACAGCCAGCCTTTCTTGTGATTAATAGTCAGTCCTGTAGGTCTTTTAAGAAAACCAGATCCGATTTTTCCTTTGTATCTTTTATTATTGTCAAATACGAAAACAGCTCCGAGAACAGAGTCAGAAACGTATATATTTCCTTTTTTATCAACAACAACATCAATAGGGGATGAGAATTTGTAATCACCTATGTTATCAATGTAGTCCACTTTTTTGTTTTTAAAATCAAATATAAATAGAGTTTTAGCGCCCGTATCTGTAAAGTAAAGTCTATTCCCTATGAAGTATGAACCGAACGGTTTTATTATCTGTTTTTTCTCTTTTCCTATTATCACATCTAAGATCTTGCCAAAGAAACCCCTTTCACCTTCTACATCTTCAACTTTTTTGATAGACTTTATCCATTCTATCTTTGGTTTATCTGGTGGCGGAGGCCATACAAGCTTTTCCTTCGCATATATATTAAACTGGATAATAAGCATTAAAAGTAGGATAAAACGCATCTCTTCCTCCGTTAAAAGGGTCTGTAGACTTTAAAGTAAGTTACATAGTTTCTTCTTTTTCCGTAGTAATCACTGTCTTCATAGAAGTACTGCAGATCCCAGTTAAAGTATAAACTTCTTATTCTGTAGTCAATTCCTGTTTTGGCTACAGCGTAATTTTTGTTGTAATACGTGTCTCTGTAAACATCTATGCTGAATTTGTATAGAAGTCTCTTTGTAAATTTGTAGGTAAGGTTTAAGTTTCCGAATGGATAAAATCTCTCCTTCCTGTTTTTACCTTTATAGTATTTAAATCCAATACCGGAGCCAAAAACACCCTTCCATCCAAGTTTAGAGTGGTATCTTATCGCATTTGAGGTTTCTATATTTTCGTAAGATGTGGTAGTAAATTCTTTATCCTTAACGTAGTATCTGCTGTCCTGATAGTAGTATGTGGTGTAGTGATCAAATTTCATATTTTTGCTTAATTGGGATGTTAACCTTTCGGTTATTGAGTACGTATCATTCCGATCATCCTTACTTGATCTATACTTTGATCCAGAACCGGATATCAGAAACTGTGAATCAAGGAACGAGAATTTTTTACTGAGACCTCCGTTTAAACTTAATGTTCCACCGTATCTTTCTATTCTATTTGTTTCAATCTGGCCTGTTACTCCCACACCTCCAAAGATATTTAACGTTTCTGAAACCTGCTTGCTGTAATTAAGATTTGCACCTGTGTTGAGGAGATTTATATCTGCATCTGATCCTCTTGATACAAACAGGAGAAGGTTGTGTGTTAAATTCCAGTTTTCATTTATTGTGTAGCTTATATTCTCATTAAATGTCAGGTATGTTATATCTGAGTAGATACTCTCGTTTCTGCTTAAGTTTAAAGAAACGCTGGAATACAGTTTTTCTGAAGGCATCCAGTTAAAATTAATATTCCCTGTATAATCTTTCAGGTCTGTATAGCTGTTGCTGTAGTATCTGGCATACGCTCTTAAGTTCGCTGTCTTTGAAGGTCTGAGGTTGTAATCAAATTTGATATTGTTTATATCCTGATAAACATCTCTAAATGAGTTTATGGTCAGATATTTCTGGGTATAGTCATCAATATTTTTCTGTAATGTGATATTTATTGAGCTGTTGGTGTTTGTTTTTCCGTATGAAACCATATACTCTTTTGTTTTCCTGTACTCTTCAAAATCTATACCAACAGAGTTAGCCTTTGTGTTTTTGTAACCGTAACTGATCCGCGATTTTACAAAGTTAAAGCTACCAAATATACCGTAACTGTCCGTTTTCCTTTCAACGTATGAAGTTCTGTCGTAATATGTGTACCATAGCGGAGACTGTGTCCTTTTAGCAAATATGTTTACTGGAAATGGAGAGCTTTTGAGCAAGCTTATATCTATATTGTATCCCCAAAGTTTAGATGTAGAGTCACTTTTGTACTCATCTGTTTTTAGTGTTGAGTCTTCTTTCATAAAGCTGACACCAAGCCTGTATGTGGCTAATCTTGGGCTGTAAACATAACCATCATAATTGAGCTCATAATACTGTTTGAAGGAATCTCTTGTTGTTTTCCTGTACTGATCTTTATAATTTTCTTTCTTATACGTAAACTCAATCTTTCCCCAGAATCCTCTCTGTTTGTGGGTCCACATATACGCAGGTATGAACAGCAGTCCGCCAAGTATCTTTTTGTAAAGAGGGATCTCTACTTTTTCTTCCTCAAAAAGTGTGAGTTCTTCCTCTTCTTCAAACTCTGTAATATCCAGTGAAGATGTGTCTTCAAGTTCTTTTTCAGAAACCAGTTCTGGCTGCTGAACTTTTTCCTTCTCTTCTGGTATCTGCTGGATCTCTTCTATAAGTTTTTCTTCTTCTACGACTGGTTTTTCAGGGGCAGCTTCTGGTACTTTCTCAATCTCTCCTTCAGTTTTTGCAACAGCTGGGGGAGTTACTGAAGGTTTTTCAGAAACAGGTGGAGGAACTACGGGCACTGCAGCTTCAACCTTTTCTTCGGATTTTTTTTCTTCTGGCTGTTTTTCAGCTAACTTTTCTTCCTTTTTCTCTTCCTTTTTCAAGTAGTCTGAAACCTTTGATATTAAAGATTTAACAAGTATACTTTCGTAAGGAAATGTTTTCTGAACCTCTTTGATTAACTTATAGCTGTCAAAAAGACCGTATCTTACGGTGTAATAACCACTGTTTGTTTTGTATATGAAGGTATTTTCTTTTATTTCTGGAGGTAACTTCTCAAGGAATTTTCTTGCATTTTCCTCTCTTTTGAAAGAGGCCAACTGAAGTGAGTAGAGATACTCCTCTTTTGCCTGAAATACCTGGCTTTCACTCTGGGCTGATGCAACTTTTAATCCAAGGGGTAAAGATCCTTTAGGTATGTTTTCTTTAAAAACTGAATATCTCAAAGAGTACTTACCATCTTCCTGTTTTACAAGATCTAAATTATCCTTGAATACAGGTGGTAGTTTTTCAATATATTTTTTAGCCTCATTGTAGTCTTCAAATGTTTCAAAATCTATACTGTACTCAGAGAGAATACCAATACTTGCTAAGGTCGCAACCGATACTAAAGCGGTAATTAAATACCTTCTTTTCATCTTTCTTCTCTCAGGAATCTTTTTTATCCTCGTAGATCTCTACCTTCAGGTTTTTCTTGGCATCTTTTATAAGTTCATTAAACTTTCTTTCCTGCATTACCTCTGTAAGTTCTTTTTTCAGCTTATCTTTTATTTCCTCATAAGGAACAAGTCTTGGAGGTCTTTTATCCTCAATCTTCACTATATGAAGCCCAGTATCAGTCTCAATTATTTTACTGACCTGTCCAACATCAAGTTTATATATCTCTTCCTCAATCTGTTTTGGAAATCTTCCCTTGTGAACGTAACCTATATCTCCACCTTTTATCCTGCTCAGATCATCTGAGTATCTGTAAGCTACATCACCAAAATCTTTTCCTTCTTTTATCTCCTTATATGCTTTCTTTGCCTTTTCTCTGGCTTTCTCCCTTCCTTTCGGATCGGAGGGATCAACCTTGATATATATGTATCTTACTTTTACGGAGGCAGGTTCTTTGAATTTATCTTTGTTTTTTTCATAGTACTCTTTAAGGTCTTTATCGGTTAAAGATACTATTGCATACTTTTTGATGAGTTTATCAACTAAAAGCCTTTTTTCCAGCTCTTTTTTAAATCCCTCAATCGTAAGACCGGTCTGTTTTAAAAGTTTTTCAAGATTCTCTTTTGATTTGTACTGCTTTATCAGCTGATCCATAAGATTATTGATCTCTTTTTCCGTCACTTTTAATCCTTTCTTCTTTGCTTCATAATATAGAAGTTCCCTGTATATGAGATTCTGGATTGCTTTTTCCCTTATCTCTTTAAGTTTTTCCTCAGTTATATTCCTGTGATAAAAGTTCATAGGTAGAAGAATTTTCATCATTCTCTGAACTTCCATCTCTGTAATCTCAACATCTCCTACCTTTGCAACAACTTTATTTTTTGTGGATGGATCTATATTCCATCCAAATCCTTCATATGCATAAACGGATGTTATTAAGCCTAAAAGAAAGATTATTACCTTGAACATTATTTCTCCTTTTTAAGATACTTGAATATCTGTATCCTTTTATTTAATGAATCAACAACAAAAATTCTGTCTTTTTCATCAATATAAATTCCGGCAGGTAAAAGGAATTCTGCAGGTCCAAATCCAGGGCCTCCTATATAGTACAGTAGATCTCCTTCAGATGAAAATATCTGAAAGTTATTGAATGCAGCGTCAACTACGTATATATTACCATCACTATCAACAGCTATTCCTTTAGGTCTTGCAAATCTTCCAGGAAGATCTCCAATTCCGCCAATAGTAAGAATATGCTCAAAATCTTTTGTAAAAACCTGAATTCTGAAAAGCTGTGTATCGGTAATATATATGTTGCTGTTGTTCTTGTTTACGAATATATTTGTTGGGTAGTTAAACTCACCTGGTCCGTCCCCTCTTCTTCCAAAACCGAAAAGGTAGTTTCCATCAAGATCATAAACCTTTATTCTGTGATCAAAGGTATCAACCACATACAGCCTGTTCAGATCATCATCAACCGCAAGACCGACAGGTTTTTTAAACTCACCTTTCCTTCCTATCGCAACCACAAGCTGTCCTTTCGTATTAAACCCAAAAACTTTCTGTAGTTTCGCATCCGAGATGTATAGAATTCTTTTCTTTTTTGAAAATGTGATCCCCATAGGCAGTTCAAAGGGTATAGGAAAGTGAAGATCTTTTAATTTCTTAGTTTTTAAGTTATAGGAGTAAATAAGAGCATGGGCTGTATCGGTAAAAAATACAGTACTCCCAACAGCAACAACACCGTAAGGTTTGCCAAGATAATCAGGTAGTTCCAGTTCTTTTTTCTCGCCGAAAAGAAAATCCAGAAAGTTACTTTCACTCTCTCTGGATATATCAGGAATCTGGCCTAAGTATTTAATCCTTACCTCAACACCAGGTCTTGGCTCAGGAAAATATAAAGTCTGGGCTTTCGCCCTCTCAAATATAAACAGACCTATAAATAAGCATAGAAAAATATTTTTATAATTCATGGCATCCCATACAGAACATACTACCTTTATTAGGGTGTCTCAGGAAAAGTTTGTTTGTTGAGTGTGGATCGTGACAGCTTCCACACTGTATCCTGCCGTTGTAATCTTTAACAAGATCTCCTACAAAGTTTTTCTTTCCCCATCCAATTAATGGGCTGTTAAATGGCTTTAAGTAATATGTACCTGGTCTGTAAACAACAAATACAGGATGACTGTGTACACTGACACCTGTTGATGCTCTTCCAAATGTTATATTTGGTGCATTTGCACCATCGTGACATGTTAGACATGCTAAAGATGCAGGTAGCATCTCTTTCAGAATCTTTTTCTTTTTAGACTGACCGTAAATCGTAAAGTTTTCTACAGGTTTTTGTGGATCCCATTTGAATTCTACTTCCACGAAGGAGGTGTTAATGTTTAATGTGTGACACCATATACAGAGGGCTAACTGTGACCCTTCAACATTTGGGTTTAAAAGTCTTCCGTTGTGCTCTGCAAGATTATGTTTAGTATCCTCAATACCGGCATATAATGAAGCTGAAAAAGACAAAAAAACTATTAAATAAAAAAAGAACATTGCAGTTCCTACTTTTTCTCAGATTTTGTTTCGGTTTCTGCCTTTAATTTTTTTGAAGGTTTGTAGCTTTTGATTTCTCTGTATTTTTCAGGGTATTTTTTCTTCCATCTTTCACTTAGATACTGGAATACCTGTATCCTTTTGTTCATAGAGTCTGCAACATAAAGTTTGTCTGACCTGTCAACGTATAGTCCTGCTGGGAGATTAAACTCTCCAGGACCAAAACCAAACTTTCCTATGAACAGTAATAATCTTCCTTTGTCGTCAAATATCTGTATATTGTTAAACGCAGCATCTGCCACATAAATATGACCTTCACTGTCTATGCCAACACCTTTTGGTCTGGCAAATGTCCCTGGAACAACGCCCAGTTTGCCGAAAGATCTTATAAACTCACCTTCAGGGGTGAAGATCTGAACTCTGAAATTCATAGTATCAACAACAGCAATATTGCCGTTTCTTCTATCTATTGCTATGTTTGTAGGGAAGTTAAACTGACCTTCCTCTTTACCTCTTTTTCCAAAGGAGAAAAGAAATCTTCCATCTTTTAGGGAGTAAACCTTAACCCTGTGATCAAGAACATCAACAACATATATACGTCCTAACTTTTCATTTAGAGCTATACCTGCAGGTCTCTGGAGTAAACCGGGTCCTTCAGGCTCGCCAATCGTTGTGATCAGTTTTCCTTTTATATCGTAGACAAAAACCCTCTGTTGTTTTGCGTCAGCAACATAAACTTTTCCGGTTTTGTCTACATCAATTCCTACAGGAATTCTGAGTTTACCCATCGGCTTGTCGCCGATGAAAGAGACTTTCTTGTTTTTTGGATCAATAACGAATACTACCGCGGTCACAGTATCACCTGCGAATATCTTACCGAACCTGCCTGCTACACCGTAGGGTTTTATTAGGTTTCTGGGAACATCCTTATCTGGTTCACCTAACAGAACATCAAGGGCACTTTTACCCTTGAAATCAGATTCCCCGTGGTAGCTACCAAGATAGAGTATTCTTGGTTCTTCAGGGGGGAGGGGCCAGAAGATCTTCTCAACCTTCTGAGGTTTCTTCGCGGCCCCACATGAGTATAAAATCAGCCCAATCGTCAGTAAGATTAAGTACTTATAGTTTATTTTGCGTGACATGTTAAACAGAGCTGGCTACCAGTATTCGCAAGTCTGAGGAATGTTGGGTTCTCACCAAGGTGAGGATCGTGACATGATACACACTCAATCTTTCCTGCTCTGAGAAGGTCACCAACTGTAGGTCCTGGATTTCCGTCCTTATCTCCAGCTATAACAAATCCTGATGGAAGTGCTGTTGTTGTTGGAACAAGTGAAGCTGGTGGGCTTGCCTCATCACCTCTGTAAAGAACACCTACTGGGTGGTCGTTTCTGAGGTCAGTTCCGATCTGCGTAATACCTGATGGCATTGTAGCAGCTGTTCCAGCTGGTATTGTAGTAGTTCCGTTGTCTACTGTGAATGCAATAAGGTTACCTGCTGAGTTCCATCCACCTGAACCAGGCAGGTTTATGATTGAGTTGATAGCGTTAACACCGTCGTGACATGAGAGACATGCTCTTGAAACGTCACCTGGCTGTCCTACAGTTGTTCCACCTGTTGTCTGTCCTCCACCGTAAACCTGGTAAGTTACTGTTGTGTCAATAGCTTTGTTCCAGAGTGGAGCACCAACGAATGACTGGTTAGATCCGTGAGGAGTATGACAGAACACACAGATCTCGTTGTTAACATCTGCTGGGTTTGCAGCACGGATTTTGTTCGCAGTGTTGCTCAGATCATGCTTTGATCCTGCGATAAGAGCCATTGAACTGCTCACTGAGAGCCCTACCGCAGCTACAATGCCTGCGTAGACAAGCTTTTTCATCTCTACTACCTCCCTTCATTCTTAAATTTAAATGGCCTCGCCTTTCCTCTCTCTACTCTTCACCACTAAATCTATCCTATTTTCATGAAAAAATCGTGAGAGTTACCATTTTGATTCCTATTCTAAAAACATACTAATAATTAATATCATTTAAAGTTTGAAAAGTCAAGCATTACTATGATTAAATATACTTTATATGATACTAATATTCAATATAATAATTATTGACCTATATCAATGTTTAGTTATAAACTAAGAAACAATAATATATGAAATAAGGGGTGGCTACGATGAAAACCATTTTTTATTTTTTAGCCCTTTTTATTTTTGGTTACGCAGCAGCAGAGCAGGGAAAAACTCAGGAGGAAAAACCACCTATCGTGCCGGAAAAAAGAGTTCTACACCCACCTTTTGAGATCGGTGATTGTACGCTCTGTCACGTGGAGAAGGACGGTAATAAGTACGCTCTTTCCCAGGAACCTCCTGATCTGTGTTATATGTGTCATGAAAGGAAGGATACGAAAACCAGAGTTCACGGGCCGATAGCTGCAGGTATGTGTACAGCCTGTCACGATCCTCACCAGTCAGATACAATGAGACTTCTGAAAGCAGACTCTGTTAATGATCTCTGTTTCGCATGTCACGAAGATAAGAAAAAACAGTTTTTATCAAAACCATATATGCATCCACCTGTTAAGGATCAGTGTATTAACTGTCACGATCCTCACCAGGAGAATCATAGGTACAGACTGTTTGCAGATAGAAGGTTTGATCTATGTGTATCATGTCATGCTGATAAAAAGGAATGGGTTGAAAAGGTAAAGAATAAACACGGTGCTATAAAGATAAAAGATAGATGTCTGAACTGTCACGATCCACACTCATCTGAGAATGAGAAGTTCCTCAGAAAACCGACGGCTATGGATGTGTGTTTAACATGTCATAACAAAGAGCTGAAGAGGGAAGAGGATGGGGTTACATTAATGAATATGAAAAAGCATCTTGATGAAAATCCTGACTGGCACGGGCCTATACAGTGGGGTGACTGTGCAATGTGTCATAACCCCCACGGTTCAGACAACTTCAGAATGCTAAAACTTCCATTCCCTGAGACATTCTATGCCAGCTTTAATATTAACAAGTACATATGTTTTATGTGTCACGAAACGGAAAGATTTACTGAAGTTCTCACAACAACAGCAACGAACTTCAGAAATGGAGAGGTAAACCTCCATTATGTTCATGTTAACCAGAAAAAGGGTAGAACATGTAGAGCCTGCCATGACTGGCACGCAACA
>Ga0256835_1001513_pt1 | contig 13890 bp, 14 predicted proteins | sample PIR30metaG_FD_185972 | JGI IMG/M metagenome (GOLD analysis project Ga0256835, IMG submission 185972) | Hydrothermal vent microbial communities from East Pacific Rise, Pacific Ocean - PIR-30 | ecosystem: Environmental > Aquatic > Marine > Hydrothermal vents | place: Pacific Ocean: East Pacific...
CTCTGGCGAGCAGGGATGCGTTGAAGATGCCCTACGACCTGGGAATCACCCCCAAGCTTCCCGACGGAGCTCCGAAAAACTTCGATCCCAAGGACCCCATCGACTGGAGCCGCCTCAAACGCAGGATCTTCTCCTCCCGTACCGACCTGAAAGCTCTGGCCAAAAACTTCGCTCATGAACGCAGCGTAGGCCACTATACCTACATCATGACCAAAGCCGGACGGGACATCCCCCAATACTTTCCCATGCCCTATCGGGACCAGATCAAGCACCTGCCGCTCAAGCGCCAGGCGATCCTCTACGCCATCGCCCGGCAGGAGAGCCGCTTCATCCCCGCGGCGGTCTCCAGCTCCTTCGCCCTGGGAATGATGCAGATCATGCCCTTTCTGGTAGATCACCTTGCCAAACAGCGCAAGGAACGAATCGATTATGACGACCTTTTTGACCCCAAAGTCGCCCTGCGCCTGGCCAATACCCATCTGGACTACCTCACCTCCTGGCTCCACCACCCCCTCTTTGTCGCCTACGCCTACAACGCGGGGATCGGCTACACCCGCCGCCTCATCCGCCGCAAGGACCTTTTCGAAAACCGTCACCCCTACGACCCCTGGATCAGCCTGGAACGGGTGGAAAACCTCCAGGCAAACGAATACGGCAAACGGGTACTGACCAACTATGTCATCTACCTCAACAAACTGGGATACCCCATCCGCCTCACCGATCTGCTGAGTGTGATTCACCGCCCCAAAATGACCGACCGGTTCCGAAAAAGGCAATAACGATGCTCGGAAAACTCAAAGGACTGAAGGACAAGGCGCTCTCCCAGGGGATCACCCCTTTGATCCGGGAGAAGATCGCTCCATACGGTACGCTGCGTGACTTTTGTCTGGATACTCAAAACAAACGGGTGACTCTAAGCGTAGAGCTGGACGGTGAGAGCGAACCCTTGCATCTGGAGATCCGGGAATACAAGGTCTATGAAGAGGGTGGAGGATCATGGCTTCTGGTCGAAGAGATCCACTGCTCCAAACCGTGGCTTGCAAAACTTTTACAACGTTACGTGGCGGGAAGATCGTTTGCTATCGAAGAGAAAGTGGCCAAAGCCCTGAGGCTTCTCGCCTAGACACCGCTACTCGGTGTACTCGGCGATCGCCCGGGTAATGAACTGGGTGCTGAAAATCGTCGCTCCGGCGACAATCAGCGCGATGGTCTGAGCCACCGCCTCTCCGTCGAGGCAGAAGCTGATGGTCGTGCTGTGTATCGCCATGGCGATCAGGACAAACACCCCGACCAATATTTGATACAACGTGGTCATTTTCCGGTTGATATCCGCAACGAAAAAGTAACCCATTCCGTAGATGAACACCACCCCGGCGGGAGCGGCATTGATCAAAAAGCCGCTCTCCTGGCCGGAGAAGTAGTCGAAGGATATCTTCGCGATAAAAAAGACCAAGACGGTATCGACGGCAATCGTCAGGAATCGCATCTGTCGAGCTCCTTCACATGGAAATAGGATCGTCGAAACCCTTTGGTCGTGCGATCATACTGCCAAACCAAAGCGGGCAGAGACAAGTTTTGACAACTGCACAGCAACATACCGACCGATTTTGCTCTCCCCGGTATCCTAGAAGAGGCAGCCTGGCGATCTCAGGGAGACCCATAGCTTTCCGTCCCCGCCTCGCGACAGGTTTGGCAACTATAGACTTGTACAGTCTTCCAACAATAACAAATTTCCTATAAATTAATTCTGAATCATATTTATTATTTGGAAATATTAATCACAGTGCATCCCACCGGCGATACCAAAATACCCAGGCCAGGTAAGCCCCTCTTAGGAAGAAAAAGAGCATGAAACTCAGCCAAAGGGCAACGGAGGGCTCCAGGAAACGGGGAGCGACCCATGAAGCCCCCAGGTAGGCTCCCATGGCCAGCACCACACTGTTGCGCATGGAAAGGACCGCCGTCATCCCGATAAAGATCCCGTCGAAGACAAACGCCCCAAAGCTGACGACGGGCAGCCACCCCACCCAGTCAAGCAGGGGCTCTATAGCCTCGAGTACCTCCTCCTGATCGGTAAAGAGCGCCGCCAGCTCTCTTCCATAGGCTCCATAAACCCCGGCAAACAGCAGCGCCAATCCCGCTCCCCACAGCAGGCTTGTCATCGCGGCTTTTTGAAGCCTCTGCCAATCCCCTGCCCCGTAGGCCCGCCCCACGAGGCTCTCGGCGGCGTTGGCGAACCCATCGATGGCGAAACTCATCCAGACCACAAACTGCATCATGACGATCATGGCCGAGAGGGTGGTTTCGGAGATCCGGGCCGCCTGGGCGTAGAAAAAGAGGAGTGAAAAGGTCAGCGCCACCGTCCGGAAAAAGATGTTTCGATTGACATGGAAAAAGCGCCCCAGGCCGTCTCGCTCCAACACCGCCCGAAGGTCCACCGATACCAAGGGATGTCGACAGCGGCGGCGAAGAAGCCAGACCCCGAAAAAGAGCCCGATATACTGCGCGACGACGCTCCCCCAGGCCGCCCCGGCGATCCCCCACCCCCATTGGTACACCAAAAGATAACTCAGAAGAATATTGACGCCATTGACCGTCAGGGTAATGTATAGAGGGTAGCGGGCGTTTTGCATCCCGAAAAAGAACCCCATGATCCCCAGCTGCCCCAAGACCGCCGGCGCACTCCAGATCCGAATACGGAAGTATTCCCAGGCCAGCGGCTCATAGTCCGGCGTCACATGCATCAACCAGGCCCCCAGCTCAAACAAAAGCCGCTGCCCCAGGATCAATACCACGGAGATGGCCCCCGCCAAAAGGAGTGAACGCCAGAGAACCAGGCTCCATTCCCTCGGGTTTCCGGCCCCAAGAGCCTGTGCGCTCATGCCCGTCGTCCCCATCCTCAAAAAGCCCATATTCCCATAGAGAAACATCAGCATCATGCCCGCCACCCCCAACGCCGCAAGATGCTCGGCGGAGAGGTGCCCCATCAAGGCGGTATCTACGGATCCGAGCAGAGGAACCGAGAGGTTGGAGAGGATGTTTGGCAGCGCCAGCTTCAACAGTTCCCGGTTCACAGCACTCCTTTTTTGACGGGAATTGTAGCGTATCGGCTATGGTATAATCCCCCCATGAAATCGGCCTACCTCCACGCACAGCTCACCGACGCCCATACCCTGACGGTGCAATGCAGCGGATCGTGGACGCTTCAGGAGGCCGCCGCGGTGGACCGGGCCATTCGCGCCTTTCGCCCCTCAGCAGAAGCCTCCCTGATCCTTATCGATTTTTCCGGGGTGAGCGCCTTTGACAGTGCGGGGCTCCTGCTGCTTTTGGAACTCAAGGAGCGATTGAGCTCTCCCCTCAGAGAGGTCCGACTCATCGGGCTTACTTCCAAACAGCAAAAACTTCTGGAGATCCTCTCCCGGGAGGACCTTTCCCGCCCTCTGCCCCAACCCAAGGAGGGACTCCTGCACCGTCTCGGCAAACGGGTAGTCGAAGAGATTCAACTCGTCGTCTCTTTTTTACACTTTCTCGGTGAATTGAGCGTCGCCACCCTACGCCTCCTGCGCCACCCCGGAGCCTTCCGGATCCGAGAAACACTCTATCACATCGAGAAGTCCGGCTTCGACGCCCTCTTTATCATCGCACTGACTTCCATCCTGGTGGGATTGGTCATCGCCTACCAGAGCCTGGTGCAGCTCTCCCAGTTCGGGGCGGATATTTATGTAGTGGACGCCATCGGGATCTCCATCACCCGGGAGCTGGGCCCCATGATCACCGCCATCGTCATCGCCGGACGCAGCGCCTCCAGCTACGCCGCGGAGATCGGCTCCATGAAGATCACCGAAGAGATCAGCGCCATGAGGGCCATGGGCTTTGATCCGATCTATTTTCTGGTCATTCCCCGGATCGCCGCACTGGTGATCGCCATGCCCCTGATGATCTTCTTCGCCGACGTGACGGGAATTTTGGGCGGAATGATCGCCACCAAGGCCCATGCGGATCTCTCCTTCAGCTTTTTCCTGGACCGACTCCAGGAGGTTCTGGGGATCAAACACTACCTTCTGGGGCTTATCAAAGGACCCTTTTTCGCCCTGATCATCGCTACCACAGGAGCGTTTCACGGCTTTCGAGTCACCAACGACACCGAAAGTATCGGGATCGAGACCACCGCCAGCGTGGTACACGCGATCTTCTTCGTCATTGCCTGCGACGCCCTCTTTTCGGTCATTTTCACGGAGTTGGGATGGTGACGCAAACTCCCTGCCCCCGACCCGTCATCGAGATGCGCGGCATCGTCACCCGTTTTGGGGAGCGGACCATCCATGACGGGATCGACCTGCAGGTGTGCCCGGGAGAGATCTTCGCCATTCTCGGAGAAAGCGGCGCGGGTAAATCCCTCCTGCTCAAAGAGATGATCATGCTCCTGCGCCCCAATGCCGGAGAGATCCGGCTCTTCGGCCGCCCCCTGGACCGTCTCGATTATGCCAGTCAGCAAACCCTGAGGCGGCAATGGGGCGTACTCTTCCAATTCGGAGCCCTCTTTACCTCCCTGACTGTGGCGCAAAACATCGCTCTCCCTTTGAGAGAATACACCTCCGTCCCCTCTCACCTCCTGGAGAAAATCGTCCTGGAAAAACTGGAAATGGTCGGTCTGCCCCTGGAAGCGGCCTCCCTTTTTCCCTCGGAACTCAGCGGCGGAATGATCAAGCGCGCGGCCCTGGCCCGGGCGCTGGCCATGGATCCCAAACTTCTCTTTCTCGACGAACCCACCTCGGGACTCGATCCCATCGGGGCCCGGGCTTTCGACCGGCTCATTGTGGAGCTCCGGGACGCTTTGGACATCACGGTGGTGATGATCACCCACGACTTGGACTCCATCTTCTCCATCGTGGACCGCATGGCGATTCTGGCGGACAAAAAGGTCGTCGCCCAGGGCTCCCTGGAAGAGGTACTGCGCTCCCGTCACCCTTTTGTCGAACGCTTTTTCAAAAACGAATACGCCATGAAGCGGTTCATGCATGGTACAATAGAGCCTCAAGAGTCCCCCGGGGGAGAGCAGGAGCAGCATGTACAGTAAAATCAACTATACTTTGGTCGGCCTTTTCGTCCTCCTGATGGCCGCCGCGTCGGTAGGGGCGGGATTCTGGCTGGCGAAGTACGGATTTGAACGCTCCTACGACTATTACGAACTCTATTTCAGCGAGTCGGTTGACGGGCTCAGCCCCGATTCGGCGGTCAAACTCAAAGGCGTGGATGTGGGGCGGGTCACCCTCATCGAAGTCCCCCCGGAAGACCCGACGAAAATCCATGTGCGCATCCGGCTCAAGGAGGGCACTCCCGTCACCGAGGGGATGTACGCCCAGCTAAAAATCCAGGGGATCACCGGCCTGAGCTATATCCAGATAGAAGGAGGCGCTCCCGGGGCCAAACCCCTTAAAAACTCCGCGACAAAGATCCCTACTCTGCCCACTCGCGAAAGCTTCAGCCACCGTCTGGCTGCCCAGGCTCCCAAACTTCTGGACAAACTGGAAGGAGCCATCGAGAGCTTCCGGGAGCTCCTCTCACCCCAAAACCGCCGGCGCGTCAGCCAGATCCTGGACGACGGCACCCGCTTGACCCGTAAAACGATCGCCTTGGAAGATCGGATCATGGCCCTCGCTGCCGAGCTCAACGCTTCGCTCAAGCGTTTCGACAGCGGGGCGGAGCTGATAAAAAACGAAGTGGCGAAACTGGGGGATCTCATCGCCAAAGAGCTCCCCCCCGTCCTTGACGCTACTCGCCAAGCGGGAGAAAAGATCGCCCATGTGGCCGAGGGAGTCGACCGACGCCTCCAAAACGGCGAATATGACCTGCGTAGGATGCTGCGGCCTTTGCAGGTCAATCTCAACGACCTGAGCTACCGTTATCAGGAGTTGGCCGAAGAGCTGAGACAGCTGAGCCAAAATCCCTCTTCGATCCTGTTTGGATCGGGATCTCTACCCAAAGGACCCGGAGAATGAGCCTTTTTCGATATTCGATCCTAGCGGTTTTTCTCGCCCTTCTCGCCCTGGGCTGCGCCGGACGGCAGCTGAGTCAATACACCCTGGAAGCCCCCGCCCTCACTCCCGTCTCATCTTCGCCATATCGTCATGCCACGTTGCGGGTAGATTATCCCACGGGCATCGACGACACCATGGGCACCCGGATCTATTTCGCCACGGAGGAGTTCACCCGCTCCCCCTACCGCTACAGCCGGTGGAGCCAGCCCCTTAACCGCCTGCTGATGGCCCATATGATCGAGAGCCTCCAGCGTGCCCGGATCTTCGCATCGGTACTGGATTATGCTTCCCAGGCGCCGGCGGATTATCGTCTGGAGACCACTATTTACCGTTTCGGTCACCATCTGCTCGATGAAAAAAACTCGGAAGCGAGAATCTCTGTGGAGGTCCGCCTGCTGCGTTCCTCCGACTCCCGACTTCTCAAAAGCCGTCGTTTCGACTATCGGATTCCCTGCGATACCACGGACGCACGGGGCTTCGTACGTGCGGCCAACCGTGCCATGGCGCGCTTTTCCAGGGATTTGGTTCGCTGGCTCTCCCGCTGATTTCAGCCCCCTTGGATATAATATGAAAAAATATCACCCCAACGCTGCGAGGTATGCATTATGAACGAGAGCTTCAACCTACCCGCCCTCCCCTGGCTGGAGATGGGCAGCGGCTTTCTCAGCGGGATGGCGGTAGGATTTTTCCTCAAAAAGAGTTTTAAAATCCTTCTGCTTCTGCTGGGAGTGGGCCTGGTGTTGGTCTTTGTCCTGGAGAGCCAGCACATCGTGACGGTCAACGAAGAGGGCCTGGCCCGGGGCATCGGTGCGGGGACCGAGCTTTTTAGCCACTTCGTGGAGTTTCTCAAAGACCGCCTCAGCCGCCTGAGCTTCGCAGGGGGCGGCTCCGCCGTCGCCGGCTTCTTCGCCGGTCTGAAGATGGGATGAGGGTATGAAGCGAAACGTGGAGAGCGAAGAGCTTAGAGCGAAGAGCTTAGAGCGACGAGACGGAAACAGAACGTTTTTCTATACTGCTCTCCTCTTTAGCTCTCAGCTCACACTGCCTCCGACGGGGGCGAGATGTTAGTACACATCTGCTGCGCCGTCGACAGTCACTACTTCCTCCAAAAACTCCGGGAGGATTACCCGGATGAGAAGCTCATCGGCTTTTTCTACGATCCAAACATCCACCCCTACAGCGAATACCGCCTCCGCCTGTTGGAGGTAGAGCGCAGCTGCCGCCAACTGGAGATCGAACTCATCGAAGGCCCCTACGACACCGAGGCGTGGCTGGAGGCGGTCCGGGGCCTGGAGAACGAACCGGAAAAGGGCCGGCGCTGCGCCGTCTGCTTCGACCGGCGCTTCCAAGTCAGCGCCGCTAAAGCCGCCGAGCTGGGAGAGCGCCGCTTCACCTCCACCCTGATGACCTCCCCCAAGAAGTCCCTGGAGCAGCTACGCCGGGAGGGAGAGCGGCTGGCGGAGCGCTACGGGTTGGAGTTCGTCGCTCCCGACTACCGCAAAGCCTCCGGCACCCACGAGCAAAACCGCCTGGCCAAGGAAGCCCGCCTCTACCGCCAGGACTACTGCGGCTGCCTCTACGGCCTGACGATCCAGCGGGATCAGCAGCGCAAGCTGGCCGACGAGCTCTTTGTCCCCCTCTCGGGCCAGATCCAGCCCGAATCCATCGAGGAGCGCATCGCCCTCTATGAAGAGAGAATCCGCCTGGAAGAGGCGGGTACCGACTACCGTATTCTCAAAGAGCGCTTTCTCAACTGGCGCCTGGAGTGGGGGCTTCTGAGGGTCAAAAAGGAGACGATTCCCTCCCATATCCTTCCCTACTCCACCCTCAGACGCCCCTACACCCGGGGCAAGATTCAGGAGCGCCACGGCCCCTTTCATCTGCTCAATCGCGAAGAGGTCAAATTCCTCCTTTTGGAAGAGTACAACCGGAGAATCGGACGACACTACGGCGGGATCCCGGAGCTGCTGTACTCCCCGCCCTCTTTTGAAGAAGAGCTTGCCCTACGCCGGGAGCTCCTGCCAAACCCTTACGATCTCAGCGCCGTATTTGTCGTAGAGGAGATCCCTACCCAAAGCCTGGAGCTGCAGCTCGTCGCCCACACCTACCCCGACGTCAGGGAACGGCTGATCCCCGCTTGATTTTCCATAGCTACCGGATAAAGTAAATAGCTTCTTTACCTATTTTGGATAAAATATTGCTCATTTCTCCCCTACTTGCCTCCCGGGAGAGCGAAAACCACCATCGAAAGGCAGCCAAAAGTGTCACAGATCCTTTACAACGTCATGGATATCCAAAAGATCCTTCCCCACCGATTCCCGTTTTTGCTGGTGGACCGCATCACCGCTCTGGAGCCCGGCGCCTCCATCGAAGGGTACAAAAACGTCTCCATCTCCGAGCCGGTTTTCCAGGGGCACTTTCCCGATCACCCCATCTACCCCGGGGTGATGATCATCGAGGGAATGGCCCAGGCCGGAGGGGTCTTGGCGTTTAAAAGCATGGACAGCGACGGCCAGGAGGCCACCCAGGACAAGGTGGTCTATTTCATGAGCATCGACAAGGCCAAGTTCCGTGCCCCGGTCACCCCCGGAGATCAACTGGTCTACAGACTCGACGTGATCAAAAACAAAGGAGCCGTCTGGTTCCTGGACGGCAAAGCCTATGTGGACGGCAAACTGGTGGCCGAGGCCCAACTCAAAGCGATGATCGTGGACAAATAGTCGTGCAGAATATCCACCCCACCGCCCAAATCGCCGACGGCGCCCGACTCGCCGACAATGTGACCGTAGGTGCTTTCACCGTCATCGGGCCGGAAGTGGTCATCGGCGAAGGGACCAGCGTCGGCAGCCACACCCTCATCGAAGGGGAGACCGTCATCGGCAAAAACAACCGCATCTTCTCCCATGCCGTCATCGGCTCCATCCCCCAGGATCTCAAATACCGGGGCGAGCGGGTGCGGCTGGAGATCGGAGACGACAATATCATCCGGGAGTTTACCCTCATCAATCCCGGCACCGAGGGGGGCGGCGCCCTGACGCGCATCGGCAGCGGCAATCTCCTCATGGGCTATGTCCATGTGGCCCACGACGTCAGGATCGGCGACGGCTGCATCCTGGCCAACGCCGCGACGCTCGCCGGCCATGTGGAACTGGGCGACCATGTGGTCATCGGTGGAATGACCCCGATCCATCAATTCGTCCATGTGGGAGACCACGCCATGGTCGCCGGGGCCAGCGCCCTGAGCCAGGACGTACCCCCGTACTGCCTGGCCGAGGGCAACCGCGCCGTATTGCGAGGGCTCAATCTGACGGGGCTGCGCCGCCGTCTGGACCGCCAAAGCGTCGACGCGCTCAAATCCGCCTACCGGGCGCTGTTTGAGCAGGGAGCTCCCCTGAGGGAAACGGCCGAGGAGCTTTTGGAACGCAGCGAAAACCCGGAAGTGGCCTCCCTCTGTCGCTTCATCCTATCATCCAAACGGGGAATCCCGTTCAAAAGGAACACTCATGCCCACTAAAGTCTGCAGCTTCTGTGAAGCCCCCGAGACCGACACCAATCCCCTGATCGCGGGCAACAACGCTTATATCTGCTCCAACTGCGTCATCTCCGCCTACAAGATCCTTTTCGGCGAAGAGGAAGAGAGCGAAGTAGTCGATCACGACTTTGTCCCCAAACTCCTGACTCCCAAGGAGCTCAAAGCCCATCTGGACGAGTACGTAATCGGTCAGGAAGAGGCCAAGAAGACCCTCTCCGTGGCCGTCTACAACCACTACAAGCGGATCTTCAAAAAGATCGACGACGAGGAGGATACCGAGATCGCCAAATCCAACATCCTCCTCATCGGGCCTACCGGAAGCGGCAAGACATTGCTGGCCCAGACCATCGCCCGCTTCCTGGACGTCCCCATCGCCATCGCCGACGCTACCAACCTCACGGAGGCGGGCTATGTGGGCGAAGATGTGGAAAACATCCTCACCAAGCTCCTGATGGCTGCCGACGGAGATCCGAAAAAGGCCGAGAAGGGCATCGTTTTCATCGACGAAGTGGACAAAATCGCCCGAATGGGGGAAAACCGTTCCATCACCCGGGATGTCTCCGGCGAAGGGGTCCAGCAGGCGCTGCTGAAGATCATCGAGGGCTCCGTGGTCAACGTCCCGCCCAAAGGGGGACGCAAACACCCCAACCAGGACTTCATCCAGATCGACACCTCCAATATCCTCTTCATCTGCGGCGGGGCCTTCGACGGGCTCAACGACATGATCAAGCGCCGCCTGGGGGGCAACACCATGGGCTTCGGCCAAAAGCAGCGGAGCAAAAAAGAGGAGGAGGACCTCCTCCATCTGGTCGAACCCGACGACCTGGTCCACTACGGGATGATCCCCGAGCTCATCGGACGGCTTCACGTCATCGCCACCTTGCGGGCTATCGGAGTCGACGAGATGGTCCGGATCCTCACCGAGCCCAAAAACGCCCTGGTCAAGCAGTACCAGAAACTCTTCGAGCTCGACGGCGTACGCCTGAGCTTCGAGGAGGAAGCCTTGCGCCGGATCGCGGAGAAAGCCATCGAGCGCAAGACCGGGGCCCGGGGGCTGCGTTCGATCCTGGAAGAGATCCTCATGGATGTGATGTACGAACTCCCCGAACTGGAAGGGTACGAAGTGGTCATCACCCCCGACGTGGTAGACAAAAAGTCTCCTCCCCTCTATCTCAAAGACAAAAAAAGTGCATAACAAAGGACGCGCATAATGTTTGGTTTTCTCAAAAACATCTTCGGTGCCTTCTCCAAAGACCTGGCCATTGACCTGGGGACCGCCAATACCCTGGTCCTGGTCAAAGGCCAGGGCATCAGTATCAACGAACCCTCCGTAGTGGCCATCCAGGTGGACAAGCACGGCCAGGAACACATCCTCGCCGTAGGCCAGGAGGCCAAAAACATGGTCGGAAAGACCCCCGGAAACATCAAGGCGATCCGCCCCATGAAGGACGGGGTCATCGCCGACTTCCACGTCACCGAAATGATGATCGAGTACTTCATCCGCAAGGTCCACGGCCGCAAGAGCTTCTCCTCTCCCCGTGTGGTCATCTGCGTCCCCTACGGCCTGACTCAGGTGGAGCGCAAAGCGGTCAAAGAGTCCGCGCTCAATGCCGGCGCCCGCTACGTCTATCTCATCGAAGAGCCCATGGCCGCCGCCATCGGAGCGGGCCTGCCGGTCCGAGACCCCCAGGGCAACCTGGTGGTCGATATCGGAGGGGGGACCACCGAGATCGGGGTCATCTCCCTGGGAGGCCTGGTGATCAGCAAATCGATCCGGGTCGCCGGAGACCGACTGGACGCTTCCATCGTGGACTACGTCAAAAAGAAGTTCAACCTCCTCATCGGAGACCGGGTAGCCGAGGATCTCAAGATCAAGATCGGCACCGCCATCAAGCTGGATGAAGAGCTTACGACCACCGTCCGGGGCCGGGACCAGGTGGAAGGGACCCTCACCTCCGTAGAGATCACCAGCGAGCACATCCGCGAAGCCATCAGCGATCCTCTTAAACAGATCGCCGAAGCCCTTAAAAGCGTCCTGGAGCAGACCCCGCCCGATCTGGCGGGGGATATCGTGGAAAACGGCATCGTACTCACCGGAGGGGGCGCCCTGATCCGGGGCCTGGACAAATACCTCTCCGATATCGTCAAGCTTCCGGTCTATATCGCCGAAGACCCTCTGCTGGCCGTCGCCAAAGGGACCGGCAAGGCCCTGGACGAGCTGGACCTGCTCCAGCAGGCCTCCTTCGACGACTAAAAGGCCCCTATGCGCTCCCGTCTGCTGTTGCTCCTTCTGCTGGGGATTCTTCTTTTTGTCCTTACCAATCAAAACCGCCACGAGCTGCGCAGCATCGTCCTGGGATGGATCAACCCGATCAAAAGCAACTACAACTCCCTGACCCGGGAGCTCTCCAGCAAAAGCCACAGCTATCTTTTCCAAAAAGAACAGATCCAGAAACTCACCAAAGAAAACCGGGTCTTGCGAAAATACCTCCTGGATCAGACCCACTACATCAAACAAGTCGCCAGCGTCTACAAGGCGATTCCCTCCCTGGAAAAGCTTCCTTATAAAAGCATCACCCTGGTCGATACCATCTCCTACGTCAAGCTCAACGCCTTCGACGAGGTGCTCCTGAGCCTGCCCAAGAAGGTCAAACTGGAAGAGGGAAAAGTCTACGGCCTGATCCAGGATGAAGTGGCGGCAGGAACCGCCCGAATGATCCACGGAGTTCTATACGGATACCTGCTTTCCAATCCCAAGTGCCGATTCGGAGTCTATGTAGGAGCCAAGCGCTACCCCGGGATCGCCGAAGGGGTGGATTCCAAGGTAATGGCGGTGCGCTTCATCCCCAAATGGGCCGAAATCAAAGCCGGGGACCGGGTGGAGACCAGCGGCCTGGATCGGATCTTTTTCGCCTACCTGCCCGTGGGGGTGGTCAAGAGCGTCGTAGTAGAAGGCGGGTACAAAACCGCCTACATCGAACCCTACGCCGATACGCTGCATCCCCGGCTCTTTTTCCTGATCACCGATCCGACCCCCTATCTGGTCTCCAGCTACGATCAAAACCGCTCTTTCCCCGACCGTGAATATCCCTACGCCGACCAGCCCGCCCGCGGGGAGGAGCCTGAAATCACCAGCGTGCCGGCGACGGTCCAGACCAAGGAGCTTCAGGTAGATCCCGCAGAGTTCGAGATCCCCCATGAAGCGGCTCCCCCGGCACCCTCTCCCACACCGGCACCCCCCAAGCCGGCTCCAAAGAAAAAAGAACCCAAAGAGGCTCCAAAACAAGAAGCTTCCAAACCCTCCACCAAAACTCAAAAAAAAGATGAGAGGACCAAACCCGAAGCGCCTCCCGTTCCCGAGACTCCCCCGGAACCCCGCCCCAAAAAGAAACGCCACCCCTCTCCTTTCGACATCCTCAGAACCAACCCCTTCTAAAGGGGAAATCCTCTCCGACTAATCCCCCTTTTTGGCTCCTTTGAGTATAATATCCAACTAAAATCGAAGAGGTTCTCTCCATGCCCAAGCGCGAAGATATCCAAACCATTTTGCTCATCGGCTCCGGCCCCATCGTCATCGGCCAAGCCTGCGAATTCGACTACTCCGGCACCCAGGCGGCCAAGACCCTCAAAGAGCTCGGCTACCGGGTGGTCCTGATCAACTCCAACCCTGCGACCATCATGACCGATCCGGAGTTCGCCGACCGGACCTATATCGAGCCCATCGAGCCCGAAGTGGTAGCCAAGATCATCGAGAAAGAAAAGGTCGACGCCATTTTGCCCACCATGGGAGGCCAGACCGCCCTGAATGTCGCCATGGAGATGTACGAGCGCGGCATGCTGGAAGGGATCGAGTTTCTCGGAGCCAATCCCGAGGCGATCAAAAAAGGGGAAGACCGCCAGGCCTTCAAAGAGGCGATGCAAAAGATCGGCATGGACCTGCCCATCTCCAAATACGCCTACACCATGGACGAGGCGATCGCCGCGGCCAAGGAGATCGGCTTTCCCCTGATCATCCGGGCCTCCTACACCCTCGCCGGCGGGGGCTCCGGGGTGGCCTACAACATGGACGAGTTCAAGGAGATCGCCAAGGGGGGCCTGGAGGCCAGCCCCATCAGCGAGATCCTCATCGAAGAGTCCCTCCTGGGCTGGAAAGAGTACGAGATGGAGGTGATCCGGGACCGGGCCGACAACTGCATCATCGTCTGCTCCATCGAAAACCTAGATCCCATGGGGGTCCACACCGGCGACTCCATCACCATCGCCCCCGCCCTGACCCTGACCGACAAGGAGTACCAGCGGATGCGGGACGCCAGCTTCGCC
>Ga0256835_1001514_pt1 | contig 13887 bp, 15 predicted proteins | sample PIR30metaG_FD_185972 | JGI IMG/M metagenome (GOLD analysis project Ga0256835, IMG submission 185972) | Hydrothermal vent microbial communities from East Pacific Rise, Pacific Ocean - PIR-30 | ecosystem: Environmental > Aquatic > Marine > Hydrothermal vents | place: Pacific Ocean: East Pacific...
TATCCAGTCCACCCACCTCTTCTCCCGCCTCTCTATCGGCGCCCTGCCGGCGGCGAGAACCTCGTCGAGCCTCTCGTCGCTTGGGAGGACCAGGCCGAGGCCCGAGACGTAGCGGGTGAGCCTGCCTGTGGGCAGCCAGTGCCGCACCTCCTCGCCGTCTATCCTCTCCACCGGGCGCTCCGGCAGGGCCGCTAGGTAGGAGTCTATGTACCTCTCGGGGACTATCGCCAGCACGCCTATGTAGTTGCTCCTACCCTTGAGCCTGGCCACCCTGGCGCTGTAGAGTGGGAGTGTCTCAAGCTTCTCCGTCTTGAAGAGGAGGAACATGGGCCTGAGGCTCATGACGTCGTAGCGGGGTATGAAGTGCATCTCTATGCCCATCCTCGTGAGCCTCTTCACCACGTCTATGACGGTGCTGTAGGGGAGCCCGGTGAGCTCCGATATCCTGGCTATCGTGCTGCTCCTCGGTATCGCTGAGAGCACCCGCCACTCATTTGGATTTAGTTTCAAAACCTCCTCGGTTTTTGCTATTATCCCATACTCGTTTTCACGTATCGACATGTCTCACTCAACTATATTTTCAGCACATCATATAATATATTTTTTATCGGATAAGGCTGTTTATATCATAGTATTTTTAACGTGATAAATTCATGTAGGCATAAACTTGGATTTCCATAGCGGGTTATAATAATTAACTTATCGCTGTGAAGTTTATTTATCCCTGCCGCTTAGGATATTTAACAAAAAAGTTAAACGAGGTGCCTTTGCCACATCACATTTAATTTTTCGGCCCCCATCCTACAGGGTGTGCAAGCATTGAGTATACGGCCACGCCGCCCCCGGAGGCCCAGGCGGCGCTCCAGGAGCCTTGAGGAGTGGGCGCTCGAGGTGATACTCGTGGAGGAGTACCTGAGGAGGATGGGAGGCCCCGAGGCCGAGAGGCTTATGAGGGAGGTGGAGCGGGCCAAGAGGGAGATATACATGATATACATGGGGCGGCGGCCCAGGAGGACTGGGAGGGGTGTGGCGCATGCCAAGCGTTGAGGCGGGCCTGGCTAGGATTCTGCGCAGCCTCGCCGAGGATATGGGGAAGGGGGTCCTCGACGTCGACGCCGTCGAGGATGCGGGTGACGTGGCGATAGCCGCGAGGCACCTGGCTGGGAGTGACTACTTCTATGTGCTGGGGAACTCGCTCTACAGCCTGGCCGAGGCTATAGGCGGGATAATGAGGGTTGCCTCGCTCCCCCTCTCCACGGAGTATAGGAGCAGGCTAGAGGAGGTGCTGGAGATGCTGAGGAGGGAGGGGTCGGGCGCGCTCAGGGAGATGGCGGCCCACGTGGAGGGCGGCGACGAGTGCGGCGCTCTGAGGGCGGCCGCCAGGATCTACGGGGTGTCTGACGTGCTGTCGGGCGTGGCGAGGAACCTTAGGGCTGTTACGCCGCTCATCGGGGAGGAGGAGTAGTGGTGGAGGAGGTAGAGGTAAAGTATAGGTGCCGCGACCTGGACGCGGTCAGGGAGAGGCTAGTGGAGCTTGGCGCAGAGCCCCTGGGCAGGGTGGAGATGAGGGACACCTACTACCAGCACCCCTGCTGGGACTTCGCCGAGAGGGATGAGGCGCTGCGGCTAAGGGAGTATGAGGGTGCGTGCGTGGTGACCTATAAGGGGCCTAGGCGGGGCGGCTGGGCCAAGTCGAGGGAGGAGATAGAGTTCGAGGCGTCGAGCTGCCGGGACGCGCACAGCCTCCTGCTTCGCCTAGGCTTCAGGCCGGTGGCGACGATCGTGAAGAGGAGGGAGTTCTACGCCCTATGGGGGACGGAGGTGGCGGTGGACTGGGTGGAGGGTCTCGGCGGCTTCGTCGAGGTGGAGGATAAGGGTGGCGGCGTCGAGGCTGTGAAGAGGGTCGTGGAGGCGCTCGGCCTGAGGGAGGGGCCTATACCGGAGTCCTACCTCGAGCTCTACCTTAGACGCCGAGGAGGAGGATGAGGGCTATCTCGGCTACTATGAGCGCGACTATGGTGAGCTCGAGGAGTGTCTCGCGGCCCGCCTGTAGGATGTCGGCCACTATGCTGACGAGCTCCTGGACGCTCTCCAGCTCGCGGTCGACGGCCTCGAAGCGCTCCTCTATCTCGTAGAGGTCTCTGAGCTCGTCGTATAGGCTCTCGAGGTCTTCGTCCTCCCAGGCCATGCTGGGCTTGGATAGTACCATGAGGTCGCTGAGGAGCTCTATCCTGGTCGTGAGAACCCTCGAGAGCTCCGCCACCACCGGCTTCAGCCGCAGCCTGAGGCCGCCCAGCCCCTCGAGGAGCCCACGGGCCCGCTCCATTATATCGTCTACGAGGCTCTCAATCCTCTCCAGGGCGACGCTCTGGGCCAGCACGTAGCCTACAAGCTTTGTGACGTCGGCGACGCCCAGCTCTTCGGGGACGACGCATTTATCCTCCTCTACGAGGATCTCTCCCTCCCTGGCGAATACTATCCTGTACTCCTCCCGGTACCTGGGGCCCGTGTAGCGCTCCGTATAAGGCCTCAGCCTCTCGGCTATCGCCTCCACGTCGCCTGGCCGGGGGTCGACCGCCACGAAGCTGCCGAAGGCCCACGCCATGACGTGCACGCCGTTTAGGCGGAAGTAGAGGGGCTCCTCCCAGGGTATCCTGATCCTCCTGCCTATTATGTCCCTGGCGGCCTCCCTGACCCTTATCTCGCCGCCTATGCACGCCGCCACGAGCCTGCGCTCCAACCCCTGTCTACCCCGTGAGCGCCTTGACGAGCGAGTACACGAGGTATGACGCTGCTAGGAGGAAGAGCGTGTCGTATAGCACGCCGGCGTCGCGGGGCCCTATCTGGAAGACCGTGACGAGCGCCAGCCTGAAGAGCCACCTGTAGCCGAAGTAGAGTACGAGGAGGGCGACCAGTTTTAGGGCGTAGACTATGGAGAGCCCCACCCTCTCGACGCCCCCGCCGACCCCGCTGGAGAGCACGCTGGCTAGGGGCGAGGCGGCTGCGACGATCCTCTGTGCGAGCAGCAGCATGGCTATGGAGACCGCTATGTGGCCGAGCTCTACGCCGTCGTAGACGGGTATTCCTATCCAGAGCCAGGTCGATAGGGCGAAGACTATGAGGGAGAGTATAGCTATCTGCGCGGCGATCCTTATGAGCACCCGTAGCGCGTCGGGGGCCCTAGCCACCTTTGCGGACATGCAGGGGCACCGTTCTTATCTCTTCACCTCCTGAGGCCTTATTCTACTTATCGATCCCACCCGTACCTGGCTACGTAGCCGAGAAGGCCGCTGGCGCACCGCTCAAGGTAGCCCTCCCAGTGCCCTCCCCTCCTCCTGAGCTCGCCGAGCGCCTCCCGCGTCTCCTCGTCGCCGAGGAGCCTGGCAGCGAGCCCCGCCGCGTCCGACTCCTCGGCGGCGAGCCGGAGCGCCCAGAGCAGCTTCGCCTTATACCTCCTGGCCAGGCCCGCCGGGTCCTCGTGGACGCCGAAGTGGGGGAGGGCCGCGTACCTCGCCCTGAGGCGCTGGAACCTGTCAAGCGTGGCTATCGACTCGCCGGCCATGAAGGGCGGCGGCGTGAGTATGAGGAGCCTGCCGCCGTAGGCCTCGCCCAGCGCGTCGCCCGGGAAGAGGACTTCGCCGGCCAGGTAGGCGTACTGGTGGCTCGCATGTCCCTCCGCGGGCACCGCGCGGAACACCGTGTCCCCAATCACTATCTCCTCCCCCGGCCCGGGCGTGTATATGAGGTCGCGCGGCACGGGGAGCGGCTCACCGTACTCCCTCGCGGTCTGGCCGAGCACCTCTATGCTGGCGAGCCAGAGCCTCGAGGGGTCTACCAGGTGCCTGGCGCCGCGGGGGTGGACGTAGACCCTCTCCACCTCGACCTCTCTGACGAGGTGGCCTAGGCCGCCCGCGTGGTCCAGGTGTACGTGGGTTATGAAGACGTGCACGGGCCCCCTGCCCCGGAGCCTCCCGGCCAGCCTCTCCACCGTGCTCGCCGGCCCCACGTCGACGACAGCGAGGGGGCCGCCCGTGTCGACTATGTAGCTGGCGTATACGCCGGGGCGCTGGGGGTCAAGGTCTACGAGCTCGACCTCCATGCATGGCACCCATTGATGTGTGGCGGCGGGGGCGGTAAAAGCATTCCCCCGGAGAAGCGTTTTAGAGCATCCACGCGGCACTAGATAGTGGGGATACAGTTGTCTCTACCGAAGGGCCCGCACGTCAGGGAGGCCCTCTTCTGGGAGCCCGTGCCCGGCAAGCCAGGCTACGTGAGGTGCAACCTCTGCCACAGGCGCTGCGTGATAGCCCCCGGCCGCTACGGCGTATGCGGGGTGCGGAAGAACGTCGACGGGAGGCTCTACACCCTCGTATACGGGCTGCTGACCGCGGCGAACCTCGACCCGATAGAGAAGAAGCCCCTCATGCACTTCCACCCCGGCAGCCTCGTATACTCGGTCGCCACCGTGGGATGCAACTTCTTCTGCAAGTTCTGCCAGAACTGGGATATAAGCCAGTCCAGGCTCGAGAAGGGCCTCTACGGCGCCTACGTCTCCCCCCGCGAGGCGGTGGAGGAGGCGCTAGCCCTCAAGGCAGACGGCATAAGCTACACCTACAACGAGCCCACGGTCTTCTACGAGTGGATGCTCGACACCGCCCGCCTAGCCAAGGAGCGCGGCCTCTTCAACACGATGGTCACCAACGGCTACATGACGCCCGAGGCCTTCCGCGAGCTGGCGCCCTACATGGACGCCGCGACGGTCGACTTCAAGGGCAACGCCAACAGGGACTTCTACAGGAAGTACATGGGCGTCCCCGACCCCGAGCCTATCTACGAGACGCTCCTCGAGATGAAGCGGCACGGCGTCTTCATCGAGGTTACAGACCTCGTAGTCCCCCTCGTCGGCGACTCCGAGGGCGACCTGCGTAGGCTCGCCAGGTGGATAGCCGAGAACCTGGGCCCGGAGACCCCCTTCCACCTGCTCCGCTTCTACCCGCACTACAAGATGATCGACTACCCGCCCACGCCCGTGAAGACCCTGGAGAGGCTCGCCGCCGCGGCCAGGGAGGAGGGGCTCGAGTACGTGTATATAGGCAACGTCTGGGGCCACCCCCTGGAGAGCACGTACTGCCCCCGCTGCGGCTACAGGGTGGTCGAGAGGAGGGGGTTCCAGATACTCTCCTGGAACCTCACCCCGGACAACCGATGCCCCCGCTGCGGCCACAAGATAAACATAGTCGGCACCTACAGGGGCCGCTAGGGCGCCCCGGGGGGCTGCCGCCGTAATGTTTTTCCACCCCAGGGGCCTTGTCCCTCGATGGGTGCGGTGCTCTGCGTCGAGTATTCAGGCGGCGAGAAGGCCGCCTACGCCCTGGCCCTCTACGACCCTTCAGCCTCGAGTAGGCTGGCGGGCCAGCTCCCCTGGCTTAGGCACCCCTCCGGGATCCGCGGCAGGTTTTCCAAGAGGAGGTACCTGGAGGGCTTCCCCAGGCGCTTCTGCGAGAGGCTGCACCCACTCCTGCTATATTACTCTGTTGTCGGCAGCCTGCCCCGCCTCCTGGGGGAGATTGGGTGGGCGGTGCAGCGCTTCCCGGTGGGGAGGGTGTACCTAGACTACCACCTTTACAACAAGGCCTCCATCCGGGGGATGCTCCGGGGCCACGAGGTTGTGCCGGAGAACAAGGCGGCCCTCACCCTGGGCAAGGAGGGGAGGGCGGCTCTGGCGGTCTTCTACGCGCTGGACGCGCTCATGCTCATCTACAAGCGGTGGGGATGGAAAAGGGTGCCGAGGTGCAGGCCTTGAGGCCCATCCCTCTTCCCCCCCTCTCACCGAAGGGGCCGGGCCGGCCCCCTCACTCGAGCGGGGATCATCTACTCTATCCCCCCGGCAGCGGGCTATATACTTTATCTGCGCGCCCTAGAGCTTGAGGAAGAGGCCCCCCTCCTTCTCCTCCTTCTCCCCGGTGTCGAGGTGCTTCCAGTCGGCGACGAGGGCTACGCGGCGCCCCCGCTTCTCCATGACGTAGCTGTAGGCGCTCAGCGCGGCGCAGGCGCCCATGCCGGCGGCTATGACCGCCTGCTTGTAAGGCATCTCGGTCACGTCGCCCGCGGCGAAGATGCCCGGCCTGCTGGCCCTGCACTTCTGGTCGACTATTATCTCGCCCTTCTCGTTGAGCTCGACGAAGCCCCTGAGGAACTCCGTCCGGGTCACATACCCTATCTCCACGAAGACGCCGTCCACCTCGAGGACGCGCACCTCCCCGGTGGCCTTGTCTCTGACGACGAGTGCCTCGACGCGCTTCTCGCCCCTAACCTCAACGGGCTCGGCCCTGGGCACCAGCTCTACCTTGCCGTCCCTCAGCACCTCCTCGAGCAGCGCCTCGTCCTGGATAGGCTTCTCCCCGGGGAACACCCAGTAGACCTTGGAGGCGTACTTCTTCAGCACCATCACGTTCTCGTAGTTGTGGTGGCCCCAGCCCACGAGGGCTACGCGGCGCCCCCTGTAGAGCGGCGCGTCACAGATCACGCAGTAGGACACGCCCCTGCCCTTAAGCCTCTCCTCCCCGGGCACGCCGAGCTCTTTCGGCGACTTCCCGAAGGCGAGCACGAGGGCCTCGGCCTCCAGCTCGCCGCCCATCACGGTCTTCACGGCGAAGACGCCGTCCCTCTCCTCAACGCCGGTTACCGTGTCGAAGACTATCTTGGCGCCGTAGCTCCGCGCCTGCTCCTCGACCCTCTTGATCAGCTCGAGCCCGGAGATGGACTTGAAGCCAGGGTAGTTCTGTATCTCGTTCGTCAGGAGGAGCTGGCCGCCTAGGTCGCTGCTGACGACGAGGGTGTTGAGGCCCTGGCGCGCGGCGTAGAGGGCAGCGGTGAGGCCCGCTATGCCGGCGCCCACCACTATGACGTCGTATCGAGCCGTCATAATTCTCCCCCCTTATACCCGGGCCCCGAGTATATATGCGCTCCCCGCCGTCCTGCCCCTTTTTATCACGCCGCGGCCAATCTATGTGGGGGGATGAGGAGGTCTCGGGGTTAGCGGCGAACCCCCGCCGTGGGATGTGCGGCAACCCCGTCGCCGACCCCCTCCCCCCGGGGCATCTCAGGGGGCTTAGCCCCGCCGTGCCTGGGCGGGCCGCCCCCCGTGGCGCCGCGGCGCCTTATCACGGGCTTTGTCCACTTGCCCCACTTGAGCCAGGCGAGGGCGGCGAGCCCTGTGACGGTGTTGCCGGCGGCCATGGCTATCCAGAGCCCATGGGAGCCCATGCCTATGGTGAAGGCTAGGAGGTAGCCCATGCCGACCCAGAAGGCCCAGAGCCTTGCGAGGCCGATGAGGGTGGGGGGTAGCGTGTGGCCGGAGCCCCTGCCGACGAAGAGCGCTATGAGTAGGACTGCGAAGAAGGGTAGGCTGAAGAGCACTATCTGGAGGAGGACGCGTGTCTCCTGGAATATCGGGGGGCTCTGTATGAAGGCCCCGATGAACTGGTCGAGGAAGGCGTAGACGAGGCCCGAGCCCAGGAGCGTGAGTGTGAAGGCGGCGAGGGCGGCCTTGAGGGAGACCTCCCTGGCCCTCTGGGGGAGGTGGGCGCCGAGGCTCTGCCCCACCATTATGGCGGCGCCCTTGGCGAGGCCGCGGAGCGCCGAGTTGGCGATGTCTATCGCTATGAAGCCGAAGGAGTAGGCGGTGGCGGCGACTATGCCGAAGGCGTTTACGAGGCGGAGCTGGAGCATCTTGGCGAGGCTGTTGGAGAGTAGTAGGATGAGCACGGGGAGCCCTATCTGGATGTTGAGGGCCACCCACTCGCGGTCTATGCTCCGGGCCAGCCCTACTCTGAGGTCGGGGAGCGTCCTCTTGACGAGGGCGGCGAGGACGGCGACGGAGAGTATGTTGCCCGCGAGGTCTGTCACGGCGGCGCCGACCACGCCGAGCCTGGGGAAGGGGCCTAGGCCGAATATGAGTAGGGGGTCGAAGACGAGGTTTAGCACGAGGAAGGAGGCGTCCACGACCGCGGGCCGCAGCGTGTCGCCGAGGCTCTGGAGTATCGTGGAGTAGGCTAGGACGAGGTATGAGAACGTGACGACCCACGCCTCTATGCCCGCGAAGCTTAGGACGTCGCCGTATATCTCCTCGGGGACGGCTATGAGGGAGGAGAATATGTCCTGGCGGAGCAGGAAGAAGGCGGCGCCGAAGAGGGTTCCCAGTATCAGGGAGGCGGTGAGGAACTTGGAGGCTATCGAGGAGGCCTCCTCCACCCTCTTGGCCCCTATGTACTGGGATATGAGGGCTAGGTTGGAGGAGGAGAGCATCTTGGCGAAGGCGCTGAAGAAGAGTATGAGGGGCCATATCTGCCGGGGCACGGAGAGCGCCACGTCGCTGTAGAGGCTGAGCCAGAAGGCGTCGGCCACGTTGTAGGAGACCTCTATCAGCTGGACGACTATAAGGGGTAGGCTCAGGGAGAAGAGTGTCCTGAGCACGGGGCCCTTAACTATCTTCTCTCGGTACCTCATGGTGCCTGTCTTCATGACACTCACTATTCCTGAGAAATGTATTCTTTGGAAATATATTTTTTGGGAACACATATAAATAGTGTGCATCGATAAGAGACCCCGGTGAAGAAGGGACCCTGCCGGGCGAAGTGCTCCTCACTGGAGCTCCTCATTCTAGCTATTCTCATCAACGAGGGCAGACTACACGGCTATGCCCTCAAGAAGAGGATAATGGAGCTCACGAAGAACGGCTGGGAGCCCTCCATCGGGACGCTCTACAGGACGCTCAGCGACCTCCTTGAGAAGGGCTTCGTGAGGAAGGAGGCCGTGGGCAGGAGGAACCTCTACACGGTCACCGAGAGCGGCGCCACCTACTTCGCGGAGGCCTCCAGTGATCTGCTAACCAGGAAGATGGGCCTCGTTTCCGAGCTCCTACGCGCATACGCGCACCTCACCGGGAGGCAGTGGGCCGACAGGGCCTTCCTCGAGAACGCGGAGAGGCTCCGCGCAGCCCTCCTAGAGGTGCTCGCCGGGGAGGCGGCGTCCGGGAGGGCTAGAAGTAGTGAACCTTCTCGAAGCCCACCTTGAGGCCCGTCAGCTCGCTGAGCGCCCGGCTCTTCTCAACTATGTCCCGGAAGGCCACCTCGAGCCAGAGGGAGCCGCGGAAGACGAGCCTGTCGCCCCGTAGCTCCACGCCGTAGTAGGGCCCCTCATCCACGTAGGCGTTCTCCACCGCGTCCGCGGCCCGCACCGCGGCGGCCACGAGCACCGCGTTCCAGCCGAGGGCCCTGAGCTCCGCGTCCTCCAGGAGGTCGGTGCCGCGCCTATGGTGGAGCACGGCCTTGGCGACTACCGCGGGCCTCCCCAGCCTGGCGACGCTCTCCATCCGCCTGACGGCCTCGGCGCCGCGTACGTGGTGGCTGTGGCCGGCCCCTGTCTCCCTGCCTATGTCGTGGAGGAAGCCGGCCAGGTATGCGTCCACGTAGTCCAGCTTCTCCAGCCTGGCCAGCGGCGCCAGAGCCTCGAGTATGTCGAGCGCGACGCCCGCAACGGTCGAGGCGTGCTCCAAGCGCAGCTGGTCCCTGAGCCCGGCCTCGGCGGCGTCCCTGTAGACGTCGAGGAGCCGGTCGCCGAGCAGGCCGTGGGCTCTGGCGAACCAGCGGAGGGCCAGCTCCTGCGCCGGCACCTGGGGGCCGCCGCCGAGCCCCTGCACTCTCGCGAGGGCCTTGTCCAGCGTGAGCCCCCGGGATACGAGGTACATGGCCACCGCGGTGCCGCTCCTACCTATGCCGCCGAGGCAGTGTATGAGTGTCTTCTCGCCCCTCGCCGCCCTCCTACGGGCCTCGGCGAGGGCCTCCGCGTAGACATGCTCGTGGGCGGTGAAGGAGAAGTCGGGTATGTCGAGCTCGATGTAGTCCATGCCCGGGGGCACTGGGTACCTGCACTGCTGGGGCGCGAGGTTCACCACTAGTGTGGCCCCGGCCTCGGCGGCCCTCCCGAGGGTCTCGGGGTCGGGGCAGCTTGTCCACACTAGCCCGTCGACTATGCGCCATCTCGCCACACTCCACTCCTGTATCGGCCGCATATTACCCTTTACCCCCCCGGGGGGGGGCCGGCGGGAAGAGATTTTACTATCCCAGGCGAATAACACGTGATGTACGAGGACACTGCGGCGCGGCTCCTAGAGAGGGCCGCCGCCCTCGGCGCGTCGTTCGCCGAGGTCAGGTTCGAGGACGCTGTGAGCGAGAACATCGCCGTCACTAACGGCCGCGTCTCCTCTCTCTCGACCACGAGGAGGCGCGGCGCCGGGGTACGCGTACTCTACAACGGGTCGATAGGATTCTCCGCGACGAGCGACCTCAGCCTGGGGGGCCTCGAGGCCGCGCTCATGGAGGCGTACCACGCGGCCCGGGCCCTCGGCGGGGGGGACAAGAGGATAGCCGACGCGGAGCCGGCTGGGAGGCTCCGCCTCGAGGGGGTGAGGAGGCATCCCTCCGGGGTCGGCTGGGAGGAGAAGCTGGACGCGGCGATGAGGGCCTACCGGCGGGCAGTGGAGCTCGGCGGCCAGGTGGTGACGACGAGGTATGGCGCGTACTACGCGGTCGAGGAGGTCTACTCGACGGGGGGCTTCGCCTCGAGCTTCGAGAAGCTCGTCATAGGCCTCCAGGCGAGCGTCGTGCTCAGGGAGAACGGTAAGACGGGGAACGGCTACGAGAGCGTCGGCGGCTCCGGGGGCTTCGAGATGCTCGCCGGCGGCTTCTCCCCCGAGGCGGTAGCGGAGAGGGCGTATGAGAGGGCCCGCCTCCACCTCGAGGCCTCGCCTCCCCCCGCGGGAGAGATGGCGGTGATAACGAGGCCCGACCTCACCGGGGTCTTCGCGCATGAGAGCTTCGGCCACCTCACCGAGGCGGACCACGTCTACACCGGGGCCAGCCCGCTCCACGGCCGGCTGGGCGAGGAGATAGCGAGCGAGCACGTGACGATAGTCGACGCCGGCTGGGACGAGCGGGGAGGGATCCGGCTCCTCGCCGACGACGAGGGCGTCGCCACTAGGAGGACGGTGCTCGTGGAGCGCGGCGTGCTCAGGAGCTACCTCCACAGCAGGGAGACCGCGGCGGAGATGGGGATGGAGACGACTGGCAACGGGAGGGCGCAGGACTACGCCCACGACCCCATAGTTAGGATGAGGAACACCTTCTTCGAGGCGGGCGACTGGGGTGAGGAGGAGATAGTCGAGGAGACCAGGAGGGGCCTGATACTCGACATGCCCGCCGGCGGCCAGGTGCAGCTGGACGGCACCTTCACCTTCAACGCGATGATAGGCTACCTAGTGGAGAACGGGGAGCGCGTCAAGCCCGTCAGGGACGTCGTGCTGGCCGGGAACATACTCGAGATGCTCCGCTACGTCGACGCCGTCGCCGGCAACGTCGAGATAAGGACGAGCCCCTTCGGCGGCTGCGGCAAGGGCGGCCAGCACGCGTACGTGGGCCTCGGCGGCCCGACTCTCCGCGCCTCGAAGCTCCTCGTGGGTGGTAGGCAGTGATAGAGAGGTCGGTACTGGATAAGGCCCTGAAGAGGGCCCTGGAGCTGGGCGCAGACGAGGCCGAGGTATACGCCTCGGTGACCCATAAGAGGGAGGTCAAGTCCGAGGGCAGGAAGCTGAAGGCTGTGAGCCTCTCGACGGTGAGCGCCAGCGTCCGCGTAGCCGTCGACAAGAGGGTCGCCATCGCGAGGGCGACGAGCCTGGACGAGGAGGTGCTCCTCGGGGCGGTCGAGGAGGCGGTCTCCGCCGCCAGGGTCTCCGAGAAGGACGAGCACTGGCCCGGCCTACCCGGCCCCGCCGAGCCCCTCCACGGCTGGATAGGCTACGACGAGGGGATAGCGACTCTCGAGCCCGGCTACCTCGTGGAGCTCGCCAAGTACATGATAGGTGAGGTCGACTCGCTGGGCCGCGACCTGATGGTGGCAAGCGTCGAGGCCAGCGCCCACTCGGGCGAGACCCTGGTGATGAACACCAGGGGCGTCGACGTCTCCGAGAGGGGCACAGGGATGGTCATCATGCTCGAGCTGAAGAAGGGGGAGGGCACCGGCTTCAGCTTCGACGTGTCCCGCTCCCTCCTGGGCGACATCCAGGTCTACGGGGTCATCGACGAGGCGGCCAGGCTAACCCTCGACGCCGCCAGGGCGGAGAAGCTGGGCGAGACCTTCAAGGGCCCCGTCCTCTTCGACCCAGTCACCGTGGCCCCGCTCCTCAACATGATACTCAGCCAGGCCTTCAACGGGGAGCTCGTGGTCGAGGGCTACAGCCCCCTCGCCGGGAAGCTCGGCCAGCACGTGCTCGGCAGCCTCACCCTCTACGACGACGGCACCATCCCCGGCGCCCTCGGCACAAGCCTCTACGACGCGGAGGGCGTCCCGAGGCGCCGCACGCTATTGGCGGAGGAGGGCGTCGTCAAGGGCTTCCTCCACAACACCTACACGGCGGCGAGGATGGGCACCGAGTCCACGGGCAACGCCTCGAGGGGGGGCAGGGTCGGCGTCTCGCACTCCAACCTCGTCGTGAAGCCGGGCAGGGACTCCTGGGAGACGCTCGAGGAGGCGGCGCGCATCGTAGCCAGGGGCTTCCTCCTCAGCGTCCACACGGTCAACTATGTGACAGGCAACTTCAGCGTCGTCGCCAGCAACCCCTACCTGGTCAGGGGCGGTGAGGAGAAGCCGGTGAAGCCGGTCACGCTGGCCGGCAACTTCTACGAGCTCTCCCCAGGCATAGTGCCCGGCAGGAGGGTGAGGCACACCTACATGGCCGTGGCGACGCCGCCGCTCCTCGTGGACGGCGTCACAGTCTCCGGCTAAAAACAACCCTCTTTTTTCATAGGAGGCCCTTCTCCCTAGCGGCGTAGTCGAGCCTGAGCGTCCAGACGTCGTAGAGCCGCCTCGGGACAAGGGTGCCTGCCTCGTTCTCGTCGACGACCTTCCAGTAGTGGCGGCACCTCTTGCACTCGTAGAGGCGGAACCTCCTGTCCCCGCCGATGGTGTAGAACCCTATCGTGCCGCTCTCATTGTTGCCGCAGAAGGGGCACGTGATCCTCGGGAACCTCCACTCCGCGCCGCACACCTGGCACTTTAGGTAGAGCGCGTTGCCGGTGCCCGTCATGTAGCCCAGCCTGGTCTGGCTCCCGCAGACCGGGCACACGCCGCGCTGCCACCTGGAGAGGTCCAGCCTGCCGGCCAGGGCGTCCGCCAGGGCCTCCATGATGGGCTGGAGCGCCCAGTACGTCATGGCCTGCACGAGGCCCATGTCGATGTTCGCGCCGGCCGCTATGCCGCGCATGATGTCGTCCCTGCCCTGCAGCACGGACTCGGCCAGCTCCCTCAGCGTGAAGGCCCCGCTGCCTAGGGCGCCGAGGAAGGCCCTCGCTGCCTCCGCGTCGCCCGGCCGCCTCGCCTGGACGAGCATGCCTATCTCGGTGAACGCGTCGGCGAGGAGGTCCTCGCTGAGCCAGCCGGTGCCCACGCCGGCGATCGCCGGCTCGCCGCGCGCGACGGCCTCCCTGGCCTTCTCTACGAGGCCCTCGGCCCCCGAGATGGCCTCGTGGGCGCGCCGGTATATCTTCTCCTGTGTCTTGAGTAGCTCGACGTAGAAGTTTAGGGCCTCCTCGTCTACAGGGAGGTCTGGGGCTATCTTCTCTAATCCCTCTAGTAGCTCGCCTATCTCCAGCATAACCGCTCAACTCTGGCTTGGGTAGAAAAGGGTTAAATGGTTTAAAAAGGTGATAGGTTGTTTTTACTTCTCCCCCACGATCTTCTTGTACCAGTTGGGGTGGTGCTCCTTCACGTACTCGATGGGCAGCTTGCCTGTCCTGAACATCGCGTCTATCATGGGCCTGTGCTCGGGTATCA
>Ga0256835_1001515_pt1 | contig 13881 bp, 11 predicted proteins | sample PIR30metaG_FD_185972 | JGI IMG/M metagenome (GOLD analysis project Ga0256835, IMG submission 185972) | Hydrothermal vent microbial communities from East Pacific Rise, Pacific Ocean - PIR-30 | ecosystem: Environmental > Aquatic > Marine > Hydrothermal vents | place: Pacific Ocean: East Pacific...
CTACTCATACCCTTTATCATTTTTTCACCGTTTTCTATTTTATCCATTTTCTCTTGTTTTTGCACTTTTTCGCCGTTTTACAGATATTTTTATAAATAAAAATATTAATTTATTAAGATACAAGCTTAAAGCTGAGCAGCAAAAATAAAAACTCATGGCAATATCATTTTTACCGATATTTTCAAACTCTATAAGAATCTTATGCAGTTTTTTCAGAACAATATACTAATAAATTAACTTTTTCCCAATTTAATTAAGTTTTTCCCTTTTCTATGGATTTTCTGGCAATTTTATCTATAAGAGAGGGGAAAAATGGTTTTAAAAGGATTCCAAGTTTCCCCTTTAATCCCATCACCAATTCTCTTTTTCTCTTTTCCAGGGCTTTTATTATTTGGGAAGCACAGGTTTGAACATCCATTACTCCCGACTCTGAAATATGGCTTTCTCCCAATGGTTTTCCATCCTTTCCCAGTGCATTTTTTCTTATGTCAGTACTTACAAACCCGGGATAAATCATGGTAACATCAACTCCGGAATCCGAAAGCTCAATTCTCAATGAATCAAAAAATCCGGCCATCGCATGTTTGCTTGCAGCATAAGCTGTTCTTGTTGGAACTCCGTTTTTACCTGTAAGGGATGAAACTCCCACAATAAGCCCCTTTGATTTTTTAAGGTAAGGTAGAGCATAGTATGTGCAGTAAACACTTCCGAGATAATTTATCCTTATTATTTTTTCAAAAACGGAAAGATCCTCAATCTCCTCAAACTTAGCCCACATTGTAATTCCTGCATTGTTTACAAGGACATCAATCCTTCCGTATTTTTCCACAGTCGTATCAATGAGAGCTTTGCAATCATCTATGTTTGAAACATCGGTTTTCCTGTAAATTGCCTCTCCTCCCCTACTCTCACACTCAGAGCAAACTTCTTTTAATTTTTCCGCACTTCTTGCACCGAGAGAAAGCTTTGCTCCCTTTTCACAAAGCTGAAGGGCAAGCTCCTTACCTATACCCGAAGAGGCTCCTGTAATTACTATAACCTTATCCTTAAAACTTTTTTTCATCTAAAAAACCTCTTCTATTTTTAATAAGCTTTTCCTCTTATTTCCTCAACTTCATCTATCTCTTTCGGAATCGGATTTCCCAAAAGCCTCGCTCCATTTTCAGTTACAAGATAATCATCTTCAATCCTTACCCCTCCGAAATCTTTATATGTTTCAACTTTATCATAATTTATAAAATCCTTGAATTTACCTTCACCTTTCCAGAGATCTATTAATTTCGGAATAAAGTAAAGCCCCGGCTCAACAGTAAAAACAAATCCCGGTTCAAGCTCTTTTGCAAGTCTTAAATAAGCGGTTCCGAATTGCTCACTTCTTTTAAGTCCATCCCTGTATCCTACATAATCCTCTCCAAGATTCTCCATATCATGGACATCAAGGCCCATCATATGCCCCAAACCGTGAGGGAAAAATAAGGCATGAGCTCCGGCTCTTACAGCTTCATCAGGATCACCTTTCATAAGACCCAAATCTTTCAAACCTTCAGCAAAAACCTTTGCTGCTGCAAGATGAACATCCCTGTAAAATACCCCCGGAGCAAGCATTGATATTGCCTTTTTTTGAGCTTTTAAAACAAGGGAATAAATATCCCTCTGTCTTGAATCAAACTTTTTTCCCACAGGAAATGTTCTTGTAATATCACCTGCATAGTGCAAAGTTGTTTCAGCACCCGAATCATTGATTATTAATCTTCCCTCTTCCAAGAGGTTCCCATGATAATGATTGTGAAGAGTCTCCCCGTGAACCGTAAAAATCACGGGAAAAGAAATTCCGGCACCCTTTGAAAGTGCAATGCCTTCGATAAGTCCTGCTATATCTCTCTCGTAAAGCCCGGGCCTTGCCGTTTTCATCGCTGTTATATGCATTTCTCCTGTAATATTAACTGCCTTTTCTATCTCTTCAATCTCCTCGGCTCCCTTTTTCTCTCTTAATTTAACAACTGCTTTTATAAGTTCAACTGAAGCTTCTTTTTTGACATTGGAATAAGGAATACCTGTAAGCTCTGATATTCTTATGAGAACATCAGCTCTGTAAGGCGGAAGATAGTGCACTTTTCTTCCTTCATCAATAGCTTTTTTAACATATGAATCAAGCTCCTTTAAGGGAAGGCTTTTTTCCATGCCCACCTCTTCAGCTCTCTCTTTAACAGTGGGCTGATCTCCCATCCAGATAATATCATCTATCTCAAAATCATTTCCGAATAAAATCTCCTCTCCGCTATCAGTGTCAATCAAAGCAGCAAATCCCGGTTCGTCAACTCCAAAAAAGTAAAGAAAAGTGCTATCCTGTCTGAAATGATACTGATTTGCAGGATAATTCATCGGAACATCATTGTTGCCTACAAAAAGCAAAACACCATTCCCTTTCATTAATTCTTTAAGTTTTTTTCTTCTTTTAATATAAATATTTTTTTCAAACATAATTCCTCCTTAAAATTATTTTATTTAAAATGATACGACAAAAAACAGTAAAAGTTAAGAGATTAATATTTTACATTTTATAAATGTCATTCTTTTTTTATATTATTATAAATCCACTTAGAATTTAATAAACTCATATTTTTTCATCCACCTGACAACCATCATCCCTTTTTTGGAAATAAAAATATATCTTCTACCTTTAAAGGATGAGCTATATATTTTTTCAGAGAAAAATTCACCTTTACTAAAAGTTAAAACCTTTATTTTTCCCGAATTATTGTTCCATACTGCTATAATTAGTTTATCACCAAAGTTTCCTGTCCCGACAAATTCATTCTTTTTTATCTTTAACTTTATTTCAGATAAACTAAGAGTCTCAAAATCAAAGATATAATTTCCGGTTTTTGCTTTAATTATTATATACCTTCTTTCATAGGGCCATTCAAACCACCTGGAAAGTATTCTGCATTTTCCCTCTTCAACAAAAACAGGATTACTGTCCTCCATATTCTGGAAAACTTTAAATGATTTACTATCGCATAACCCTATTTTATCTTTGTAAAATTGACAATCTCCTTTAAAAAGATATTTTATTCTACCTTCCTTATATAGATAAGTCTTATAGCTCTGTTTTGTATAGACAAAAGTCAGAGGAGAGTTGGAAATAAGCTTAAATAACAATACATCTTCATTAATAAACTTCTTTGGACAATTAATCTTCTCCATTTTATCTTTTTTTATCAAAAGTATAAATTTATTTTCTCCTCCTCTCTTCACAAGAAAGGTTAGCTTCTCTTCATCAACATGCGGAGCTACGAATCTATAATATTTCTCCACTTTATAAAGTATCTTTATTTTACCCTTTTTAAGATCAATGGAAACAAGTTTTGCTCCATCTTTACTTTCCATACCTCCATACAAAAATTTTTCTTTAACAATAATAGGAAAAATCCTTTTCTTTATAGAAAAAATCTTTTTATTGTTTTCTGAATCAACAATCATTGTCTTTTTACTATTGCTTATTATAATTTTCCCATCATCACTTAACAAATAATAGGTATTCTCATTAAAACCCGAAACTTTAACAATAATGCTTAACCCTAAAAGAACCACAAAAAACACAAATATTGAACGCGTCAAATATTTTTTATTAAAAAACTGCAAAGGAAGAATATCATCCTTTAGAAAAGAGTATATGAAAACCATAGGAAAAGTCAAAATAGGAATGGAAATGAAAAAGAAAAGGAAGTTATATGAAAAGAGCCCTAACATTTTAATTACAAAAGCTAATATAGCTCCTATAATAATTACTGACACAAAAACTATTGCTCCACTTGTAAAAAGGAGAGAAAAAGAAAAGGATAAAATAAAGAGTAAAATATACAAAAGCACGAATACACTTCTTTCAAAGAAAAAGAATGAAGCAAAAAATTCCCTTATGGGAAAATAGATACCAAGTACTATTAGTATTGCTGCTAATCTTGGGATTAACTTATTTAACAAAATTGATAATTTCCCAATAGGCAAGGAAAAGAGATGCTCAAAACCGCCTTCCTTTCTTTCTCTGCTAAAAATTGACCAACCAGAAAAAGTAGGATATAAGAGTAAAATAAGTTCAAGTAAAGGTATCAGGTAAAAATCAAAATTCTTTATTGTCGCCAATAAAATAATTACCACTATTAAACTTAAAATTACAAAAAATTCCCTGAATGTGTCCTTAATCTCTTTTTTTAGCATAATTTCCCCCGATAATTGATTTTATTATGTCTGAAAGTCTTAAAAATTCCACTTTAAAATCACCTGAAAAGTTTTCACTGTACGGATACACATAAGCTTCTTCAAAAGAATCCCAATCGGTTTTATAAACTACAGGTAAATTATCAGGAATTTCTTTTGCGGTTATCTTTACATATGTTTTTTTTATTGTTTCTATATTTTCATTCAAAACTATTTCCCCTCTGTCAAGAATTATAATTTGTGTAGGCAAGCCTTCTATTTCGGAAAAGGTTTGGGAACTCATAATAATTGAAAGCTTTTTCTCTTCCATTTTCTCTATCAAAATATTAAGGAATATCTCCCTGAGATAAGGATCAAGAAAATGGAGAACATCATCAATAAAGAAATAGGATGGATCATGAGAAAGGGTAAGAATAAGATAGAATAAAACCTTCTCCCCTTTTGAAAGTTCCTCTATTTTTCTATTTTCCTCCAACTTATAAGTGAGAATATCTATCAAACTAAAATTAGAATAAACTCTTTTATGAAATTCAATTGCTTCACCTATTTTCATTTTATCATACAAACTTAAAGAGGATGGAAGGTATCCTATTTTATCTCTGTCCTTGGGACCAATACTTTTACCATCAAGAAGGATTTCACCACCATGTTTATTATACACACCACTTAAACATCTTAAGAGTGTTGTTTTACCGGCCCCATTCTTCCCTGCTATTAAAATACACTCTCCTTTCTCAATATTAAAATTAATGCTTTTTAAAATTTTTCTTTTTTCAAATTCAAAAGAAAGATTTCTAATCTCTATCATTCACGCCCCCTATAAAATTCTCTAAAAACTCCTTTATCTCTTCTGAAGAAAAACCTAATTTAATAGCTTTCTCAATAAATTTCTCAAACTCCTCTTTTAATATTTTTTTTCTCTCCCCATTTTCCCCTTTTCTCTCCTTCACCCAGAATCCTTTACCCGGCCTCGAATCAATAATTCCTTCAAAAACAAGTTCTCTATACGCTTTTGCCACTGTGTTAGGGTTAATTCTTAAGAAAGCAGCTAATTTTCTTACCGAAGGGAGATCATCTCCTTTTTTTAAATCTCCAGCTAAGATAAGATATTTTATATGTCTTTTTACCTGAGCATATATGGGGACAGGAGAAGAAAAGTCAATTCTAAGATTCTCATGCACCTTCATTGTATTATTAATATAATACAGTAATACAGAAATGTCAAGAGACTTTTTATATTTTTTTAGATTTTTAAATATTATTAATTCCGGTTTATTCCTAAAATAATAAATTTTTCTATTCAATCCCCTACCGTATTTTTTAGATAAAGATAAACTAAATTTGAAAATTAAAGAGAAATATAGTAAAATGTTTTAAATGTTTAAAAAAATAAACACCCTTCTATCAAGAAAAACATTAGAAAAATACATATTACAAAATATTCTTATAGTAACCTTTATAACTCTTTTTTTAATAACTTTTTTCTGGCTTAAAAGGGAATACTTTCATTACCACCATCTATTAAATACAATTAACAAAAGTAATATTAAAACTATAAAAAAAAGTGTAAAAAAAGAGGTTGAACAGATACTTAATAATATAGAATATCAAAGGAAAATATCCCATAAAAAACTTAATCAAAATTTAACAATTAGTTTAAATGCAGCTGTAAAAATTCTAAATAAAAAACCATTATCTAAAAAAACATTGGAGGATTATTTAATTACCTTAAACTTTTTAAAAAAAGATGATCTATTTAATTTTTTCATATTTAATCCTCAAAATAATTATATTTTTCCCAAAAAACATGCAGAGCTTATCAAAAAAATAATAACATCTCAAAATTTAAATAAAATTTTAATACAAAATAAAAAATACGCCTTCAAATTACATAGACTTGACAATGGAAATTTATTAGGAATCTATATAGGACTTAACAACTTTGAGAATCAAATCAAAAGAGAAGTTTTAAAGTGGTTAACCCTTTACAAAACAAGCAACAATGGTAATTTATCCGTTTATAAAGTAAAAAACTTCAAGAGGATTCTCGGCTCTTTTATCCCAGCTAATAAAATCATAAGTATTAAAAATAATATAGAGAAGGGTAAATATACATTTTTTCTTGAAACAAGCTCAAATAAGGAAGAGAAGATCACATTTATAACTTATTACAAACCCTGGCAGTGGCTAATAATATACAGAATTCCACCCCAAAAATTAATCTTATTAAAAAACGCCGCCGTAAAAGGAGCAAAAAAAGAGTTTTTAGACCAAATATACAAAATCCTCTTTGTTTTCCTTCTTTTCTTTGTTCTTTCATATTTTCTCTCTAAAATAACTTCAAAAAATATTAATAACCAGATTAAACAACTAAGAAATTATTTAAAAGCTTATTTTAAAGGCGAAAAAGCTGATTATGAAAAAGTTGAATTAAAAAGATTTCATGAAATAAATAATTTTGTTAACACTATAATAAAAGATTTTGAAGAACACAAATTCTTTTTTCAATTAGTGTTTGATGCAGTACCAAACCCTATCTTTCTTGTAGATAAAAACTTGAACACCATAGTTTGTAATAAAATGGCAGCAATCATATTTAAAACAAAAAAAGAAGACTTAGAAAAGAACTGCTTTCTAAAATTATTTAAAAATGATGAAAAAATAAAAGGCTTTGTACAGAGCAATAAAGATAAATTAGATATTGAATCCATAGGAATAAAAGCCGGAAAAAAGGAAATTCCAATTAGAGTCTTGGGTAAAAAACTTTTAATTAAAGATAAAATTTATTATATTTTCTCAATAATGGACTTAACAGAGATAAAGAAAGTAGAAAAAGAAAAAAATGCGAGTATAAAGCTCTTTAAAACTCTCACAGAGCAGGTTAGAGCTGCCATATTTACTTTTGACAAGGGAGCTAAATATAAATTTATCAACAAAAGAGGAGAAGAAATAACAGGTTATAAAGCTGACGAATTAAGCAAAAAAACCGTATGGGATATTATCCATCCTGAGTTTGCTGATATTGCAAGAGAAAGAGCTGAAAAGAGGCTTAAAGGAGAAGATTACCCCAAACCTTATGAAGTAAAAATAGTGAGAAAAAACGGAGAAATCAGATGGGTAGAGCTTTCAAACAAAAGTGTTGAAATAAACGGGGAAAGAATTGTCATAGGAACGGCAATTGATATTACAGAGTGGAAAAAAGCAGGGGCGGCTTTAAAAGAGAGTGAAAAACAGTTCAGAACAATATTTGAAAAATCAGCTGATCCAATGTTAATAATCAATGAGAGAAAAATTATTAATTTCAATAAAGCAGCAATAGAATTATTAAATATTTCCAAAAAAGGGAGCAAAGAGTATTCTTTCATTGATATTTCTTTCAAGAAAAATGATGAAGAATCACATCATCTTTCAAAAGAATTTAAAAAGCTGATAAAAGAAACTTTAGAAAATGGATTTACAAGGTTTCAATGGCTATTAAATAAAAAAGACGGGGGAAGTTTTTGGGCTGATGTAAGTTTTACTCAAATTAGATATGAGAACAAACCGGCCATTTTTGTAATTATCCGAGATATATCTGAAATAAAGGAATTAGAAGCAAAGTTAGAGGGAGAAAAAGAAAGACTTTCAGTCACACTAAGAAGTATTGGAGATGGGGTTATTGCAACAGATAAAAAAGGGAAGATTATTTTAATAAACAGAGCTGCAGAAAAAATTACAGGCTGGAAACAGACAGAAGCTATCGGGAAACATTTTGAAGAGGTAATGAAACTTTATGATAAGGAAAGCATGAAAAAACTTCCACCTATTATTAATACGGTTTTAAAAGAGGAAAAAGTAATATACCTTGAAGAAAGCGCTATTCTCCAAACAAAAAAGGGAGAAGAAAAAATAATCGTAGATAGTGCTTCTCCAATTCTTGACAAAGATAGTAAAATCGTAGGAGTCGTAATTGTTTTCAGCGACATAACAGAAAAAACCAAAACTGAAGAAGAACTTGCAAAACATCAGAAGATAGAATCTTTAGCTCTTTTGGCCGGAGGAATAGCTCATGATTTTAACAATATATTAGCAGGACTCTTTGGCAACTTAGAACTTGCCAAAACAAAAATGGATAAAAATCATCCAGCATACAAACATATTGCAGTAGCTGGAGAAGCTCTTGATAGAGCAACTTCTCTTACAAGTCAACTGTTAACATTTTCAAAGGGGGGAGAACCTATAAAAAGACCGATAGACTTAAAAGAATTAATAAAAGAGACCGCAGAGTTTACTCTCTCAGGCTCAAATGTTAAGTATTCTCTCGACTTACCCGATAGTTTGGATAAAGTTTGCGCTGACAGAGGTCAAATCAATCAGGTATTATCCAATCTAATTGTAAATGCGAGAGAGGCTATGCCAAATGGTGGAAACTTATATATAAAAGCGGAAAATGTAAAAATAACAAAAAGAAGCGGTTTTAATCTAAAAGCTGGAAAATATGTAAGGATATCGATACAAGACACAGGTGTTGGGATTCCGGAAAATTTATTGCCTAAGATTTTTGAACCTTACTTTACAAGCAAGAACACAGGCAAAGGTCTTGGACTTGCAACTTCATACTCCATCATAAAAAAGCACAAAGGTTTGATTGAAGTAGAGTCTGAGGAAGGCAGAGGAACAACCTTTCATATCTTTCTTCCATCCACAACAAAAAAGATTAAGAAAAAAGAAAAATTAAAAGAGGTAAAAAGGAAAAATATTATATTCAAGAAAAAGAGAAGAGCTCTGATATTGGATGATGAAGAATCAATCAGAGAGCTTCTAAAGGAAATGTTAGAAAATCTTAATTTTAAAGTTGATTTTACTAAAACTGGAGAAGAAGCAATTAAAAAATTCAAAGAGAACCACAAAAAGCAAAAAAAATATGATATTTTGATTTTCGATCTAACAATACCCGGGGCTATGGGAGGAAAAGAGGCAATAGAGGAAATTATCAAAATAGATCCTAAAGCAAAAGTCATAGTTTCAAGTGGCTATTCAAATGACCCTGTTATGTCCAATTACAAAGAATACGGTTTTGTTGAAGTTTTACCAAAACCATATAAATTTGATGAATTAAAAGAAATTTTAAAAAGAGTATTAAAAGGAGCGGAAGATGAAAATTAGAATAGGACTTGGATATGATAAGCATAAATTAATATCTCCGGGAGAATTTATAATTCTTGGAAATATTAAAATACCGTACAAAAAAAAGTTTGAGGCTCATTCAGATGGAGATGTTCTCATACATTCATTAATAGATGGTATACTTGGAGCATTGGGAGAAAGCGATATTGGAACACACTTTCCTGATACTGATCCAAAATACAAAGATATAGACTCCCTAATTCTGCTGAAAGAAACTGTTAAAATAATGAAAGATAAAGGTTTTCACATTGAGAACATTGATAGCACCATAATAGCTGAAGAACCAAAACTTGCGCCCTATATTGAGATGATAAAGGAAAGGTTAGCACCTGTTCTTGAACTTGACAAAAAGCTAATCTCAATTAAAGCAAAAACAGATGAAGGAACCGGCGATGTTGGAGAAAAAAGAGCGATCAAGGTTTTTTCAATAGTTCTTCTAAAATCTGAATCATAATGATCGACAGACAGTCTGCCTTTAAATTCTTGACAATATCTATCTTTTAAGGTAAAGTTCAAAATGATTAATTCCATAGTAATAGTACTGAGTGACAGGGCTTCCCAGGGAGTTAGAGAAGATAAAAGCGGAGATATATTGGTAAACCTACTGAAAGAAAATGGTTTTGAAATAAAGGAAAAAATAATAATTCCAGATGAAAAATTCCTTCTTGAAAATCTTTTTAAGGAATATATAAATAAAATAGACCTAATTATTACATCCGGAGGCACAGGAATCACAGACAGGGATATTACTCCTGATGTAACATTAAAATTTATCAAAAGAAGGCTTGAAGGCATAGAATATGCAATGATATATTATGGCTTAAAACATACTCCAATGGCAGCAATATCAAGAGCTGTAGCCGGGTTAAATGGTAATACACTAATAATTAATTTACCAGGGAATCCCAATGCAATAGAGCAAAATTTTTTACCTTTAATTCCTGCAATAAAGCACCTTTTCCAGAAACTTAAAAACCAGGAAGAGGATTGCAGTGAGCAAATAAAAAGATTATAGGAGGAAAAAATGGCTTATAAATACGAAAAATTACTTGAGAGATTTTTATCTTATGTAAAAATTGACACGCAGTCTGATGAAAAAAGTGAAACAACTCCATCTACAAAAAAACAATTTGATCTCGCCGAACTTCTTGTTGAGGAATTAAAAGATATGGGCCTTGAAAATGTAGAAGTTGATGAACATTGCTATGTTTACGCAACACTACCATCAAATATTAAAAACAATAAGTATAAGATAGGTTTAATTTCCCATCTTGACACAGCTCCTGCGGTAAGTGGAAAGGATGTAAATCCTGTTATTAACAAAGACTATCAGGGAGGAGACATAGTCTTACCCGGTGAAAAGGGAGTTGTAATTAAAGAAGATGATAGCCTAAGAAAACACATTGGTGAAGATATTATCACATCAGATGGGACAACACTATTAGGAGCTGATGATAAGGCAGGGATAGCTGAAATTATGGAAGCACTTAATTATTTTGTTAATAACCCTGAAGTTCCCAGGCCCGAGATAAGAGTAGCCTTTACTCCGGATGAAGAAATCGGAAGGGGTACCATTAAGTTTGATAAGGAAAAATTCGGAGCCCAGTTTGCATATACAATTGATGGTGGAGCTGATGGAGAAATTGAGGATGAAAATTTTAATGCTGATTCAATGATTATAAAGTTTAAAGGAATAAATGTACACCCGGGCTATGCAAAAGGGAAAATGATAAATGCTATTAAATTAGCAGGCGAATTTCTGTCTTTACTTCCCAAAGATAAAATGAGCCCTGAAACGACAGAAAAAAGAGAGGGATATGTACATCCTGTTGAAATCTCGGGGATTGAGGAAGAAACTACAATCTTTTTTATAATAAGGGATTTTGTTGAAAGTGAGCTCAAAAAGAAAGAGGAATTTTTAGAGGACCTCGTTAAAAAGGTTGTTTCAAAATATCCAGGAGCTGATTATTCTGTGGAAGTCAAAGAATCCTATAGAAATATGAAAGAGGTTCTGGATAAGTATCCGGATGTTCTAAATTTAGCAATCAAAGCAATAGAGATGGCAGGAGTAAAACCTGTCAGGACGCCAATAAGAGGAGGTACAGACGGAGCAAAGCTTTCATTCATGGGAATTCCCACACCAAACATTTTCACAGGTGGACACAATTTCCACTCCAAAAGAGAATGGATTAGCTACCAATCAATGGAAAGAGCAGTGGATGTTATTATCAATTTAATGAAGCTTTGGGCAGAAAAAAATAATGAGTGATAGGATAAAAGATCTCGAACCAAATAAACAATCAAAAGGATACTATTCTGTAAAAAGTAAAAAAATAAAACTCACCAGGGCAAATAAAGAATACATAGATCTTATTCTTGAAGATCAAACAGGTGAGATTAATGGGAAGGTTTGGGATAATGTGGAGCATTTAAACCCGACTTTTGATGAAGGAGATATTGTCTATGTGGAAGGATTTGTGGAAACCTATAATGACAAAAATCAACTAAGAGTTCAAAAAATCAGGAAACCATACGAAGATGAAGTTGACCCTTCCACCATTCTTCCCTCAGCTGAAGAATCTCCTGAGAAGATGTGGAGCAAACTGCAAGAATTAATTAAAAAAAATGTAAAAAATCCCTTTCTACTTGAACTTTTAAAAAGGCTATTAAATAAATACGAAAAAAAATTAAAGGTCTGGCCGGGAGCAAGAAAGGTCCATCATAGTTATTTAGGTGGACTTTTAGAACACACCCTTGCTGTGACGGAAATTAGTGAATTTTTATCTAAAAAATATGATCTTGACAAGGATTTGACTATAACGGGAGCAATTCTTCATGATATAGGTAAATTAGAAGAGATAAAAAGTCCAACAAAAAAAGAGGAAACAGAAAAGGGAGTCCTTTTGGGTCATATTATTATTGGAGTTCAAATTCTGAAGGAAGAGAGTGAAAGAATTATTGGTTTTCCGGAAGATCTTTTAAATCGTTTAACACATCTTGTAATATCACATCATGGCAATTATGAATTCGGAGCTTACCAGCTCCCAATGACAAAAGAAGCTCTCGCTCTTCATTTTGCTGATTTTATAGATTCACAAATGAATATATTTGAAAATATTCTTAAAAATCATACAGGTGATTCAATAGCAACAGATTATGATTACAGAATAGGGAGAAAACTTTTCACGGGGGAAAAAGAATGAAATTTTGGAGAAATATGGAACTTCATACGAAGATAATTTTGGGGCTTATCTTTGGAGCAGTATTTGGAGTATTAATCGGCCCCAAAGCCGAGCTTTTAAGACCCATTGGCGATATTTTTTTAAGGTTAATTACTATGATTGTTCTACCATTAGTTTTTTCATCCCTCTTTGTAGGGACAGCCAGTCTTGGAGATATAAAAAAATTAGGGAGAATAGGAGCAAAAACTTTGCTCTTCTACTTCGGGACAACAATAATAGCTATAGTAATAGGTCTTTTAGCTGTTAACATTCTACAACCGGGGAAATACATAAAAAAGGAAACAAAAAATCAATTATATAAAAATTATGTAAAAAGCGAAAAGATTAATATTAATAAAGTACAAAAAAGATCCTTAGTTGATACTTTTGTCAACATCATACCTAAAAACCCCGCAAAATCGTTTGTAAACTCCGATATGTTACAGGTTATTTTTATAGCCATAATATTTGGTATAGCAGCAACACTTTTACCAAAGGAGAGAGGAGAACCTCTATTGAATTTTTTTAATTCTGTAAGCGATGTTAGCATAAAAGTAGTGGATATAATTATGAAATTTGCTCCTTATGGAGTCTTTGCACTCTTGGCAGCAATCATTGGTAAATATGGCTATAAAATTCTTGTTACCCTATTTACCTACTCAATGACTGTAATAATAGCTCTTTTTATACACACCTTTATAATTTTGCCTTTTTTTGTTAAATTCCTAAGCAAAATAAGTATAAAAGAATTTTTAAAAAAGATGAGAGAAGTTATGCTTCTCGCATTCTCAACATCATCCTCCAATGCGACTTTACCCGTAACAATGGAAGCAGTTGAAAAAAAATTTAAAGTTCCCTCTTATATATCAAGCTTTGTTCTTCCTCTCGGAGCAACAATAAATATGGACGGGACAGGATTGTATCAGGGCGTTGCAGCTGTCTTTATTGCACAAGTTTACGGAATTCATTTAGGTTTAAGTGGACAAATTACAATTGTTCTAACTGCAACTCTTGCCTCCGTTGGAACAGCCGGAGTCCCGGGAGTAGGAATTATTACTTTAGCTATGATTTTAAGGGCAATAAATGTTCCACTTGAGGGAATAGCTCTTATCTTAGGTGTGGATAGAATTCTTGATATGTTAAGAACAGTAAGTAATGTTTTAGGTGATGCAGCAGCTGCTATTGTCATAGCGAAAAGCGAAAAAGAAATCTGAATGAGATTTCTATATCCCTATTTCGCATTCTTAATAATTCCTGTTTTTGCTGTTTACTTTTT
>Ga0256835_1001516_pt1 | contig 13879 bp, 15 predicted proteins | sample PIR30metaG_FD_185972 | JGI IMG/M metagenome (GOLD analysis project Ga0256835, IMG submission 185972) | Hydrothermal vent microbial communities from East Pacific Rise, Pacific Ocean - PIR-30 | ecosystem: Environmental > Aquatic > Marine > Hydrothermal vents | place: Pacific Ocean: East Pacific...
ACGGGCCTGAGCGTCACCGGAACCCGCTGGGCCAGCTTCAGGGCGATGGACGCGGCCTCGAGGGCCAGGTCGAGGACGACGGTCTGGGAGCGCGTGCGGGTCATGGTCACCTCCGGGTCGTTCATGCGCTCCCCACAGCCTCCGGGCGTCCCGGAGTCATAGGGTCGCGAAGCGACCGCAGGCCTGCCCTTGACGCCGGGACGCCCGCAAAGGGTGCCAGTGGTGCCATTGAGTAATTGCAGCCTCCTTCCAGCGGCCTGATGGCTTCGGCGATGCCCGCGGGCGGATCCTGGCTTCGTCGTGGCTCCATCATATCGCCACAAGGCGTGCCAAACCCGTCCCCGCCAGGGCGATGGTTTCATCCAGATTCACGAGGGATTGACGGTATGTTCTGTTCTCCCTCCTCCTTCGGGCCGCTTGCCCGATGGCCCTGCTGATCGTGTGGGAGATTCCTCCATCGCCTCGTCCAGGTCCACCACGTCCTTCAAGAGCTCCGGGGTAGGCCTCGGCCTCCCATCTCTCCAAGAAAAACGCCCACCTCGCGTCAGCCGGTTGTCCACATGATACACGGTCCCTTCGAAAAACACCCGATGAGCTCTCGACATCAACCTGTTCCCATTCAAACCCTGCCACAACGGCGAAACGGCGTGACTGGCATCTTTTCGGCACCCAATTTTTGAGTGTTGACAAAACGGGGGGGAGGGATATATATGTCCTCAAAAGGAGGTACGCACGATGAGCAAACGGTACGGATTTCATGGCAGCTTCGTCCTGTTCGTCACATGGGCGACCCTTGTCTTCGTTGTCGGTTGGATTGGTTCGGCTCAGGGGGCTTCCACCGGGTCATCGGTCAGTGTGATGGGTCGTCAGATCTCTTCCGGCCAGTACGTCATTGCTGTTCAAACTGTCCTGGACGTTCCGCAGGACTACGACGCCCTGTTGGTTTTTGCCGAGCCGTCTCATACGTTGCTGTTGGTTCAAAACGCAGACCCTGAGAATCCGGCTCCGTTGTTGGAAGGTGAAAAACCACTTGCGACGGTATCGGGCGGTCTCGAAGACACCGCCCCACGCGTTGTCGTGCCCTACGAGGTGAACGGCGACACGAGGATCGTAGTGGAGCTTGTCAACTCCAGTGGCCGCACCATCGTCTCGGACGCGAAGATCAATGTTGCAGCATTTCAGTTTTCCACCACCTTCTCACCGGAGCACGGCGGGCCCGACCGGTACGCTCGCCGCCACTGCGTGTCATGTGAAAATTGTGGCGAGATGTGTGTCGAGTGTCCGGGTCCGAAGTTCTCGGCCGATTGCATACAATGCACGATCGATTGCGGGTGGTAACAGACCCAGGTCGTACCCGGTCCCGGCAGGGTAAATCCAGCCGAAATAGGTGCCAGTCACGCCGTTCCGCCATTGTCTGGTTCCTCCCGACTCGTGGTGGCTGCGATAGCCTCGTCCGGGTGATCGAGCCTGGATCGCAGGTGAGAATCCTCTCTTCGTTGACGCAGCACACGACCGATCATCGTTGTGACCGGATCAGGTGACGTTGCCATTCCATTCGCAAGGTCGTTGACCCGAAGTCCGTGACGCTCGACTCCCACGACAGCAAGCATCGTGAATTCTCGCCCTGGCCCGGGTTGTGGGGGGAGGGGTTGTGGTGCAGTGTTGGGGGATGGACGGTGAGGCACCGGATCGTGAGGCGGAGCGTTTGGCCGGGGAGCTGGCGGGGAGCGGTTCGAGCGGCGGCGGGTGCTGCGGGAGGAGAGGTCACGTCCGAAGGTCATGGAGCTTCGGGACTGGGCACTGGAGCTCCGCGGCGGGGTTCTGCCACGAAGCACGATGGGCAAGGCCATTGCCTACATGCTGAACCTGTGGGATGGCCTGACGGTCTTCCTTGACGATCCCCGGGTGCCCCTGGACAACAACGCGGCGGAGCGTGCGCTGCGGGGCGTGGTGGTGGGACGGAAGAACCATCACGGATCGAGATCGAGGCGAGGCACCGAGGTGGCGGCGCTCTACTACACCCTGCTCGGGACCGCCAGGCTCGGCGGCGTCGATCCGAGGACCTCCCTCCGGGAGGCCGCCATCCGGGCCGTCACGGAACCCGGAGCCGTGACCCTCCCGAAAGATCTGACCTGATCTGCCAGGACCTGGATTTCAAGCACACAACCCCCGCCAGGCGTCAAGACGGGGTCGGGCGAGGATGTGCGAGGCACAGGGGATCGGGTGAGGACACTGCTCCGAGTCGGCAGCGGACCACTGTCAGCCGTCGCCGATTCCCGTCGCCGCCACCGGCCGCCGTTCGCCGCCGCCGCTTCCCGCCCCGGCCGGTCGGCCCGCCGGGGATGCCGGGTCTCAGTCGAGGAGGTCCGCGAAGGGGTGGGCCGTGCCCAGGGCGTCCACGATGACGGGGGGCGTGAACGGGAGGCGGTCGATCTCGATGCCGAGGGCGTCGCAGACGGCGTTGCGGATGGCCGCCGCCGTGGGGATGAACGAGGGTTCGCCGATGCCCTTGGCGCCGAAGGGGCCCGCGCCCGGGGCGTCCTCCAGGAGGGCCATGGAGATCTCGGGGGTGTCGGAGGCCGTGGGGATCAGGTAGTCGGTGAAGCTCGGGTTGAGCAGGCGCCCCCGGTCCAGCTCCAGCCGCTCCAGGAGGCCCCAGCCCATGGCCTGGACGATGCCCCCCTGGATCTGGCCCTCGATGGCGTCGCGGTGGAGGATCCGGCCCACGTCGTGGGCGGCCGCCACGTGCTCCACCCGGACCAGCCCCAGCTCCGGGTCCACCGCCACCTGCGCCACGTGGCAGGCGAAGGCGTAGGTCTCGTAGGGGGAGCCCAGGCCCGTGGCCTCGTCGAACCACCTCGGCCGGGAACGCCACCAGCCCGTGGCGATGGTCTCGATGCGGCGGGCGGTCATCTCGCCGAGCACCCGTTCCAGGGGGACCGCCCGGGAGGGGTCGCCCGCCACCCGTGCGACCCCGTCCGCGAGCTCCACCTCGCCCGGTGCGCAGCCCAGCAGCCCGGCCGCCACGGGGTCGAGGCGCCGGCGCAGGCGGCGCACGGCGTCCAGGATGGCCAGCCCCGTGGAGTGGGCCCCCCGCGAGGCCACGGTGGGGCCCGAGTCGGCCACCGTGGCGGTGTCGGGCTCCCACACCTCCACCCGCGAGGGGTCGAGGCCCAGGGCCTGGGCGGCCACGGTCTGGGCGGAGGCCAGGTTGCCCTGTCCCATCTCGGTGAGGCCCACCCTGACGATGGCCGAGGCGTCGGGCTGGAGGATGACCACCGCAGAGGAGCGGTCCAGGAACTGGCCGCCGTGGTGCAGGTTGCAGCCGTACAGCACCAGGGCCACCCCCGTGCCCCGCCGGAGGTGGGGGGATGGCGCCACGGTGGCGCTCCCCGTCCACGCGGCGGCGAGCTCCGTGGCCCGGTCCAGGCACGCCCCCGCCAGGACGGGGGAGGGGAGCTCCTGGCCCGTGCAGGTGGTGCAGGACTCGCCGGTGAGGAGGTTGCGCCGCCGGATCTCCACGGGGTCCACGCCCACGGCCCGGGCCAGGCGGTCCATGGTGGCCTCGTGGGCCCAGGTGACCTGCGGGGCGCCGAACCCGCGGTAGGCGCCGCCGAAGAGGTTGTTGGTGTGGACCACGTGGGTGTCCACCTTCACCGAGGGCACGTGGTAGGGGCCGATGGCCGAGACGTTGGCGCGCTCGGCCACCACCGTGGACAGGCCCACGTAGGCCCCGGCGTCCAGGAAGGACTCCACCTCGGCGAAGAGGAGGCGGCCGTCGGTGTCCGCGCCCCACCGGTGCCGGACCACCATGGCGTGGCGCTTGGTGGTGGCCTGGAGGTCGTACTCCCTGGAGTAGATCAGCCGGACGGGGCGTCCCGTGGCGAAGGCCAGCACGGCCGCGCAGGCGGCCACCTCCGAGGGGTAGTCCTCCTTGCCGCCGAAGCCGCCGCCCGTGTGGGCCTGGCGGACCCTCACCGAGGCCAGGGGGAGCCCCAGCACCCGGGCCACGGCGTGCTGCACGTAGAAGGGGCACTGGCAGGACGCCACGATGGTGATCCGGCTCCGGGACTCCGGGATGGCCAGGCAACCCTGGGGCTCCAGGTAGGCGTGCTCCTGGCCGCCGATGCGGTACTCGGCCTCCACCACCACGGGCGCGGAGGCCGCGCCGTCCCCGCCGGCGTTCCGCCGGACCCGGAAGGTCCGCACCAGGTTGCCGCTCTCGTGCACCACGGGTGCGCCGGGCTCCAGGGCCTCCACGGGGTCGTGGACGCCGGGCAGGGGCTCCAGCTCCGGCTCCACCGCGGCCGCGGCGGTCCAGGCGGCCTCGGGCGTGCGCGCGGCCACCAGGGCCAGCCGGTCCCCCACCATCCGGACCCGGTCCTCCACCAGCAGCGGCTGGTCCGGGAAGATGGTGCCCACCAGGTTGGCCCCCGGGACGTCGCCCGCGGCCAGCACCGCCTCCACCCCCGGCACGGCCCGCGCGGGCTCGAGGTCCAGGGAGACCACCCGGGCGGGGGCACCGGGGGCGGCCACGATGGCGGCGTGGAGCATGCCGGGGAGGGCCAGGTCGCCCACGTACCGGGCGGACCCCGCCACCTTCATCACCGCGTCGGGTCGGGGGTGCCGGCCACCCAGGGGCTCAGCCATCGCCGTCCTCCCCGGCCCGCCGGAGGGCCTCGAAGACCTTCACGTAGCCGGTGCACCGGCAGAGGTTGCCGGAGAGGAGCCGGGCCTGGTCGGCGGGCGCGGTGACGCCCGCCTCCAGCACGGCGGCCCCGGTCATGACGAGGCCCGGGGTGCAGAAGCCGCACTGCACGCCGCCCGAGGCCACCAGGGCCCGCTGGAAGGGGTGCGACCCCGCGGGACCGCCCAGGCCCTCCACGGTGACCACCGCGGCGCCGTCGCAGGAGGCGGCCAGCACCAGGCACGAGGGCACGGGGCGACCGTCCAGCAGGACGGTGCAGGCCCCGCACTCGCCGGCGCCGCACCCCTCCTTGGTGCCCGTGAGGCCGGCGTCCTCCCGGAGCAGGTCCAGGAGCCGCCGCCCCGGGGCCACCCGGAAGCTGCGCTCCTCGCCGTTGAGGACCAGCCGGACCACGATCCGCTCATCCATGGGAGATCTCCCCGAGCAGGCGGTCCAGCAACACGGCGGCGGCCAGCCTGCGGTAGCGGGCGGGCGCCCGGATGTCGTCGATGGGGGCGATGTCCTCCTGGAGCGCCCGGGCGGCCTCCCGCCGCGCCGCCCCGCCGGGCGGGCGGCCTTCCAGCACCGACTCGGCGGCGGGGGCGCGAACCGGCGTCGGGGCGGCGGCACCCACGGCGATGCGCACGTCCGCGAGCGTCCCGTCGGCCAGGAGCGCGGCCCGGACGGCCAGGCTCACCACGGAGATGATCTGCTCGCGCCGGGGGCCGAGCTTGACGAAGCGGTCCACCCTGCGGGCCCCGGCGGGGACGGGGTCCAGGGGGATGGAGACGGACGTGATGAGCTCGCCCGGCGCGAGGCGTGTGGTCCCGGGGCCCTCGAAGAGGTCCAGCACGGGGATCCGCCGCTGGCCCGACGGGAAGGCCGCCGTGACCGTGGCGCCGGCCGTGAGCAGTGGAGGGGCCGTGTCGGCGGCCGGCGAGGCGTTGGCCAGGTTGCCGCCGAGGGTGGCGCGGCACTGGATGGGCCAGGCGCCCACCTGGCCGGCGGCCGTGGCGAGGGCCGGCGCGTGCTCCCGGACCGCGGCGGAGCGGGCGATGGAGTCCATGGTGGCGGCCGCTCCGATGACCAGGGCGTTGCCCTCCACGGCGATCCGGTCGAGCCCCAGCGCTCCGATGTCCACCAGCACGGGGGCGTGCCGCCGCCGGGCGCGGAGCTGCACCACCAGGTCGGTTCCACCCGCCACGGGCACGGCCGAGGGGTCCTCCGCCAGCATGGACAGGGCCTCGCCCAGGTCCCGCGGCCGGAGCACGGCCTCCACGGGCAGGTTCACCGGCGGCCCCTCGCGGAGGTGCGGGCAACCGTGGTGTGCCGGGAGATGTCCACGTGGGGATTCTAGTCCATGCCCCGCGGCGGCCGAAAGGTGCAGGAGAGATGGGGCGCGCGTCAGTTGCATGATGGGTCGGGCGGTGGCAGCTGTGGTGGAGGTGGTTCGGCGGTGCCAGTGGTCGTTGGATCGGTCACTGAGCTTGGAGCACCGGAGGGCGACGATGGCGTTGGCGCCGGAGAGATGCCGCCAGTTGCAGGGGTCCGGGGGCAGCGGTATTCTTGTGCCGAGGTTCCACTGTCGGCCTGGATTCGGGCTTCCGGAGGTCGAGGAGATGACGATTCCTGAACAGTATCAGCCCTTTGTGGACGACATCCACGGCATGATCCGCCTCTCCGAGGCCGACTTCGAGACCTTCCGGCGGCACCGTGGTTTCTTCGAGCGAAACGGAGGAGCACTCGTGGAGGCCATCGCGGGCGTCCTGGACGGCCATGCGCCGAGCCGGGAGGTCTTCGATGAGGGCCGGGGCGATCTCGAATCGCTGAAACGGCGGCTGGGACAGTGGATCGGTCGCGTCCTCGATGCGCGTGACACCCCGGAGTTCTGGCGGTCCCAGTTTGTCATCGCCATCGAGCACATCGGTCGCAGGATCCCGAACCGGCAGATGGTGGGCCTGGCCACGAGAGTCCGTGAGGTGCTGCTCCCCATGATGCTGGAGCAGGAGGGCCCCGAGGCGGGGCTCGACCTCTTCCTGGCCTTTCAGCGGCTCCTGGATTCCATCGTGGCGCTGACGACGACACTGGTGGACGAGGGACAGCGGCGCTGCCTCCTGGAGGCCACGGGCTTCACACCGATGCTTGCCGACAATCTCCAGTCCATGGTGTTCAAGAAGATCCGGAGGGAGCTCATGCCCCCCGGATAGATGGTCCATGGGCCCGGAACCTCGTGAGTGGGGAAACCGGTATGATGATGGAACTGTTCAGGTGATGGCGGGGTGGACACAACGGGAGCACAGGAACCAGTGATGCCGGGTACCACCCAGGTCGTGGTCCTCACCAGAGGACATGGTGTGATGGAGATCGTGACGCTCTGCCTGGAAGATTACCCGGCAGTACGTGTGGAGACCTGCACCGGCCATGCGGAGATCCAGGTCCTTCTGAAAGACCGGCACCCCGACCTGCTGATTGTTGACCTGAAGGTCCCCGAAGACGAGGTGGACATGGTCCTCCGGGAGGTCCGGGTGCGGAATCCGGAGGTGCTCGTGCTGTTCCTCGGCGAGCCTTCCGAGGAGCTTCGCGGCCGCTTCCCCGATGCCCCCGTCGTTCCGGGACCGGTTTCCACCGGGCGGCTGAGCGGCGAGCTGGCGTCCCTCCTGGCGTTCTCCAGCCCGGCGGGCGAGGATTCTCCCTTCTCGCTCACGGACTACCTCCAGCTCGCGGCCCTGGGCCAGCACTCGGTGAGGTTCGAGGTGAATCTGGAGGATGGCACGTCGGGGATGGTGGACCTGGTGGGGGGGGTCATCCGCCACAGCGAGTGTGACGATGGTGTGGGCCTGGATGCCCTCCGTTCGTTGCTGGCGCGCCCGGCCAGGAGTCTGCAGGTCCGGTCCCTCCACCACCTGGACCGCGGGGAGGAGCTGGATCTGACGGTACCCCGTGCGCTGCTCGACCTTGCCGTGGAGCGGGACAGCGAGACATTGCCCGAAGCGGGAGATGGGGAGTGGTCCGGAACGGGCGGGACCGGATCGGAGAACGACCGATTCAACAGTCTCTTTTCGGCCGGGATCGAGGCGAGCCTGAGGGGAGACTACGAGCGGGCCGTGGAGCTGTTCCGTGCCGCTCTCGAGCTCCGGCCGGACGAGCCGAGGGCACTCCACAACCTCAGGCGTGCGGGACAGCTGGCGGGGGATGGGATCGTACCGGACCAAGGAGGCGACGAGGGCTCGTGAGGTCCCGTGCCGCAGCCTGGTTCCAGAGGTGGTGACGTGCCATTCTGGTGCAAGTCGGTCTCATTCTGGTGCAGAGATCGGGGGAAAGTGCGAGGTGTTTGGCCCTCCTGTGATGGCACGAGATATGCTTGAAGGCGTTTCCATGGAGTATGAACGCTGTGCGGGGTGTCGGCGTGCGGCAGGTCTGCCGGTCCGGGATGTGGTGCTCGAGATGGAACCGGGGCCGGTGCTGCTCGAATCCGTGCTGAACCTGATGCAGCTCGTGGACGACGGTGTGATCTCCATCCGGATCGGGTGGGATCTCGTCGGTGCCCCGTCGGGTCCAACCCTCGTTCTGCGGGAAGGTCCCGGAGAGGGAGGGCGGCAGGGGAGTGGCACCATCAGGGTCTTCGAGGCGGGGAGGAGTCGTCCGATGGTGTGCGGGGCCCGGCCTTCAGAACTCGCCTGGCTTGTCCGGCTGTGGGCCGGTCTGGAAGAGGGGGGCGCCACGGACCTGGATCTGGTGCTGAAAGGTGTGGTGCACGGATCTGTGAGCGTATGTGAGACACTACAAGAATCCACGCAGGACGAGGCGGCTCTCTGAGACCTTGCCGCGAGATGACCATCAAGGAGGAAGCCATGAACCGGATGGATCAGCTGAACGGGTTGTTGCGCTCGTTCCACACGTCGACCCCTGACATCGAGGGTACGGCCATCATCACCAACGACGGATTGATTGTCACCGCTCACCTGCCGGCCTCCATGGAAGAGGAGCGGGTGGCGGCCATGGCGGCGGCCATGCTCTCGCTGGGTGACAGGACCGCCGCCGAGCTGGAACGGGGCGACCTGGAGCAGGTGTACGTTCAGGGGAGCGATGGCTACGTGCTGCTGCGGAGAGCCAGTGCCGAGACCCTCGTGCTGGTGCTGACGACGAAGAAGGCCAAGCTCGGCCTGGTGTTTCTGGACGTGGGACGGCTCGTGGACAGCGTTCACGAGGTCCTGTAGGGAGGGGATCATGGGGATTCAAGCTGTTGTGGACCGTGTGTCGGAAGAGATTCCGGGTTTCGAGGCCCTCGTGGCAGGTGGATTCGACGGGGGCGTTCTGGGCAGCCATTCCGCCGGCGCTCTGGATCTGGGCGAACGTGCCGCCGAGATGGCAGCCATGGCGCGGGCCTACCACGAGGCCTACGAGGCCATGGGTGGCATCATCTCCATGGGTGGCAACGACGAGATCCTGGTGACCACCACCAAGCACTACATTCTCATCCGGCCCTACCACCAGAAGGGGCTCTATCTGGCCATCGCCATTGCCTCGTCGGGGAACGTGGGATACCTCCGGCTGAAGATGAAGCGGTACCTGGACGAGATTGTCCGGGGTTGAGGGGGTTGCCATGAATCGGATCAACGAGCTGGCGAAGGGACCGGTGGATCTTGCGCAACCGGTCTGTCTTGCCGAGGGAGATCATGCGGTGTACTGGGTGGGTTCCGAGGAGCCCTCGCCCTTCCGCTGCAATGCCTACCTCGTGGTGGACGCGGACCACAGGGTACTGATCGATCCCGGGTCCACGCAGCATCATTTTCCGCAGGTGAGGCACCGGGTCGAGCAGGTCGTGCCGCCCTCCTCCATCACCCACATCGTGGTGCACCATCAGGACCCGGATCTCTGTGATTCTCTGCCGGCATGGATCGAGATTGCGCCGGACCTGACCATTGTCACCACGCCGCGGACCAGGGTCCTGCTGCCCTACTACGGATTTTCCCCCGACGTGAACTGGCTGGACGTCTCACCCGAGGACTCCACAACTCTTGACATGGCCCATGGCTCCCTGGTCTTCATCACCTCGCCGTTCCTCCATTTCCCCGAGGCATTGACGACCTTCGACGAGGCCACTGGCATCCTGTTCTCGAGTGACATCGGTGCGGCCATCGAGCAGGACTGGAAGCTCGTCGTGGACGACTGGGAGTGTCACTGGCAGACCATGATCCCCTTCCACATCTTCTACATGGCCTCCAGCAGGGCGCTGAAGGGCTACCTCAGGAAGATCGAGCCCTTCCCCATCACGGCGCTCTGTCCCCAGCATGGCTCCATCATTCCGGAGATCCATGTGGCAAGGGCCCTCCAGGCCCTCGCGGAGCTTCCCTGTGGCCTGGACCTCCTGTACCCTGCCAGCAACATCGAGAATGTGCTGGCCGAGATCCTGTGAGGTGGCCATGGAAACCACCAGGGTTGCCATCTGCAGTCACAAGGGCGGTGTCGGAAAGACCACGCTTGCGCTCAACCTGGGTCTTGCCCTGGCGCAGCTCGGCCACCGGACCACGGTGATGGAGCTGGACTCCCAGGAATCCCTGGCCGCGTCGCTCCTCAGGCCTGGCCGGACCATGCCGGGTCTGCACGAGGTTGTCACCGGTTCCGTGACCCTCGGCGAGGCCCTGGTCGCCACGAAGGTGCCGGGATTGTCGTTGCTCCCCGCAGGTCATGTGGATCCCCTGGAAGCCGTTGGCTTCCAGTCGCTTCTGGCGCAGCCAGAGGGCCTTGGCCCTGTTCTGGAGGCATTGAAAGGGGAACGCTTCGTCCTGATGGACTGCCCGTCCGGGGTGGGAGGGGCGACCCTGGGAGCGCTGGGTGTGGCCACGCATACCCTGATTCCCATCCAGGCCGAGCCGCTCTCCCTCAGGTCGGTGCAGCTGGTTCTCGAGACCATGGCCGGTGTCCGGGACCGACGGAACCCCGACCTGGAGCTCCTGGGGCTCGTCCTGATGATGTTCGACCGCGATGCGGACGCCTCCATGGAGGTGGTCCGGGCCGCCTGGAGGGACTTCGATCCCGAGGTGCTCTTCGAGACCGTGGTTCCCAGGAGCCCCGTCTACCTCGATGCCAGTCTCCATGGTGTTCCGGTGGCCTTCATGGCGCCGGGGATGCACCCCGAGGGCCGGCGCTTCCAGATGCTGGCCGAGGAGATCTTGCGGCGTCTCGCTCGAGAGGAGGTGGGCCATGCCGGTCCAGCACAGAGCCTACTTTGAACTGGGGGTTGCGGCGGAGCTGACCCGGCGGCTTCGGGGAACGCAGGCGGCACCGACGGTGGCTGGAAGGGCCGCCGCGCCTTCCCCCACGGCGCTGGCCCCCGAGCCCCAGCCCGCACCACCGGCCCCGGCCCCGGCCCCGGCAGCGGTGGCGGGATCTTCCGGTCTCGGCACCTTCCACACCCCGGAGGCCCGGTACGCGGAGGAGCTCTGGGAGGCCCTTCTGCGCTGGCTGAAGGAGGGTCTCGACGCAGAGGGCGTCTTCGCCATGGATCAGCACGGCTTCTCCATCGCCGGTGTGGGCTCCGAACCCTTCGTGCCACCGGAGGTCATGCTCGCTGCCTTCACGTCCATGACCCAGCTTCTCGACGCCTACCTGGGTGAGGGCCAGCCGGTCCGGAAGGTGGAGTTCACGGCGGAGGATCGGTCCCCCATGGCACTCTTTCATTTCTCGTGGACGGGGCAGACGATCCTCGTGGGAGTCTCCGGGGGGAGACGGCTGGGGGCCGAGGAGTTCGCCGGGGTCGCAGCCGTCATGGAGCGAGAGCTGGAGGCCTTTTCCGTGAAACGGAACCAGGCCGAGGGCGACGTGGGCTGACGCGAATGTCTCCGGCGCCGGAGGGTGCCGGGGTTCCTCAATCCAGCAGCAGCTCCAGGAGTTCCTCGAAATCCGAGGGGATCGTCGCGGCGATTCTCCAGGGCTCCGGGAGCTGAAGGGGAACCCCGTCCTCCGGAGGAATGGCCACCAGGACGGGGGGGCGATCCAGGCGGTCCACGGCGAGGACAAGCTCGGTTTCCTCACGTGTCGGGGACTCGGAGAGCACCAGCAGGATTCCCGTGGAGAGGGGAAGGAACGCCCGGGCCCGGAGTGCCGGCAGGCCCGTGAGACGGTGGACGTGGACGAGCAGTGTGGTCACGGCAGAGGGGATCCGCAGGGTGATCGAGGCATGCTCCTCCAGCTCCCGTGCGATGACATCCTGGGGGCGATCCAGGACCTCCTCGGGGATGCGGGAGATGAGCTCCGAGAGAAAGGTGTCCCAGCGTCCCGGAGAGACGGCCACCAGGACATGGAGGACCCGGGGGGGTTCTCCCCCACGGGCCGTTGTCATGGCCAGGTTGGCACAGATGCTCTCGAGAGACGGGGAGAGCCGGGTGGGGACGTCCGGTCCGTTGCCGGGACCTGGAGGGGCCTCGCGGGGATGCAACAGTCCCTCCTCCACGAGCAGGGCCACGGCCAGCCGTGCCTCCTGGGGAGCCATGAGACCCGCCGACACCACGTTCCCCAGCGTTGCACCGGGATGATCCCGGAACCAGAGCAGCGTCTCCTCCAGGTGGGAGCATTCGCTTTCGGGGACCGCTCCCTCCGGAGCGGCCGCCAGTGGCAGATCCTCCTCGGGCAGATGCTGCCGTCGCCTCTCGGTCTCGTCCTCGAGCCATGCGAGCTTCATCAGGGCCCCTTCGAGGCTGATGTGCCGCTCGCCCACGGGGTCACCCTCCTGGATCTCGAGGAGGCGGAAGCGTCCCTCGCGCCTGTCGAGCAGGACGATCAGGGCGGCTTCTCCCTCCAGGACACCGCACCGCGCCGCGGTGATGGCTCCGTTGCGGACGGTGATGCGTCCCGTGGGTGGACCCTCCACCTCGAGAACGCCCTCCTGGCCGGAGAGCAGGACCTGCTGGAGGATATCCCCGGCGGAGAACCTGCCCATGGTGCCGGTCAGGAGAACGCCGGCGTCCTCCCGGCCTCCGGCCAGAAGGCGCCTGACGCGGATGACCAGCTCCTCGGGTTCAAAGGGCTTCGGCAGGTAGTCGTCGGCTCCGGCGCGGAGTCCCCGGACCCGATCCGGGCCACCGACCTTCCCGGAGAGGATCAGTACCGGCAGGGCCCGTGTGGCCGGATGGGCCCGGATCGACCTGAGGATCTCGATTCCGTCGAAGCCCGGCATCAGAAGATCGAGGATCAGCATCCGTGCGTCGGAGCTGACGAGGAGCTCCACGATCTCGCGGGGTTCCGTGCACATCACCGGTTCCAGGCCCTCTCGCTGAAGCACGATGCTGACCAGCTTCAGGGTGCCGGGATCATCGTCCACGACAAGGATTTTCTGGGCCTGGGTCACGGGGACAGCCTCCGGGTCATTGCAGGTCTCCAGGGCCCGGGGGCCTGACTCGAATACGGAGCCCTGGTTGGCGCGGAAGGCCCCCGGAACCTGTACACATGTTTCCAGTTCCGAGACTCTATCACATTCCTGTGGGAGGTTCCTGAACCGCAGGGGAACGACGGGCCAGCTGCCGCGTCTCCGGTCAGCCCGCGGGCATGGCCTCCCGGATGGGCTTCCTCAGCGCTTCATGATGGAGTCGAGGATCATGGTGAAGGCGGCCTGCTGCTCGGGCTCGGCCTTCTCGATCACCGCCAGGCAGCCGGTGCCGTCGAACTCCTCGTGGAGCTCGTGGGCGGGGTGGGCGGAGGTGATGATGACCCGCTTGAGGTTCACGCCACGCTTCCTGGCGTGCTCCAGGACCTGGCGCCCGTCCATCCCCGGCATCTCCCAGTCCAGGAGCAGGAGGTCCACGTCGGGGCCCAGCGCCTCCACGGCCTCCCGGGGATCGGTGTAGGTCTCGATCCGGGCCCGGCCGGGATAGCGCTCCTCGAGGAACGCCTCCCAGAAGGCGCACTGGAAGGGCGAATCGTCCACCACCACCACGCGCTTGGGCCTCGTCTCCCGGCTTTCCACGATGACCGAGGATAGCAGGAAGTGCTCTCCGGGGGCAGTGTCGCCTACCGGAGCGCCCCCGTGGCGCGCCGGGGCGGGATGGGCTCCGCGAGCTCCACGATGCCCGGGGGCTGTCGGGGGGCCATGAACGAACGGGAGGAAACCATGCCCCACGCGCTCCACGAGTCACCGCCCCCGGCCCTGGCGAAGGCCCTCGAGGCCGCCGGGATCGCCATTGCCCTGGCCGCTTC
>Ga0256835_1001517_pt1 | contig 13868 bp, 11 predicted proteins | sample PIR30metaG_FD_185972 | JGI IMG/M metagenome (GOLD analysis project Ga0256835, IMG submission 185972) | Hydrothermal vent microbial communities from East Pacific Rise, Pacific Ocean - PIR-30 | ecosystem: Environmental > Aquatic > Marine > Hydrothermal vents | place: Pacific Ocean: East Pacific...
CATCGCCAGCCCCAAAAACGCCACCGCAGCCAATACCCAAAAACTCTTTCTCATACCAATTCCTTTCCCTAGGTTTCAGTTGGGCAGGGATTCCCACCCCCCAATAGTTACTGTCTAAAAATAGCCCCTTAAGAATAGGCACCATTATAGACTTTTATCACCATTGCCACAAGGCCGGGACAAAAGCTGGAATACCGGCGGCTGATCACCTGGCCGGAAAACCTCTCCCAAAATTTTTTGGGCGTATGCTCAAAACATCTATTGACCTGCCACCAACCGGGGATTATATTTTGAGCGTAAGACCAAAACCCGGGAGGTGACATGCCCAGACCACCCAGATGCCGCCTGGTCCGCCGCACGCCGCTGGCCAACCGCTTCGGACCCTACGACCGCCAGCCCGCCGGAGAGGTGAGGCTCCCCCTGGAGGGGCTGGAGGCCCTCAGGCTGGTGGAGCTCAAGGGGTTCGACCAGCAGGCGGCGGCCGAGTCCATGGGGGTGTCGCGCCAGACCCTGGGACGCATACTGGCCGCCGCCCGGCAGGCGGTGGCCCAGGCCCTGGTGGAGGGGCTGGTGCTGGTGGTGGAAGGCGGCGCCTACCAGATCGCCCCCGGACCCGCCCCAGGGCAGGGCCGGGGACGACGACGCCAGCGGCGAAGACTTCGCCACCCATAGGCGAAGGCTTCGCCGCCCAAGGCGGGTCGGGTGGAGCCCTCAAGCAATCGTAGCCTGAAACGCTCCCGGTGGAGGGCCTGCCACCATCGGGAGCCGGGACGAAGGCTTCGCCTCCCAAGGCGGGTCGGGAGCGCCTTCAGGCAAAAAAGACGCTCAACGCTCCCGACGGGAAGTTGATTCACCATCGGGAGCCGGGACGAAGGAGGTAGATCATGCCTGGATTGGATCACACCGGACCTTGGGGACAGGGTCCCCGCACCGGCTGGGGCCGAGGTCTTTGCGGCCGGCGCAGCAGCGCCGGGCCGGAGGACGTGGTGCCCTGGAGCGGCTACGGCCGTGGCGGACGCGGCCGGCGCTGTCCCGGCCGCGGGCGCGGCCTGGGCCGGGGTGCCTGGGGCCCTGGCTGGGGCGGACGCGCCTGGCAGGCCGACGACCGCCGCCAGGCCCTGGAAGACGAGGCCGCGGCCCTGCGGGAACGCTTGGCCGCGGTGGAGGAGCAGTTGCGGCGCGACCCCGGCCCCCGGAACTGATCCGCGGCCGGGGACGGCCACACATCAACCAAGAAGGAGGTGAATGCCATGCCCTTCAGAGATGGAACCGGACCCACGGGACGTGGTCCCGGATCGGGTAGGGGTCTGGGCCCCTGCGGTGGCGGCTCCGGTCCCCACGGACCCGCCCGCGGCGCGCGGGGCGGCCTGGGCCTGGGCCGCCGCCTGGGCGGCCGGGGCGCCTTCCGCCGCTGGGCCGGTGGATGGGGCGCCGGCCGCATGGGGCGGGGCTGGGCCTGACGAAGGCCCGGCGCCGCTGAGCGCGGCCCCTGGTATCACACCACAAAACAAGGGGAGGCGAAACCGCCTCCCCTTTTGTCCTCGCAGAATGAACCCAACCCGCAGGCTACATGTTCATCCAGGAATCGGAGTAGAGGGTGTGGCCCAGGATGACGCGGGCGGCGCGCACGAATACCTGGAGCTCCTCGTCGACCTCCTGGGGATCGGTGATCTCGCCGTCCTGGACCTTGTGCACCACCTCCACGATGTCGGGGCGCTTGCCCTTGGCGATGTCCATGATGAGCTTGTCCTCGTAGTCCACGATGGAGCTGTACATGCCGGCGCGCTCCAACATGATCATGTAGGTCTGGTTGAGCGGCTCGCGCCAGGGGGTGCCGTTGCTGATGTTGGACAGGCCGTTGGTGGACTTGACGCCCGGGGCGATGTCCTGGAGCATCTCCATGAACCGCAGGTTGGCCATGAGCTGTTCCTGCTGGATGTTCAGCGGCGTGATGATGGGATCCACAAAGATCTTCTCGTTGGGGATGCCGGCCTCGTTCATGGCGTAGACCAGCTCCACGGCCAGGGCCGCACGCTCATTCTCGTCCCGGGGCAGACCCTCGGGACCCCACATGAGGGCCACCACGTCGGCGTTGTACTTGGCGGCCATGGGGATCATCACCGTGTAACGCTCGGGCCGCGCCATGATGGAGTTCACCAGCGCGGTGCCCTTGTGCACGGCCAGGCCGGCCTCGATGGCCTCGATGTTGCTCGTGTCCAGGGCCAGGGGAATGTCCGGCACCACTTCCTGAACCGTCTTGACCACCCACTCCATCAGCTCGGGGCCACCCTTGCGGGCCGGTCCCAGGTTGATATCGATCCAGTCCACCCCGGCTTCCTTCTCCTCCAGGGCCATCTTCTGGATGGGTTCGGGGTTGCGGTCCTTGAAGGCCTGGCCGATAACCTTCTTGATTACGTTGAGGTTTTCGCCGATAGTCTTCATTGGGTCACCCTTTGTCTCCGTTTAGTTTCCTGGTCTGCCGGGGAAAACTTCTGCGCGAAGCCTTCCGCCGCTCCCTTGAGTTACACCTTTGGCAAACCCGGCGATTCACTCCCCTCCGCGCCTGATCTTCCCGGCTCCCAGGAGACGGGTTTCCACGAGGGGTGGTCCGGGGGCCTCTCCCTCGCCGGAGAAACCGTTGGCGATTCCAGCTTATACTACTACTTGTCGGGGCTCCACTCCTTGAGGAACTTGGCCAGGTGCGCGGCCTCGCGGGGGCCAATCTGGATGTTCCAGCCCGGCAGCTCCTCCTCCACGTCGCCGGCGATGGCCGCGGCGTAGCCGGGGATGATCAGCGACTGGTGCTTGATCTTGTCGGCGATGCCGATCTTCTTCACGAACATGCCCACGTCGTCGCCGGAGAACTTGCCCGCCGCCCAAGCGGTCATCACCGACAGACCCTCGGTGTCCTTGATGAGCAGCCAGGTGGGAACCCGGGAGCCCTCGATCTCGCCGCTGACGATGAAGTAGGTCAGCGAGAAGTTGGTGGTGATGGCCACCGGGCTGTTCTCGTCCGGGCCGCCGATCTCGTAGATGCCTTCCTCCACCACCATGGGCCGCTGCGGGTCGGTGTAGATGTTGAGCCGCTCCAGCAGCAGGGGGAAGACGCTCTCGGCGGTGAGCTCGTCCAGCACCACGATGCCGGCGTACTTGGCGATGAGCATGGCGGCCACCGTGACCTGCTCGGCCAGGCTCTCGCCCATCTCGCTGGCGAAGCAGATGGTGGGGAAGCCCAGGGCCCGGTTCTGGGCCATGAGCGCCGCCCGGCGCACATGCACGTTGTTCTGAAACACGCCGGCCAGGTCGCGGGCGCCGAAGTCGATGACCAGGTCCTTGAGACCGGCCTCGGTGAGCTCGGTGGTGAGCTCCATGACCTCGTCCAGGTCCACGCCCTTGACCACCAAGGGCAGCCCGTTCTCGCCGGCGATGGCGGCCATCTTGTCGGCGTTGGCGTTGGTGGCGGCGTAAAGAAGCGGCTTCTTGTCGGCCAGCGCCTTGGCCACCGGGGCCATGACCTCGGGATCCTCACAGGCCAGGATCAGCGAGAACTCGGAGTTGTCGCAGATGGCCTGGGCGGCCTCCTGGAACTTGGCCGCGTCGCCGGAGGCGCACTTGAGGAAGATCAGCTCCGGGCGCAGGTAAAGCCCCACGCGCTCCCACTCGAAGCCGTCCCAGGTCTTGACCTTCTCCACCAGCTCGGGATCGTCGTCCGCCAGGGTGCCCGCCAAGGGGCAGGGGTTGTAGAAGGTCTTCTCGTGACGAAAGAGCACCGTCTCGCCGCCGGTCTTGCAGGCGGTCTTGCCGCTGCCGATGGCGACCGGGCGGATGGGGGGCGCGCTGGCCTCGGCCAGTTGCTCGCGGGCCTCGTCGGATACGTAGGGACACGCATCCAGCTCGGCCTTGCCCGCCGCCAGGTTCATGGCGAACGCCAGACAGGTGGGCACACCGCACTCGCCGCAGTTGGTCTTGGGCAGCAGTTTGAAAATCTGGATGCCGGTTAAGGCCATTTTCGACTCCTTCTTTGGCTTCCCTTACACAGCTTCCGCTCTAGGGGCCCCCGGGGACCCGGCCAGGTCCCCGGGGGGGTTTTCGGGTTTGGGTGCGTCCTAGCCGACCAGCGGCTCCATCTCCAGGGCGGGGTGACCCACCTTCTGGAGATACTCCAGGACCTCGGACTCGTCGATGGCGATGGTCTCGTCGCAGATCTTGTCGATGAGATCCGGGACGCCCAGCTCCTCACCGCGGCGCAACAGGCCCTCGCGCAGCTCCTCCTTGAGGCTCTTGGGCATCCAGACCATGCGCAGCAGGCCGCCGTCGCCGATGATGAACTTACGCTGGATGATGTTGTACTTGGAGTGACCCACGAACCCGGGGGTGCTCTGCCCGCCGCCCATGACGCCGGCCAGGGTGGTGAACTTCATGCCGCAGGGGGTCTCTCCGGTGTAGTCGCGGTGCACGGTCATGACGCCGTTACAGGCGGGCAGCAGCGCGGCGATGCACTCGCAGCAGCCGCAGGTGGTCATGGGATCGTGCACGATGCTGTAGAAGTTGTAGTGGTCGATCTTCTGGCGCGAGGCCTTGAAGACGAAGTCGTTGACGCCCTTCCACTGGCCCAGCTTGGGATCGATGACCTCGCCCTTTTCCACCGGCTGGTTGGGCCCGGTGGGGTTGATCTCATACGATGCCTTGCAGTCGAACCAGTTGTAGGCGCCGCACAGGCCGGTGCGCTCGGGGCTCACCACGCAGACGTGGCTGGGCGCGAAGGACTGGCACAGGGTGCAGGAGTAGAAGATCTCCACGCCCTCGTCGGTCATGTTCTCCACGCGCTCGTCGCGCTGCTTGTATATGGCCCGCGCCTTCTTGGTGAAGGCCTCCACGTCCTTTTCATTGGTGTAGAGGGTGACCTCCACCTTGTCCAGGATGGAACCGAAGTCCTTGTGGAACATGTCGTGGAGGATCTGGCCGATGTGGCGGATGCGGAAGCCCTTCTCCACCGCGGGCTTGCCCATGCGGATCCAGGCGATGTCGCGCTGGCCGATGTGCATGATGCCCTGGGCGTAGTTGATGAGGTGGTGGATCTGGCGCTCCAGGATGGGCTCGAAGTCGGGCTGCATCTTGCGCCCGGCCACCCGGACGTAGATGCCCAGCGGCAGGCGGCCGCCCTCCTCGCCCAGGTCGTCGATGTCCGGACCGACCACGGTGATCTTGCCGTCTTCGATCTCGTCCATGTCGGCCATCTCCACCAGCTCGGTGGCCTGGGTCTTGCCGCCGCCCATCTCCACGAAGAGATCGTCCTTGCGGATGCGCTCGCCCTCGAAGGCCGCGCCGTAGCTCAAGGGGATGTCCACCTTGGTGATGACCGTCTTCAGGCCGCGCACCTCCACCGACTTCTGCACGATCTCGTCGTGGGGCACGTTGGAGACCACGTGCTCGTAGGTGCACACGCCGGTGGGCAGCACCTCGGGGATGTCGGTGTCGGCGATGGTGGGGAAGCCCCAGTTGATGGCGCCGGCGGCGTTGGCGGCCCACTCGGCGTTGACCTCGCCCAGCGCGTTGACGAAGGCGAAGATGCGGTCCTTGTTGTACTTCAGGATACGGCGGTAGTCGCCGGGCTTGATGCCGCCGAAGGCCATGGCCGCGCGGTTGGCGAAGCCCAGGGCGAAGACCGCGGCCGAGATGTCGGGACCGAAGGGCACCAGGCGGGTACCCCAGCCGATCTGCACCCCGGCCTCGCAGAGCTGCTCGGTGAAGGTGGTACCGGACTGGTTGGCGGCCATGAAGATGTAGAGGTTGCGCCGCTGGTAGTCCTCGGCGATGTCCTTGGCGATCTCCTTGTTGGGCGCGGCGCCCACGATGGCGGCGAACCCCGGCGCCGAGCCGTCCACGAACTCCACACCGCGCTTACGCATGATGGTGTCGTCGGCGGCGCCCAGCCAGATCTTGCTCTTCTCCCAGTCCACCTTGCCCTCGTCGGTCAAGACCACGTCGCAGTCCTCGCCGGGGCGGTAGAAGTCGGGGTCGTCCACGTAGCGGATGGCCTCCACGATCTCCTCGGCGAAGAGCGCGGCCATGCCCGCGTCCAGCAGGGGGCCCAGGTAGGGCAGGTGGTTGAAGCTCTTGATGTGGGCCGGCAGCAGTTGGCGGGCCACCTCCAGGGGACGCTTGGCCGAGGCCAGATCCTTGACCGGAATGCCCAACAGCGAATAGATGATGGGCAGGAAGTAGGCGGTGTTGGGGAACTCGAGCTTCTGCTCGGGTCCGTACTGCTCCAGGGCGCGCTTGTAGATGCCCTCCGCCTTGGAGACGATGTTGTAGGCGCCCTGAATGGCCGCGAAGGCTACCAATTTCGACATAGTTCAGCTCCCTTTCTAGAGAGGATTCTTTTGCTACTAGGCGGCGTCGTCCAGCTGGCGCCGGTCGGCCATGTCCACCAGGACGCGCTCCTTGCCCTTGTCCAGGCCCAGGGCCTTACGCTTCTTGTCGATGTGGGCGATCATCTTGCGGGCCATCTCGTAGGGATCTTCCTCCACGTCCCACATGCCGCCGTAGAGCTTCTCCAGCTCCTCGAACAGGTACTTCTGGAACCTGGGAGCGCCGGTCACCGGCAGGTGCAGGCCGAAGATGGTGTAGACGCCGCTGGCCACGAAGTAGTGACCGATGGAGATGGCCTTTTCGCTCATCCACTCGGGCGCCGCGCCGGCCGCGGGCAGATCCGAGATGTCCTTGCCCAGGCCGCCGGCCTTGACCACCTCGGTGGCGGCCAGCAGGATGCGGCTGTTGTCCACGCAGGAGCCCATGTGCAGCACCGGCGGGATGCCCACGGTCTCGCAGACCTCGGCCAGGCCGGGACCGCAGTAGATCTTGGCCGACTCGGGCGTGAGCAGGCCGGCCTTGCCGCAGGCCATGGCGGTGCAGCCGGTGACCAGCACGATGACGTCCTTTTTGAGCAGCTCCTTGATCAGGGTGATGTGACCGGCGTCATGGGTGGTGCGGGCGTTGTTGCAGCCCACCACGCCGCCGATGCCCCGGATGCGGCCGTTGATGATGTTGTCGTTCAGCGGCACGAAGGAGCCGCGGAAGGTGCCGCCCAGGTGGTAGTTGATGGCCTCCACGCTGAAGCCGGCCACCATGGGCTCCTTGGCCTGGGGGATCATCACCTCGGCCCGGCGGTTGGGGAAGTTGTCGATGGCCTCGCGCACGATGCGCTTGGCGTCCTCAAGGGCGGTGTGCTCGTCGAACTCGATGTGGATGGTGTCGCCGGACTCGATCATGCAGCGGGGGTTGGTGGTGATGATCTTGGTGTGGTAGCACTGGGCCACGTTGGCGATGTTCTCCATGATGCACTGCACGTCCACCACCATGGCGTCCACCGCGCCGGTGACGATGGCCAGCTCCTGCTGGAGGTAGTTGCCCGCGATGGGCAGCCCGTGGCGCACCAGGATCTCGTTGGCGGTGCAGCACATGCCGGCCAGGACGATGCCCTTGGCGCCCTTCTCCTTGGCGTACTCCACCAGCTCGGGATCCTGGGCCGCCACCACGATCATCTCGGAGAGAAGCGGCTCGTGGCCGTGCACGATGAGGTTGACGTGGTCCTCCTTGAGCACGCCCAGGTTGATCTCGCCCTGCACCGGATAGGGAGTGCCGAACATCACGTCCTGGAGGTCGGTGGCGATCATGGAACCGGCCCAGCCGTCGGCCAGGGCGGCGCGGGAGCACTGCTTGATGATGTTGCGGTAGTCCTGGTCAACGCCCATGTGGGTGCGGTGCAGGATCTCCACCACCTCGCGGTCGATGCCCCGGGGCACCACGTCCAGGTCCTTCCACAGTTGGTAGCGGGCCTCGGGGGCGCGCTTGGCGTAGTAGATCTCGCCCTCCTGGCGGCCCCACTCGGCCAGGGCCTTCTCGCCCACCTCCTCGGCGATCTCGTAGATGTCGCGCTCCTGCTCGACCTCCTCGCCGTCGGGGCCTTCCACGATCACCGTGGTGGGCACATCGAAGAAGGGCGCGATCTCAAAAAGCTTCTCCGCGTCGTGGATGCCGTAGTCCTCGGTCTCCTTGCGGGCGGCGGCCAGGAAGGTCTCGGCCACGCCGCGGCCGTGGTCGCTGTGGGCGGCGGCGCCGGCGGCCACCATGCGGGCGAAGTTGCGGGCCGCGATGGTCTCGGGCGTGGCTCCGCACAGACCCTTGCGGGTGTCTTCACCCTCGATGCCCTGCTTGGGCAGCGGCAGGCGGCAGGGGCCCTGGGCGCACATCTTGCAGCAAGTGCCCTGGATACCGATGTTGCAGGGTTTCATGGTAACGGCCCGGTCGAAGATGGTCTCACAACCATCCGCCTGGGCCTTGGCCAAAGTCTCGATGGTGGCCTCGTCGATGCTTACGGTCTTGGGATCGGCGGCCTTCTTGGCCTTGCCCACCTTCTTCTTGATCTCGGTTGCCGACATTAGAGGTTCCTCCTCATTTTTGTCCCCTCTCTTTGTCAAAAAGGCACCAGGTCACCCGCCTGGTTCTATTTCTTCTTCTTGCTCTCCAGGTAGCCGTCGCCCCGCAGGCGCCAGCGCTGGACGGATTTCAGGATGTAGCTGGCTTCGGGGCCGGCGAATCCGGGTTTACGCCCCTTGCCGTACCTTACCTGGGCCTGGCTGCTGGTGGAGTTGTTTGCGTTTGCCGACATGTCAGAGGCTCCTTTTCTTACCGGTTGCGGTCCGCCCGGCGGACCTTGCATCTCTTTGGTTATCCGGCGGCACCAGCTGGCGCCCGCCATCTGGGGGTCGCCCCCCTAGCCTGCTGTTTGTCTTGGCAACCACTCCCGGCATCCCTGGCGGGACACCCTCGCCTTCCTCCTTCGGCGGGGCCCGGCCGGCTCCAGACCCTGTCGCCGCCGGCCGCTTCCCTGGGGCCCTGTCGTGAAACCAACGGCGCCGGGCCTCGTCTGCGAGCCCCGGCTCCGGTTGGTGCTAGCGGTTCTTGAGGTAGCCGTCGCCCCTCAGCCGGAAGCGCCGGATGGAGCGCAGGATGTATTCGGCGTCGGGGCCGGCCACGCCCTCGGGACGGCCCTGGCCGTACTTGACGCCCTTGCGGGCCTCGGCGGCGGCGCGGCGCTTGGCGGCCTCGGCCTCGCGGCGCTCGCGCTCCTCGCGGCGCTTGCGGCGCAGGGCGGCCAGCTCCTCCATCTCCTTGGCCTTGCGCTCCTCGCGGGCCTTGCGCTCGGCCTCCGCCTTGGCCTTGGCTTCCGCTTCGGCCTTGGCCTTGGCCTCCTCCTCGGCGCGCTTTTTGGCCTCCTCCTCGGCCTTCTTCTTGGCCTCGGCCTCCGCCTTGGCCCTGGCTTCCGCCTCTGCCTTGGCCTTGGCCTCGGCCTCGGCGTCCAGCTTGGGCTCCTCCTTCTTGGGCTCGGCCGCCGGAGCCGGCTCGGGCTTGGCCTCGGCCTTGGGCTCCTCCTTCTTGGGCTCAGGCTTGGGCGCGGCCTTGGGCTCCTCCTTCTTGGCCGCCGGCTTGGCCGCCGGGGCGGGCTTGGGCGCGGCCTTCTTGGGCGCGGCGGCGCCGGCCACCGGGGCGGCCTTGGGACGATCGACCTTGACCCGCTCGGCGGCGGGGGCCGGCTCGGCCAGCATGCCCTCGATGAAACCCCGGATCAGCTTGACCGTGTCGGGGTGGCGCAGGATGAGGATGTCGCTGCCGGCCAAGAGATAGGCCACCGCGGCGGTGGCCTCCATGAGCACGCCGCGGGTGAGGTCGTCACCCATGTTGGCCGCGGCGGACTCCTCGCCCTCCAGCTTGGCCTCCTTGGACTTCCAGACCTCGTTGCCCACGTTGTTGATCATGGGCAGCACCAGCTTGTCGTCCTCCTGCACCAGGGCGGCCATGCGGATGCGCTCCATCACCGAGTAGGAGTACTCCAGGCCGTAGCCCAGGCCGCCGGTGGTGGGATCGATGATGATCTTCTCCATGGGCACGCCCAGGTTGGTGAGCAGGATGTTGAGCTGCTTGGCCAGGTTCACGTCGATGGGGCTGGAGGAGATGATGGAGTGCTTGTAGGCCAGCACGGCGGCGCCCACGGCCTTGTGGTTGTCCTCCTCCACCGGACCCAGAAGCAGGTTCTTCTCGGGATGATCCTCGGCGATCTTCTTGAGGACCTCGGAGTCCTTGTTGACGTTGGCCGAGCCCCAGATGATGACCGGCACGTCCACCGCCTCCAGGACCTTGCCCACCGTGGCCGAGGCCGCCTCGGGGGGGGCGTCTTCGCCGTTGGGGTCGGTGGACTTGAGCTGGAGCACGATGGCGTCGGCCCCGTACTCCTCCACGCACTTCTTGGCCCAGGCGGCCGGGTCGCCCAGCACCCCCTCGAAGGGCTTGGAACAGGCCTGGGGCCAGTCGTCGGGCTCCATGTCCCACACCTCCATGGCCAGCACCGGCCGATGGGGCATATCGCCCTCAAAGGTGTGGAAGGGGTAGGCGGTCTCGCCGCCCACCGTGAGGGTCTTGTCGCCCCTACCCAGGACGACTTCCATTATCTTGCCCGAGTAGGAAATCTTGGTTGGTTCAAAGGCCACGGGAACTCCCTCCCACTGCTTTCGAGGCTGGCGCCCAGCCTCCGGGTTAAAGTCTCTACCTACTTACAGCCCGCCACCCCGGGGTAGGCCGCCCCGGATGAAGGCGGGGTCCTTTCGCCCTATCCTGCGCCCCGCGCCGCCAGGCCCGAGACGAAAAAAAAACGCACTAGCGCTAAGTTATGTGAATTTGCACTGGTAACGCTAGTATAAAGCTCCAATCCTGTCAAGCAAAAAGCAATCTTCGCCCACCAAAAGGTGTATGTTAAAAATTCCTTGAAATCCAAGCTCTTATCTCGGAACCACCTGGTCGAAGACTCTAAAAGCCGCACTCACAACCGGGTTTTCCGCCGGTAGCTGCGATGTAGCTTTGCCCGCCAGATCCCAGGCCGCCAGATCAGGATCGTCGGGCAACACCCCGGCCAGGTCCAGACCCATGTCCTTCACTGCCTCCAGAAGCTCCGGCGCCGGCTCGCCGCGCACCATGGAGAGAATCAGCTTGCAGGGCCCCTGCAACACGTTCATCTCCCGGGCCAGGTCCTGGACCCGCTTGGCCGCGGTGAGGCTGCGCCGGCTGGGGTCGGAGACCACCAGCATGAGGTCCACGTGGGTGGTGGTGACCCGGCTGATGTGCTCCAGGCCGGCCTCGTTGTCCACCACCAGGTAACGGTAGTTGGCGGCCAGCTTGTCCATGCAACTGGTGAGCAGGTTGTTGGCCGCGCAGTAGCAGCCGGCGCCCTCGGGCCGGCCCATGGCGATCAAGTCGAAACCCTTGGATTCCACCAGGCACTGGTTGACCCGCATCTCAATGAACAGGTCCTTGGTCATGCCCATGCTCTGGCCCTTTTTCATCTCCTCCCGGGCATCGCCCAGGGTGGACTCCAACTCCAGGCCCAGGACCTCGTTCAAATTGGAGTTGGAATCGGCATCCACCGCCAGCACCGGAGTGAGGTCGTGCTCCACCAGGTAACGTACCAAAAGGCCGGCCACCGTGGTCTTGCCCACGCCGCCTTTACCGGCCACCGCGATATTGATAGCCACGCGAATCTCCAATCCCGAAAATGAAATGTCACTTAAGTACCAGTAAAAGGTATGCCAGGCCAAAGAAACTGTCAAGAAAAATAGATATAACCCATTATAACCACAGGACATTCAGGCCGCCGCCCGCCGGAGGGGCAAAAAGATTGCTCCGGCCTTGATTTGCCGGCGGCGCTTGCCTAACATATTTACATACTCCCAACACTCGCAGCGAGACACTCCAAGGGCCACGGCCATCACGGGGAGGGCGCTTTTCCGGACGCCGGGACAAAGGGAGTGTCGACTCTTTTTGGCAAGACTGTAAGGAGATACCGCCGTGTCCCCCTCCGAGGCTGACGGACCCGCCGGCAAGACAGCCACCTCCGCCGAGCCCCCCCAGGCACGGGAGTTCAAGCGTAGCCTCAAGGCCTCCCTGGGCGAGCAGGAGTATCAGACCTGGTTCGCGCCGGCCAGGCTGCGCCTGGAGGACGAGGCGGCGGTGCTGGAGGTGCCCAACCGCTTCTTCGCCCAGTGGATCAAGGAGCGCTACCAGGGGGTGGTGGAGCGGGCGCTGGCGGCGGCCTGCGGCTCTGCCAGCCACCCCTTGCGCCTGGAGGTCTGCCCTGGCGCCCTGCCTTTCGCCCCGCCGGTGGAGGCGGCTTCCCCGGTGACGGCGCCCTCTCCGCCACCGCCCGCCATCTCCACCCAGCCCGAGCCCCTGAACCCACGCTACACCTTCGACAGCTTCGTGGTGGGGCCCTGCAACGAGCTGGCGCACGCCGCCTGCCAGGCGGTGGCCGAGCAGCCCGGCAGGCAGTACAACCCGCTTTTCATCTTCGGCGGGGCCGGATTGGGCAAGACCCATCTGCTCATCGCCGCCGGCAACCACATGCGCCGGCTTAACTCTGGTATCTCGGTGCACTACACCACCTGCGAGGACTTCACCAACGAGCTGATCCGGGCGGTGCGCTTCGACGGCATCCAGAACTTCAAGGCCAAGTACCGCCAAGTTGACTGCCTGCTCTTGGACGATATCCAGTTCATCGCCGGCCGGGAGCGCACCCAGGAGGAGCTGTTCCACACCTTCAACGCCCTGTTCGAGGCCGGCAAGCAGATCATCGTCACCAGCGACAAGATGCCCCGGGAGATACCCTCGCTGGAAAAGCGGCTGCGCACCCGCTTCGAGTGGGGGCTTCTGGCCGACATGCAGCCGCCGGACCCGGAGACCAAGGTGGCCATCCTCCAGAAGAAGGCCGCGGAGAAGGGGATCAGCCTGCCCAAGCGGGTGGCGTTTTTCCTGGCCCGCCAGCCGGAGACCAACGTGCGGGTGCTGGAGGGCTATCTCACCCGGCTCATGGCGGTGAGCCGCTTCAGCGGCCAGGAGATCACCGAGGAGCTGGTGAAAAGGGTGCTGGGCCCCATGGTGGGCGAGCGCCGGGTGGAGGTGGAGGAGGTCATCCGGGCGGTGGCGGCGCATTTCGGGGTAAAGGTGTCGGACTTGAAGGGCGGCAGGAAGACGCGGGACATCTCGCTTCCCCGCCAGGTGGCCATGTTCCTGGCCCGCCAGCTCACCAGCGCCTCCTTCCCCTCCATCGGCAAGTCCCTGGGCGGCAAGGACCACTCCACGGTGGTGAAGGGGGTCAAGAAGATCAAGGCCCTGATCAAGAAGGACCCCGAGCTGCGCCAGAGGATCCTGGCCCTGCAACGTTCCCTCCAGGAGCCGGAGCCCGAAGCGGGCCTGGACCTCCTTTGATCCCCCGCCCCTTTACTCTCCCTCCCCCGGCCGGCCAAGGGAATATCCCCCTTTCATCACCACCGCCAGGCTGGTGCGGCCCGCTCTGGCGGTGGAAAACCCGCTGGTGATCCACAACGGCGAGGGGTAAAAGTGCTGGCACGCGGTGGAAAACCGATGCCGGCGGCGGCCTGTGGTTCATAGCCTGGAGAGGCGGTGGAAAGGGTGGTGGAAAATTAATTATGCCATTCAAAGCGGTTGCCACTGTTTTCCACCATTCAACCGCCCTTAAGACTATGACTTAAATCAAAGGAAAAGATATCAAGAATAATAGGGCACCGCTGTCCTGGTGGAGAGAACCCCGGGCCGCCCAGGCCCTTGCCTGGAAGGCGCGATTGGGTTAAGGTACAAGACTAATCAGACACGACAGGGGGTTGACCGCATGGAGCTTACGGTTCGCAGGGAAGACGTCTTGAAGGGCCTTTCCCGGTCCCAATCGGTGGTGGAGAAGAAGACCTCCATGCCGATTCTCTCCAACGTGCTGCTGGAGGCCGGCGAGGAGCGGCTGGTGATCC
>Ga0256835_1001518_pt1 | contig 13866 bp, 8 predicted proteins | sample PIR30metaG_FD_185972 | JGI IMG/M metagenome (GOLD analysis project Ga0256835, IMG submission 185972) | Hydrothermal vent microbial communities from East Pacific Rise, Pacific Ocean - PIR-30 | ecosystem: Environmental > Aquatic > Marine > Hydrothermal vents | place: Pacific Ocean: East Pacific...
TACTGCCTGGTAAATGGCCTCTCTAACCTTGTACTCGATGCTGTATCTTCCTGCCTGTATCAGTGCGTCAAGGGTTGTATTCCTGTAGAAGGCCGGGTTGATGCTACTAAAGGCTGTACAGTTCGGAATCGGTGTCTGCTTCTTAGAAAGCTTGTACTGTACTACTATTATTGGCTTGCCGCTAACGCTAACGCTGGCACCAGTCCCTGCAGGTCCGACTACAACGTAAGCGTTCTCTGTGTCTATGACTGTTGCCTTGCTGAGATACTTTGACACGTCAGACGCTGAGTCGACCTTGTATACGTGGACGTAGTCGAAATGTGTTCCACCGCCTACTAATGGTCCAGCATAATCATCGGGGTCAATATAATCTGGTGCCCAACCAATGATATATACGTCGAAGTCCGGAGTACTGGTCTTCTTGAGTAGCTGAGGCCATGATAGTGATTGAACCATTACCTTAAAGCCTAGCTGACCCCAATAGTTATGGAGTAGCTTAGCTATATTTGCTCTCTGTGTGTTACCCTGGTTATAATAGATTGTAATGACATACTTAGATGGGTCGATACCGCTCTTCTTAATTAGTTCCTTAGCTTTTGCCAGATCAAATTTGTAATGTATTACCTTATAATCAGTCCAACCCAGCATTCCCTTTGGTATTACGCCTACCAGGCCAGTAACTGTGCCAGCATAAACGGTTTCCCAAATCATTTTGTAAGGTGTCGCATAAGCTAGCGCTTGCCTGACAAGGGTATTATTGAACGGCGCCTTATAGGTATTGAGTACTATGTACACTATTGTGAGACTCAGACCCATTTCCTGCTTTATTATCTTGAAGTTTGTCCCATCATAAGTTGTCCCAGCTAGTGCATCAAGTTGATCAGCTGGAATGGCTCCCATGTCCGCTACTCCTTTTTTAACAGTTAGGACTCTAGTTGACGGATCGTTTTGTATCAGGTAGATTACGGTGGTGTGTATCGGGGGCTTCTGGCTAGGAGGCGCGGAAGTGGTCGGGCTCGTGGTCTGAGCAGGAGATTGGGTCGTGGTAGCTCCGCGCTGGCTTTGTGATATATAATAATATGCACCAGCTATGATACCAATTATTATAATTATGGCTATCGCTGCGGCTACCCCTTTGGATAGGGCGCGCATATATTTGGATCTCACGAGTACTCTCCCCATTACTATTTTCATTTACGTGAAGAAAAGAGGGGATTGGATTATAAAAATCTAACCCCACGATTTTCCCTCTCCCCATATTACACTGAAATAGTACATACTTTTGTTTTACGGTATCAACGCTAACCCATATAATATGTATTGACATAGTAGATACAGACGAGTAACAAGGGATGAGCATAGTTGTCCAAAGCACTAATCATCATACCAGCTTATAAGATGAAGGTTCGTGACAAAGAATACCTCGTCGACGCATTCTTCATAGATGGCAGACTAGACTTTCCATGCCGCAGAGCCCTCCTAATATTTAATATCGTGGAAAAAACAAGCTCACCGCCCTCTGTAGACAAGAAATACGTGATCAAAAACATCGTGGAGTCCCAAAGAACAGTAGAATTATTAAGAAATGCGCTTGAATGGACGGAAAAAATGAGGCTCGAACTAGCTAGGAGAACGTTCAGAAGATACCGAATAGCTCTCCTGATACCAGTATTTAAAACACCTAAAAAGCTCGAAGAGAGCATAAGAGGGGAGAAGATACCCGAAGAATGGGAGCTTAATGGCGCACTTCATATTTTAAAACACATAGTGTTTCCAAGTGGAACCAGAGAATTACCCATGATAACTGGACAGGGAAAAATAGGTATTGCAATAGAATATACAGGTAAAAAATTAGCGTTGATATGGGGTTCCAGCCCAATTATCGAGAAAAATTATTCATGGCTACTAGATAATGATGAGACTTTCCGCAAGACATTATTGAAAATCCTAAGCAGCAAATGATCTCCGCCTTAAGAGATACATTTCCTTGAACATTTCCTTACACGCCTGCTCGATCCTATTATCTCTGATCAGGAGATCCATGAACATTTTCAGATCAGTTTGTCCCCCAATAGTTACAGTGCTTGATGTATAAGCCATTGGTAGACGGTCAAGATATAATACATATATTTTATCCGAACACATATTTACAAGATCATGGATGCTTTTCCCTGAACGTACAAGTTGTTCGGCGCTTGATAACAGGTTTTTCGAGTAGATCGCCTGTCCATGCACTATTTCATCATCCTGCCATCCCGGGGCAACTATGAGGTACTCTCCAGACTTCCAAAGCCTCACCAATACATCGACGAAGCGCTTGTTAATACATGGCATATTCGGAGAAAATACGAATATATCGTCATTGAGATAACGTAGTGCTGTTGTTAAATTAGATAGGAAATATGGTTTGTTATAAGTATCTCTTATCCCTTTTACACCTAGATGTTGTGTTACTTCTTCAAATATCGTTCCTCCACCAACAATACTGGCTTCTCCAAATATGCTTTTTACAATTCTATAAACCCTTTCAACCATTGTGGTTCCATCGATTGTGCTAAAAACAATTCTTTTTAATTCATCCTCCTGTGAAACATTAAGCAAAATCGCGGCCCGCAAGTCCTAATTACACCTTGCATTATCCTAAATCAGTTCTAGAGTGAAACGGCGTTCTTTTTATTAGTTTGTTCCATAATCTTTCTCATTTCTTTCTAATCTTCATACGAGAAAAGGTTCTTAATGATGCACACTAATATTTGTTGGTCTTGACCCGAACATGTGGTATTGATAACCGTGTTTAAGCGGGCTATGATAACCATATTATACTAAATCCTTATCACCTTTGCATGAGAATACTTAGCAATCAAACCTATAAAGTCATAGCCAGGATCAAAGCCCCTACCCCTAGGATCAACAATATATAGCCTAATACCATTCCGTCCAATCTCTCTTGACAAAGTCCTTAGCTCGTCAACAACGTTCTTCCCGGTCAACGAGACATTAGCTTTACCATCAGTAATTAGAAACACTTCTATGGCCGCGTCCCGGTACTTCCTCCTGAACAACTCAGCTTCCCTGATCACTCTGTAGAGGCATGCAGACAAAGGAGTTCTACGGCCGGAAGGGATGCTGTCGAGTACCTTGATAACTCTTTTATAATTCCTAGAGGGTGGAATGTATTCCTTAACTCCTTCCCCTCTAAAAACAATCAGTGATAACCATGTTTTCAATGTATAGCTACGCCTAGCGATCGCGTGGGCGATGGCTTTAGCGATCATTATTCTTTTCCGATAATTCATGCTACCACTAGCATCTAAGCAGATCATTGTCAGTACAGGGACTGGTGTGCGCCTGAGCTTCTCGGCTAATACAAGACCACTCCCACTTATCTTCGTAGCCACGATTGTTCCAACTAGATCGATGTCTTCAGGATCCTTTATTGGATATACGTAACCTATAGGTGCACCAATAAATCCGCCGATCCTAGTCCGGCAGATCTTTCTGCTTCTCTGAGAAAAACCATCATGTCTATGAATACGATGAGATTCCTTGATCTCCTTTATATAAAGACTAAAAGGCGGCCTACCGGGCTTCAATGTTATTTCATTATTGCCTCCTACAATGGGATCAATGCTCCCTTTATACTTGTCGTTAAAATTGTTCTTAGCATCACTATTGCCACGTTCCCCGCGCATGGATCGTGGGTGAGGATTGTGCTCAAAAGGGCGTTGTCTCTCATGGATGGTATTCTCGAATGGTTCGAGATGAATCCTATGTGGAAGAGCTAGTTTCATAGCCTTTTCCACGTCTTTCTCATTCACTCTTCTCCTTCCATCAAGGGCTGCTAGCGCCTTGGCTGTCCTAACTACTGTTATTTCTGCACGGCAGGTCTTGATCTTCATTTCTACGAGTTTCTCGGCAATCATTCTGAGAAGATCATCATCTATCTCAACGTTTCTGATTATTTTTCTCGCATAAACTATTCTTTCACGTAGTTCTTTTTCGAGCGGCTCGTATTTCTTATAGAAACCTATCGGGTCATTACTGTATTCTTCAACTCTCCGGACAATCTCCATTCTAAGCTCTGGATCCATCGGTGCTTTTACATCCACGACGAGCCCGAACCTGTCGAGCAGCTGAGGTCTTAGCTCTCCCTCCTCCGGGTTCATGCTACCAATAAGTATGAATCTTGATGGGTGACGAAATGATACATGCTCCCTCTCTATAATATTCCATCCATATGCGGCGGCATCAAGTATTAGGTCTGCTATATAGTCGTCAAGCAGGTTAACCTCATCGATATACAGGATATTCCTATTGGCTTCTGCGAGGAGGCCAGGGCTAACCGCTTTAACTCCCTCCCGGAGGAATCTCTCAACGTCTATGGTTCCTATTAGTCTATCAGGAGTAACGCTTAAAGGTAGATCCACAACACGCATCTTCGTCTTAGCCACTGGTAGTTCTTCTCCCTTGCTCCATCTCCTATAGCAACTATCACACATTAACGCCGGATTATCCGGGTCGCAGTTAAAAGGACAGTCCGCCACTACCTTGATCTCTGGCAAGAGGTTCGCGAGCGATCTTACAAGTGTTGTCTTACCGGTTCCCTTGTCTCCTCTTAGTAGGACACCGCCGATCAAGGGGTTCACGGCTACGGCTAGGAGGGCTGTTTTCGCGTATTCGAGGCCCACTATTGCTGTGAAGGGAAAAACAATAATTCTGCCGTGTCCCTCCATTATCTGCACCTTTCCACATCAACCTGTGTACCGTTCCAGGCCTACCTATATCTTGTCTAATATTTTATCGATTCTCTCCATCCGCTTCCTCCAACCATCAACCTCTGTATAAGAAACAACATCTATAGATCCTCCCTGTACCTCGCCGCTTCCAAGTTCTTCTTCTAGATATCCTTCGATCTCAGAATATACTCTGCGGAGCTTCTCCAGGATCTCAGGTGGAGCACGCCATACTCCACGGGTAGCCGCCTCGATCAAACGCCTTGTTATCTCTTCCACAGCCCACTTATTGTGTTCTAGGAACCATTTCCTCATCTCCTCGTCTAGAACGTATTTCTCAGCTATCCGATTGAACATCCAGTCCTGAGCTAATCCCGAGACAGAGGCCCAGCCATAGAAATGCAGTATTTTCCGCTGGAACTCGCTAGCACCGCGATATCCGTGTTTTTTCATCTCCTCGATCCACTGGTCATTAAGTAGTTTGGCTCTCACCACACGCTCGATCTCCTCATCCATACCTCTTATCCGGAGCCGGTAAGTATTCCTTGTATCAACAGTGACTGCCTCAACCGGTCTTCCCGAAAGCGTTTTAGCAGCATTATAGAATCCTCCATGGTATGAGAAGTAGCAGCAACAACCAAATATGTCGTGCTCATCGCTGACATGGTTCCTGTTAACCATATCTACCCGTTTAAGGCTGAGAGCCAGGTGCTCATGTGATTCCACACCATATTTCCTCCGAGTATACGCGTATCCGCTCCACTGTATCCATATCTTGGCGAGCTCCTCTCTATCCTTCCAGGCAGAAGCCTCGACGGCGAGATTTACTCCGGCACCATAACTTCCGGGCGGTGAGCCGTAAACCCTATACTTAGCCCGTTCCTCAGCTTCTTCACGGCTATACCCGAATTCTAACAGTTTCTCTACATCCTCCATGTAATGCTTCCTAGGATAATTCATCTCTGGCGGCTCATCAAGGCTTATCACCAGGGATACAGCCTTATCGATCAAGTCGATATAGTTCGGTAGAATATCCCTGACAATACCGCTAATCCTAACCAGTACATCTATCCTCGGCCTGCCGAGCTTCTCCAAGGGAATAGGCTTCAAACCAACAACATTACCAGCATCATCCCATATGGGCTCGACTCCCAGCAAGTAGAGGATCTGCGCCAGCTGCTCACCATCGGCTTTGAAAGCATCAATACTCCACAATACCTGCCCGATAGTTTCGGGGAGACGGCCATGTTTCTTGCGGTAATACTCTATGAGTAGTTCAGCAGATCTAACTCCGACTATCCATGCGGCTCTAGTAGGTAGTGTTCTCGGGTCTAGTAGGTAGAAGTTCCTACCAGTAGGGAGAACGCTTGTCTTACCACGGTAAAGGTTTCCTGAAGGACCCGGCTCGACGTATCCTCCGCCCAGTCCGTTCAAGAGAGAATATATTTCTTTATCTGATCTCATAAGTAGCCTGGCTATTCCCAATGCGTTCTGTAGCGACCCTAATAATTCGCTGCAATCACCTATGGTTATTCCGAGGTATTCTTTGACAACTTCTTCGGCGATACCGCAGAGATCTTTTCTATCATTATCAATTATTTCCTCAACGATCTTCTCAGCAACAGCTCTGATCTTTCTCTTTAGTTCTCTATACGGTATTCCGAGGCCCTCATGGATCTTCAGGGGATCGTCGTCGAGCCCGTCATGATCGGTGCCAAGCATTCTAGCTAGGGCTTTAACAAGGGATTTGCCCGGGGGTAGCCGCTGATCTATCGTTATAACGTATTTGGCGAGCTTATCGGCAGGGCTTGGTGGATACCCGAAAACGTGGAGTCCAAGATTTATATCGGTTTCACCGACTAGATGGAGTTTCTTGTGAACCGTCTCTATGATCTCGTCTTCACTCATATCCTTACTTAATGGTATATTATGCTTAGCAGCGAGATCTTTGATAAGTTCAATTATTTCGTGTCTACGTGCTTCATCACCCATATTCTTAGCTCTCAGATACTGGTTCACCAGGTCGTCGAGCTCGCCCATAGCATCTGCTGCCGCCATAGGCGGGTATAGATGGTCGATCAGAGCAGCCATTCCACGGCGTTTAGCAATAGATCCCTCCATAGGGTTGGAGACGACGTATACGTAGAGATGCGGGGTATCATCAATGCTTATCAATGGCCAACAAGAGGTTGAGAGACATGCGTTCTTACCTGGCAGGAACTCTAGGTAGCCGTGGGTTCCGAAATGAATTATTACATCAGCATCGAAGACACGGGATAACCACCAGTAGACTGCCAGCCATTGATGAGGCGGCGGGAGATTAGGGTCATGGAGTATCTTACATACCGTGCCATCGCATCGAGGCCCTGCACATCCTCTCTTCGGCTGTGGAACAACTACTATGTTACCGAATCTCAGACCAGGTATGACGAAACCATTCCCATATATCATGCCAGCGAGGCCCGGCGGCTTTTCTTGAACGACACGTACGGGATCTCCCCATGAAGCTTCTATTTCTCTACGAGCTTTCTCAGGCAATTCCCGATAGAACTCGAGGTAATTGTCGATAGGGAGGATATCTAGGGCTCCACCACGCCCAACAATGTCTTCTACCGATGTCCATCTGAACTCGCTTATCGCCTTACGCTCCATAATGATCTTCACGAGCTCTTCTCCCGAACCAGGTATTGATTCGCCTACATCGTAGCCTGCATCTCTAAGCTTCTTGAGAAACCTCGCAACGCTTTCAGGCACATCCAGGCCAAATCCAACCGCCACGTTTGCTTCTAAGCCTTTGCAAGGCGGATTTATAAGTATGATCGCTATCCTCCTGTCTCTCGGAGGCTTGCGTCTTAGCCTAACCCATTTCTTAATCCTCCTAGCAACTATTCTAAGCTGATCATCAAGTGGAACAATATCTTTGCCTCCGTACTCATTAGGCCTTGTAGCAGCGACCGGTATCGGTTCAAATGCGCCGTCTACTTCCGACATGCTTATCCTGTATACGAGAGTCATGTAGCCGCAACCCCTAGGATCGCTCCGCCACTGCTCCGGCGTACGATCATACATTGTCACGTACTCGAGGATAGGGATGTTCATTTTCTTGAGGAGATCTATTCCTTTTGCCTCAGAGTATCCCTTTGTACTCCAGTACTTGCTCGGCCCGTGATCTAGTATGAAGAAACTGGTTAGATTTACGAGGAGATCTATCAATGACCTCCCATCTTCTAAGTAGAAATTCCTAATAGTATCCTCCGTTGAAGGTGTTCCGAGATACTTGTCTTTGAAACCATATGTGAATACAGGGATAACGCCAAGTCCTTCAGCCTCGATTACATCGACGAGTGCTCTTAGAAGATCAAGTCTTCCATAGAGCCAGTCGCTTCTATAGAAGAATATTCCCACTAATGGTTTATCGCTTAGCTCATATGATTCGAGGTATTCTTTCGTAGTGCTGTAGAAGCCTAGCCTAGGATGATATATTCCATGCCATGGGACGGATCTAGGGGGCGTTACGGAGACATCGTATCCGAGGAAGTTAAGTATGTATAGGATCATTGATTCGAGATTCTCGCTCCCACCTATCTTGAGATACTTTACGAGTCTGTCATAGTGTTCGGGCCCTATGTTTGTGAGGTGCAGATGTGTTTCCTCGAGACCTACTATAGGCTTGGATTTTGAGATCTTCTCTAACAGCTCCTCGTAATCATCGGGTAATCGTGAAGAATATATCAATATGAAATCAGACTTCACCAGGAAATCCTTGTCATCTTGTCTTAGTCTGTAAGGAGTTATTATTCTGTATTCAAACTTGTATCTTCGTGATAGTTTTTCCGCTATTGATGATAGGGTTTTTGCCATTGAAGCGCTATACCCTATTATGAGGGAGATTCTCGTCAATTCAGTGCACCATTCATCTAGAGTTACTGCACCATTTTTATATCCCTGAAACATGGTATTTATTTCTATAAAGAAGATGTACCCCAATACTTGACGGGGTGCACAAGCTTGAGGATGAAAGCAATAACAAAAGCCACAGCAATCATAATCCTAGTAATAATACTCATAGGAATAGGCAGTGGAGTAACACTATACTACATGAACACGCATAAACAACAAGTACCGACAACTACCAGAACCAGCACACCTACAAGCACGACGCAACCACCAACACCCAGAACAACCGTTTCATCAACAACTACAACATCAACCAGCGAGATGACCACATGGCCATCAAAACAAATAATCGTAACAGATTTCAGGGGCAAGAAAATAGTCTTCGAAAAACCAGTTGAGCGCATCGTCGTACTCGAATCATACTGGGCCGAGACACTACTGGCCATCGGTGCCGGAAAGCTCATCGTGGGCATAGGTAAATGGGTAAAGTATGACGAGTACCTACCAGAATATATCAGGACTAAGCCCGCAGTGGGTAGTCTATTCACAGGGGTAAACGTTGAAGAAATAGCTGCCCTGAAGCCCGACGTAGTGATCATGGATATAGGGTATGGTAAGGCAGGAGAAATAACCGCTAAGCTGGAGCAGATGGGGATAAAAGTAGTTGGCCTATTCATCCATAACTTTCAGGACGAGATAAGAGCCATAAAGATCCTTGGAGAAATAACCGGGCATAAAAGCCAGGCCGAGGAACTATCAAATTACTTGTTATCACACTATAAAGAGATCATGGCCATTGCCGAAACGATCAACAACAAATTAACAGCAGTCATGATCTCGGGCTACTCACTAGTAAAAGGCAGTATAATGCTCTACTCCAATACCAGTTGGGGCCACACAGTCGAAGAAGCCGGAGCCATAAACCTCGCATTACAGCATTTCCCCAATGAGAAATGGCCTAAGATCGACTTTGAGACGCTGGCCTCGTGGAATCCCGACGTCATCCTTGTGACATCATCTGTTGACTCGATAAATACTGTTATACAGAAGATAAAGAGTGATCCGAAGTGGCAGGCCCTCAAAGCCTATAAGGCAGGACGTATCTTCATAGTGCCCTGTTGGTCCAGCATAGGCGGCGTACTCGACTGGGGGCCACGCAATATTATAGGCATAGAGTACATAGCTTCTCTGATCTACCCGAATGTGTATAAGAATATCAACTGGAGAGCAGATGCAGAGTATCTATTCACTCATTTCTACCACGAATTTATACCCATGCAGGCCTTCGCATCATATAGTATTAACTGGATGAAAGTAGTCGATATGATGAACGAGACTGTGACTCTCCCGCCGAAAATAACAAGGGCTGTCGACTTCATATCCTACACGCTCGTCCTCGCCCTCCACGCAATGGATAAGGTCGTCGGTATATCGAAGTATGCGAAGTACAATGTATTGATGCTTAAAGCATATCCTAATGTAACCAAGATACCATCACCTGGCAGTAGTTTCTCCGTGAACATCGAGGACCTTCTCGCCCTTAAGCCACAGGTTGTGATAACATGGCCGTTCAACAAGAAGGTCGTCGAGGAGATCGAGGCCCAGAACATACCTGTGATCAAGGTGCAGTGCTATAGCTACAAAGATATAGAGAGGCTCATATGGCTTTTCGGAGTGGTGTTTGATGAGAGGGCTAGGGCTTACCAGATGATAAGCGATATGAACAAGATCGTTGAGATGGTACAGTCCAAGGTATCTAGCCTACCAGTGGATAAGAGGGTTAAAGTCCTGTATCTATGGAGCAAGCCAACCATGGTGCAGGGAGGCCGTGGAACAGTTAATGACTTCATAGTATTGGCTGGCGGAATCAACGTGGCTGCTAAGGATTATCCTGACAAAGACTATGTGACGGTAGACCTGGAGAAGATCATAGAGTGGAACCCGCAGGTCATAGTTATATGGTACTTCGCCCGCTACGGCCCCAAAGACATACTTGATAATCCCGCCTGGAAAAGCATAGATGCTGTGAAGAACGGCCATGTATATAAGGAGCCATACTATGAGCACTGGGGTGTAAGCGCATCAATATTCATATTATGGTTATCGACAAAGCTTTACCCAAGCCTGTGGTCGAACACTAATTTCACCGAGATAGCGAACCAGTACTTTAAGGAATGGTATGGTGTAACTTATACTAGCTTGACGGGATGACGCTATGAAAACCCTGTATAAGGTACTGATAGTTTTTTCACTACCATTATCGATAATACTGTCATTATTCATAGGCCCGTATCCTATACCTCCACTCAAAGTTCTCGGGATCCTCTTCAACGCGATCACTATGCACCCTGATCTCAGCACACCGGCGGCTCGAATAGTGATCTACTATAGACTCCCAAGAATACTGGCCGCCGCGCTCGTAGGCGTAGCACTGAGCATCTCGGGCGCAAGCCTTCAGAGCATGATGCGGAACCCGCTTGTAAGCCCTTATGTCCTAGGCATAACTAGTGGTGCAGCACTAGGAGCAGCTGTAGCTCTCGCATTCCTACCCTTATTCATCCCCGTAGAACTGGTGGCGATGATAACCGCTATAGCAGCTTATCTCATAGTGGTAGCGATAGCATGGGGTTGGGGTAGGGGCTCGATAATATCCATTGTCCTGTCCGGAGTTGTCGTCAACGCATTGTTCTCAGCAGGACTTTCTCTCGCAGAGTTCTTCGCACCGAGCCCTAACAAGGTAGCCGCCATCGTATTCTGGCTCATGGGCGACGTGGGGCAGGCTGGTCAGTGGCCCGATATAGTAAGGATGTCGGCGATAATAATACCTTGCAGCATAGTATTGATCATGGCTAGGTGGAGGTTGAACATATTATCTCTCGGCGACGACGAGGCCAGATCACTCGGTGCGAATCCAACATATGAAAGACTCTTCTTCGCAAGCATATCAGCATTGATCACGGCTGCCGCCGTCTCATACGCCGGAATAATTGGCTGGGTAGGCCTCCTCATACCCCACATAGTTCGGCTCCTACTCGGCAGTGACACGAGAGAAGTTATAACCTATAGCTTGTTCCTAGGCGGAACATATCTTGTACTAGCAGATGACCTCTCGAGAGCGCTGACATCACAGGTCATACCGATAGGCATACTAACAACCATCATGGGCGCGCCCGTACTAATAATACTACTCAGGAGGGCTGGGAGGGTATGGCGCTAGTCACGATTATAGAAGTGGAGAACCTATCATTCTCTTACTCCAGGGACGAAAAAACGCTCGAAAACATATCGTTCAAACTACATAGAGGGGAGATACTGGGTATTCTCGGCCCAAATGGTGCCGGAAAAACAACATTGCTCAAGCTAATCCTAGGATTCCTAAGAGGAACAGGCAGGATAAAGGTGATGGGAACCAATCTCCAGAAGATCCCTAGGCGGAGACTAGCAAGGATACTAGGTTATGTCCCCCAGGAACACCATATCGTGTTCGCTTATCGTGTAATAGACTACGTGCTCATGGGTAGAGCACCGCACTACGGTATCTTCTCTATGCCGTCGCGGAGCGACTATGAGAGAGCATATAGGATTCTAGAAGAGCTAGGTCTTGCAAATCTTGCCGAGAAAACAATAGCGGAGATCAGCGGTGGCCAGTTCCAGCTAGTATTGATCGCTAGGGCTCTGATCCAAGAAGCTAAGATCCTATTAATGGACGAACCAGTATCGCATCTAGACATATCAAACGCTGTAAAAACAATGGAGCTAGTCAAGAAACTAGTTGCCGAAGGAAAAGTATTGGGAGTAATAATGACTCTCCACGACCCGTTAATGGCGACCCTCTATTGTGATAAGACCCTCCTATTAAACAATGGGATGATGGAGGCCTACGGTTCACCCAGTGAAGTGCTTCGTCCCGATAAGCTAAAGAAAGTTTATGGTGTTGACTTCGACATTGTGAAGTATAATGATAGATTCATATTAGTCCCCGTAGTGAAGAATATCAGTAACCATGACAACTAGGATTTTGCTCGGATATATCGAGAACCTATATATCATACCTATATATCATATATAATAATATATGGTAACCTATGGATTCACCTGCTAAAAACAAGTTTCATACCAGCCCTTAAAACAACACAGTTATCGCCGTATATTTTCTTCAACATGTATTCGGCGTCAAGACCCGTACAGTGCCCCGGATATATCTTTTCAACACCCATATCTCTGAGCTCCTCAGCAATCGTTCGCAACCTAGGCTCTTCATAGCCTACGAGATGAAGCCCCCCAACGACTACCTCTATCTTCTTACCTATAATCTTGGATGCTTTTTCAACTATTCTTGTGATACCGGGATGAGCGCAGCCAGTGATCACTACGCCATACGATCCTAGATCTATAACCATCGATAATTCATCGCATAAAGTATCAGGAATTAACCTGCCTTTTTCCACATAGAATGTCTCATTGTTCTCACTACAATGATCGAAAACACCAGTTGTCCACACTCCATCAACTATCTTCACCGGTTCATCGATTAGAAGAGGATACCCTTTCCTAGTAATTATTTCCTCTAAGAACCTGCCTGGATAAATAGGCGCTGTTATGATCCTGAGTCTTTCCCCGATATGTATAGATGCCCTGCCAAGAGATGATGGTGCTATAACAGGCACCATATGTCCTACTTTATCAAGGATTCCGAGAAGACCGCCAGTATGGTCATAATGGTTGTGACTGATGACCACATAGTCTATATCATGCGGTTTTAGTCCTAATCTCTCCATGTTATCAATAATGGGTTCTGGATAAGTCCCTGTATCGAACAATATGTTGACTCTTTCATCACTGCCATACATGATCTTTAACCAGTACGAAGCACCATGCTGCGCTATGAAAGGATTATTTAGACCAGCAAGATCATCGGCTAACACGTAGACAATAATTCTCGATGGAACTACCAATCCAATAACACCTCCTCTATAAGAAGCCTGGAACCTATACATAATATCTTGTATCAATACATAACTATAACTTGATACAAGATATTACTCGCTACGGGGTACAGCTGTGATCATAGGGAGAGGGTTCGGCATACTACTTCACATAACGAGTCTTCCGGGAAAATATCCTGTTGGCGACATGGGGCCTGAAGCATATAGATTTGTAGACCTACTGAGCGATATCGGTGCTTCCTACTGGCAAGTACTGCCCCTAAACCCTACTAGTCTCGAAACAGCTAATT
>Ga0256835_1001519_pt1 | contig 13863 bp, 10 predicted proteins | sample PIR30metaG_FD_185972 | JGI IMG/M metagenome (GOLD analysis project Ga0256835, IMG submission 185972) | Hydrothermal vent microbial communities from East Pacific Rise, Pacific Ocean - PIR-30 | ecosystem: Environmental > Aquatic > Marine > Hydrothermal vents | place: Pacific Ocean: East Pacific...
AAAAATGACTTTTAGAGAGCCTTCTCAACAGGAAGTATAAATGGGTAAAAGAAATTATTTCCTTCTACCCTTGCCCTATCACCCAAAGGTCCTTCTGCGGGTGGGAGAGGAATTCGGCGCCATCCCTTCCTATGATGACCATTTCCTCAAGGCTCATTACTCCGTACTCAGGAAGATTTACCCTGGGCTCAAGGGTAAAGACCATCCCCTCCTCCACCGGGATGTAGGGAAGGCTTCCATAACGCTCCCATGTTGGGGCAAGAAGCGCAGCGCCATCATGGGCATCCCTTCCAACCTGGTGTCCAAGGGCATGGGGATATTCGTCATACCCCTGGGAGACAATGTAATCCCTTGCTATTTTATCTATTTCCCAGCCCTTCTTTCCGGGTTTTAGCTCCTCAGCGGAGATCTGAATAGCAGTTTTTATCGTATCAAAGGCCTTTATTACCTCTGGCGGAGGAGCAGTCTCTCCCTTTCTGAGGAAATACCACATCCTTTGAAGATCAGAGCAATATCCATCGAGCTTTATACCGAAATCAATGTTCAATAATTCTCCCTCCTTAATGGCCTTATCTGTGGGAGAAGCATGGGCACCTACTTCCTGAGGACCGGCAAAAACTGCAGGACAGGATGATGGATCCCAGGCGGGCTCTGCACCAAGCTCTTCCATCCAGCCCACAAATAATTCAGCCACCTCCTTTTCCTTTAAGCCCGGTCTCAGGACCTTCGTTAATCTGTCGAACATCTTTTCTGTTTCTTCTATCGCTCTTTTTATGCGTTCAAGTTCCGAAGGAGTCTTTCTGCTCCTTAAAGCCTGTACTATTTTCTGGGCCGAAGTCAGCCTGTGGATAAACCTGGTTCCCTCAAGGTGTTCCTGAAGAAGCAGGTACATCCCGTGGGTAAGGCCATCGCTTGTGGGATCGTCCAGGGAATAATTCAGGCCTATAGAGGATGGATTTTTCTCATCAAGCACTGAGAGGAGAACTTCCTTCAAACTTCCCCGGTACGGTATTACCTTTGTGAAAATTCCGGAGCGCTCCACCTCCTGGCGATCAAGCTCCCCCACTATTGCGATTCTATCCCCGTCGGAAAAAACCATAATGGCTGACTGCCAGGTAAGGGAACTTCTCAGCAGATATTCAAGGGAAGGATCAGGGTTCACCCTGGTTTCCCTGGCGAAAATGAGCCAGAGGTCCATTCCCTTTTCCTTCAAAATCTCAACGGCCTGCTCGGCCTTTTCCCTCTCTATCATTCTTTAACTCTCCTTGCATAGATATAGAAGAAGGTGAGGAGAAGGAGAAAGGCCACAAGACTTATAATTTCCCCCTGGTTGTTAAGCCATGTCTCTGCAAATTTTCCTGCTGCAGAAAGGGGTTCTCCCGCCTTCAATGCGAGCTTTCTTCCAATCCAGGAAGAAAAGTCTATACTGGAGGAAACGTTAAGGAATTTCAGAAAGGCACCCACAACACCCATAAGAGCTCCTCCTGCGATGAATCCCGAGGCAATAAGGGTTCCTCTATCCTTCCTTTTCTTTGCAAGTTCTCCCTTTCCCTTCCCAACAAGATATGAAATAAAGCCGCCTACCAGAAGGGGAAGGTTTAATTCCAGTGGTAAATACATTCCCAGGGCAAAGGCAAGTGTTGGGACCTTTGACATCTCAACAAGAAGCGCCACCACCGCACCTATTCCATAAAGGAGCCAGGGGACAGGCTGCTTGCTCATCATCGAGGATATAAGAGCTGCCATAAGGTTAGCCTGAGGAGCCTGCAGTTCCCTGGAAGTAAATCCATAGGACTGGTTCAGAATCATTATCACTATTCCAATAAGAATGGAAGCTATTGCGAGGCCCAGGAACTTGTATCTCTCCTGATTTCTGGGGGTTGCCCCTGTCCAGTATCCTATCTTCAAATCAGTTATAAACCCTCCTGCCACCGACAGCGCTGTACAGACAACACTACCTATCAGCAAAGCAATTATCATACCCCGTCCCCCTGAAAGTCCGGCGTAGACGAGTATAAGTGAAGAAATAATAAGGGTTACCAGTGTCATCCCTGAAACAGGGTTGGTACCAACTATGGCGATTGCCGTTGCTGCCACGGTGGTAAACAGGAAGGCCAGAAGGAATGCGATCGCCACTCCTATGGTGGCTATTTTGGCATTGGAAAGATAGGCAAAGAAGAACCACATGGCTACAAGCACTGCCACTATTCCAAAGATTATGGTGCTCATCTTTATATCTGTATCGTACCTGGGCCTTTTATCGCCCTCCTCATGTTTTCTGAATATCTCCTTGAATCCCAGGGAAAAGGATTTATACATTATGGGAAGACTCTTCAGAATACCCAGAAAGCCCGCTGTTGCAATGGCGCCTATCCCTATTTTCTGAACATAGGTTTTGAAAAGCATTACCTCGTTCATGGAGGAAATAGGAACGGTCCCCGGGAAAATGGGGGTGGCTACATGCTGTCCCACCATCCAGACAAGGGGGATCATGACGAAGGTGGAAAGAAGACTTCCTGCAACAATTACCGCGGAATATCTCAAGCCTACGATATATCCAAGACCAACCAGGGAGGCTACAGCATCTATCTTTAGAACCATCCTTGCCTTCTCATTGAGATTCTTCATAAAGGGAATCCACTGAAAATCGAGGAATTCGTCCCATAATTTCACCGTACCTGCAAGGAAATCGTATATTCCCCCGATCAGCATACTCCATACAAGGACAAGGGCACCGGAGCCTCCGGTTTCTCCTGCCACAAGAATTTCAGTGGTTGCAGTGGCCTCTGGAAAGGGAAGTTTCCCGTGCATTTCCGCCACAAAATACCTCCTCAGCGGAACAAGGAAAAACACACCCAGAGCTCCGCCCAGGAATGCGGAGATGGCTATAGCCAGAATAAGAAACAGGGGGGAAGGAAACTGATGTTGAAGGTTTAAAATAAAAATGGCGGGCGTTGTAAAAATAGCTCCAGCCACCACAACACCAGAGGCTGCACCTATGGATTGAATAATAACGTTCTCCAGCAGGGTGGACTTCCTCCTGTAGATAGCGGACAAACCAACAGCCAGAATGGCTATTGGTATTGCAGCCTCAAATACCTGTCCCACCTTTAAGCCAAGATATCCTGCAGCAAAGGTGAATAGTGCTGCCATAATGGCACCCCATACTACGGAGCGCACTGTAACTTCTGGAACATCGTCTCCCGGGACAACCGGGATATACTTTTCACCCTCCTTTAAAGGAGTATAGGCATTTTCCGGTAATCCTTTTTCCATTTTCATCTCCCTATAATTTCTTTCTTTGCCTTTTCAAAGGCCTTCTGGTTAAATCTTATTTTTATCTGGGAGCTCTCCTTCACAAGGAAAGCCTTGTAGAAATCGTCCTTTTCCCTCTGAAGCATCTGTTTCTTGAATCTGGGAAGTTCCTGCTGCATTCTGGCTTCATCCAGGTCCCTGCTCAGGATCCTGAAGACAAAGGCTCCTTTCTTAAGGGCAAAAACCCTGGACCATTTGTTTAAAGGTGCATCCAGCATGGACCTGTAGGCTTCATAGTCAAGATCCACTCCTTCTATAGGCTGGCGATAGGTCAGTGTTTCAGTTTTGTGTATTATCACCGGAAGAAACTTTCCTGTTTTAATGGCAGAAGCCAGAATCTCCTGGGCCTTTTTCCTTGCCCTTTCTCTCTTCAACTCATCCTTTACCTTTTCTGCAAATTCATTATATGTCCCCTGTCTCTGGGGCTGTATTTCATCCAGCTGAGCAACAAAATATCCTGTGTAACTCCTTACAGGAGGTGTCAGTTTCCCCTTTTCCAGCTCAAAAAGCTTTGTAGAAACCGTTCCGGTGGGATCACCCTCTACCGGTTCTCCCTTCTCTACAAACCTGGTGGTTTTAATTTCGTATCCAAATTTTTTGGCAGCCTCTTTAAGCCCCTTCTTCTTCGCCTCCTTATATAGCTTTTCTGCAAGGGAAGAAGCGAGCTCATAAGCTTTATCCATTTTGAGCTTTCTTTCAATAGAGCTTCTGACTTCGTCCAGGCTTTTTACGCCGCCAGGCACTTTGCTTTCTAATTTTATTATTTCAAACCCGTTTTTAGTCTTCAAAGCAGGGGAAATATCTCCTGGATTTGCTCGAAGAAGCCAGCCCTTTTCTTCCTGTTGTAAGAACATGGGAGGAATGTCCTTCCAGTACCCACCATTCTTTGCCCTTGGCCCCTTTGATATTTCCTTCGCCACAGCAGAAAAATCCTTTCCTTTCTTGAGTTCTTCCAGGGCCTTTTTGAGGTCCCCTTCTGTTTTAACCAGGATCTTGTAAAAGTTGTACTTTTCAGGATAGGAAAAGAGGTCTTTATTGTCATCGTAATATGCCTTTATCTCCTTTGGAGTTACTATAACCCTGTCCTGAAGCTTAAAGGCAGAGATCATGACGAATTTTCCCTTTCTCTTCTCAGGAACAGTGTATCTTGCTCTGTTTTTTTGAAAGAACTTCTTTGCTTCCTCCTCTGTGGGAGGTTCAACATCAACATCCTCATAGGGATAATAGGCATATTCGATGGTGAACTTCTCGTTGTTTATTCTGTAGGCCCTTTTCACTTCCTCATCGTTAACCCGAACTGAAGCGGTGATAACTTTTTTAAGCTTGCTTTCCAGGAGAAATTCCCTCATCTTCTGCTCGAATCTGGGTACAGCCATTCTGTAAAAGGTTATAACCCTGCGTTGATATTCCTGGGGCCCTACAAAAACGCCATTTTTCTGGAACACCGGCATGTTTTCTATATATTCAGCCAGTTCCTCGTCGGTGACCTGTATGTTAAATTTTTCAGCTATTTTTCTTATTACAACAGAATATTCCATGCTCTGAAGGACCCTTTCCGGAAGACCGATTCTCTCTATAAGGCCCTTCGTGATCGGCTTATCTCCCAGCTGTTCCCTTATCATATCCAGTTGCTGATAATATTCCTTCTCAAAGGAGGCAACATCTATGGTTACATCGTCTATCTTCATTATGGTATTCTGAACTCCACCTGAAATCTTTCCCGATCCCCATGCAACAAAAACAAATAAAATAAATACTGCAATTACTCCCCACAAAATTACATTTTTCATAATCTTGCTTTTTCTGAATTTCCTCAGCATCTTCTACCTCCTTAACGGTAATGTTTTAACGTTCCCGTGACGGTCAATGGCCCTCAGGGCAAATATGCCCCTACCGCTTAGTCTGAACTCTTCCTGTTTACCATCACATATTCCATCCTCAGGGGAAAGAAGAACCCAGTTCTTTCCGTCCCGGGAATAACGAAGTTCCTTTACCCCGCTGCCGGTGTCCTCAACCTTTATTATATATGTACCTCCTTCTCGTGAAACACTTATGACAGGAGGCGTATTGTCTATTATAAAGGTACGGGAAAACCTTTCTGCCTTCAGTGCATTCCTTTCGGTATTCGAAGGAAGGTCCGAAGCTACAATCCTTATACGATACTTTCCGTCCGGGAAAAACGTTGTATCAAACACATAGTAATTATCATCCCAGTCGTTTTCCAGCTTTATCAATTTCCCCTTCCCCACCTCAAGGTATATGGAGTAAACAAGGGTATCCCCATCGGGGTCCATAGCATCCCATTTTATAGTTCTGTATCCCTTCTTTATCACCCTTTTTCCTGTAACTGAAAGTAATTTGGAGACCTTTTTCTTGCCATCCTCAATGGAAGAAGGAAGCCCCTTGATTGTTTCTCTGGAATAGGTTTTGAAAACCACATTTGGAGGAAAAATCTTTATACTGTCGATCTGAGGCTCACGATTGTATTTAAGATAAGCAATCTTTATGCTGGAAAATCTCCCCTTTGGTGTGAATTTTACCCTGTACTGAAGATACCGTGAAGGCGGGGAGAGAATCTTTCCTTCGGAACGAACAGAGGGTGTCCAATCTTCCCATGTAGAATCTGGATCAGGGGAATTACCACTTCTTGTCTGCACCTCCACACCCTCACCTTCAAAATAAATTTCCCCCCATTTTGCCTGTCCTCCTGCATCAAGAACGTCAGAGACATAAATACCGGCGTCCTCCTTCACCTTTTCCACTTTATATATGGCGGAAGGAACGGATGTGGAAAAATATATGTTTTCGGATGAGATTATGGCCCTGATTTCTTTACCCTCCGCTTCTTCAAATAAATCGGCCTTTCCCTTATCCACAAGCTTAAAAATCCTCGCCTTTTTCCCTCCTGTAGCGGCGTAAAGATTACCATTATGAACAATAAGTCCTGAAACATATTCTTCAGGATTCCTCCAGAATTCTCGAACCATCCTGGAAACGGGGTCTATTTCAAAAACAGCGCTTTTCCTCTTCTTTTTAGAAACCGCTGCGGTCTTTGAAGTGCTCGAAATTGCAGAAGAAGACCCGGCAACAACCACCACATCAAAGGAAGAAGCAACCGATGCAATGGGATCTGCCCCTGTTTTTACGTTTCCCTTCTCTACCGATCTTTTTCCCTGGGTCGCTGCATATATTTTTCCCTTCCAGAAGGCAATGGAATTAACCTCCCTATAGGGGGATTCCCATATAAGCCGGGGATTTTTCTTTACAAGCTCATATACCCTGCCCTTATCAGAGGTGGCTATATAAAATTTACCGTTCTCGTAAATAAAATCGAGAATCTGGCTATCAGGGAGTTCCACCACTTTCTCACCCGAGCCCTTCAAATCCACCCTGTAAAGAACCGAAGGCTTCCCCGTTGCAACGTACAGGTAGCCATTTACGTACTTGATTTTCCATATAAATCTCTCATCCGGATCAAAGAACTCCTCAACCTTTCCCTTCCTGTACCTGTATACCTTTCCCCTGGGGGAAGTGGCAAAGAAAATTTCTCCCCTGGGACCAACAGCAACGGAAAAGATATCGAGCTCCGGACTATCATATATGAGTTTAACTTTCCCCTCTGGAAGCAGTACAAAGAGCTTTCCCTCGTGTCCTGTGCCCACAAAAATTCCTTCCTTTGTCCTTGCAAGGGACAGAATGTAGCTTTCCCTAACCTCAGGCAACCTGGTCAACTTCATGGAAGGGGAAAGAACCCCCTGCCAGCTTAAAGAAACACCCTTCAAGCTTCCCCTGAGAAAATCATTTACCCCTTCCCTCTCCCAAATTCTGGGAGAAGACGCCAGGATAAAGAAAAGACTCAATAAAAAAACAAATATTTTCTTCATTGTCCGCTCCATGTGGAAAATTTTATAGTTTTGCTTCCTTTGATAAACCATGGAAGCTCAGATGTATATTCAACAACAGTGGCTCTTCTTAACACCCTTCCTCTTATGGGTTGATAGGGAGAGGAAAATAGCTGAAAAAGCGTCGGAGGCAGAGAAGGAAATTCCTCTCCTTCTATGTAAAGGGATTTGTCCCTGGTGAAGAATTTAAAATAAAGCCTGTTGTTCTTTCTCAGATTATTAAGCACCCTTACGAGTCTATCAAAGGATGCCGGAAAGCCCACCACTCCACGGTAATAGGTAGCCTCCCATTTGGAAATCGCCCCGGCCGAAGCCACCATAAGATAAAGGTCCTTTCCTGCAGGAACTTCCGGAATCTTAATGGGATAGGTTTGCTCCTGCTCCTTTCCGTTTTTGGGCTTTAAATAAACCGTAATATCGACTTTCTCCCCTGGCTTTACCCTGTACTTTGGTGTCCAGATCCTGGTAATGGTTGCTGTCTTTTCATATTCATAAACGTCAAATTTGAGGGTTATGGAATCTATGTCGGCCTTTTTATATGGATTATTTTCCAGATAATACAGAATTGCCGCATCCAGGCTCAGCACCTCAGAAGAGCTCTTGCCAACAAAAATATCACTTATCTTAACGTTCCTCCCGTTTTTGATAGCGATTTCTCCCTTTACCTTCAGGGAAATATCTCCGAAATCCTTTGCCCCTTCAGACAAAACCCCCTGTTCTGCCATCATCAAAAGAATCGGGGCAAGGTTCGGGTCATCTATCAACCAGAAATTGTATTTCTTTTCCTTTTTTGGGGAAGATAAGCTCAATCTTACCGGTATATAATCTGGCAGCTTTCCGAGCTCCGCCACAACCCCCTTCTGTCTGTCCTCTATAACCCGTCCAAGCAGGGTTGTGGACTGCATTAATTTAAAGGGAGAAGCATAGGATGGAACAATACCTATAACTTCAGCTTTGGCAAGAAAATAGTTGGCTGGCCCTGTATTCAGGAAGGGATGCCCGAAAATGTAAATCTTATTCTTTTTTCTATCATTATAAACTACCGTCCCTCCAGCGCTTATCTCTATATCCCCGGTGGTAAGAAGAATGGAAACTGCATCTCCCTCAGAAATGTTTCCCAGCTTTATCCTGGGTTCTACCGGAACACCTCCAGCTCCGGCGGAGATCAGGTTCATCTTCCGGGCAAATTTTTCCACAAAATCCCCTTCTATGGTGGAGGAGAATGGAACGGGCAACGGGGCAAATTTTCCAATAGAAGGAGGAGTGCTGAGAAATGAAAGGAGTTTCGAGAAGTCCATTCTTTTCCTTATGGGGCCCATATATGTAGCTCTGGTTGTCCCAACGGTTAAGGGTGCCCCTCCCTTTACTATCTCTTCTATGGGAACTATTCCTGCTATGGGCTCCTTTGAAAACTGAAATCCGTAGGCCACCGCACCCAGGAGCTTTCCGTTTATAAACACAGGACTACCGCTCATCCCTGAAATTACCCCGCCGTTTTCCACATATTTTCCGGTCAGTCTGGCCATTATAAGTGAACTGTCCACGTTGAAGTTCTTCAGAACCCCGAGAATTTCCACCCCGAATTTTTCTGTTTTTGTTCCGGAAAATACTGAAATTCCATATCCCTTCTGGCCTCTTTTTACTTCTTTTAAAGGCATAAAATCAAGGGCAAAAAGGGATAGGATAATAATAAAAAAGCCTATAGTTTTTCTCATGGTCATGAAAAAATATTACCTGCTGAAGTTTTTTTGTCAATCTTCATCGGATTTCATCACCGAAAGGAAGGCCTCCTGGGGAATGTCAACCCTGCCAATTCGCTTCATTCTCTTCTTACCCTCCTTCTGCTTTTCCAGCAGTTTTCTCTTTCTGGTTACATCCCCTCCGTAACATTTGGCAAGCACGTCCTTTCTTATAGGTTTTACGGTCTCCCTGGCAATCACCCTCTTTCCAACGGATGCCTGAATTGCCACTTCGAAAAGCTGACGAGGTATCAGCTTTCTTAATCTGCTCACAACTTCGCGGCCCTTATCATATGCCCTCTTTCGCTCCACAATAAAGGAAAGCGCCTCAACCGGTTCCCCGTTTATCAGGATATCCAGCTTTACAAGATCCCCTGGTTTATAACCTATAAATTCATAATCCATTGAGGCATAGCCCCTGGTTATGGATTTCAGTTTATTAAAAAAGTCGTAGATTATTTCTGAAAGAGGAACCTCAAAGGTCATCATAACCCTGTGGGGGGAAATATATTCCATTTTCTTCTGAATCCCCCTTCTGTCCCTGGTCAATTTCATAACAGGGCCAACGTACTCATCCGGGGTTATGATGAACAACTCCACGTAGGGCTCCTCTATCTTTTCAATTTTCTCCGGAGGAGGAAGTTCAGAAGGACTTTCAATATCAATAACCTGACCATCCTTTGTATAGACCCTGTATCCCACAGAGGGAGCAGTTGTTATAACCTTAATGCCGAACTCCCTTTCCAGTCTTTCCTGGATTATCTCCCTGTGAAGCATTCCCAGAAAACCGCATCTAAAACCCATACCAAGAGCCTGACTGTTTTCCGGTTCAAAGGTTATGGAGGAATCGTTCAGTGAAAGTTTTTCAAGGGCTTCCCTCAGGTCCTCGTAATTATACCCATCCGCTGGATAGAATCCCGCAAAAACCATGGGTTTCATCCTTTTGAAACCAGGTAGAGGTTCTGAAGCGGGATTTTTTAACTCAGTAATGGTATCACCGATCATAACTTCCCTGATATTTTTTATGCTGGCTATTACAAGACCTGCTTCACCGGTTCCCAGCTGTTTAACCTTCCTGTACTTAGGCGTAAGGATTCCCAGTTCCGTAACCTCATGAACACCGCCGCCCTGCATGAACTTAATCTTCATGCCCGGTTCTAAAATCCCATCCACTACCCTTACAAGGGTTATAACCCCCCTGTAATTATCGAACCATGAATCGAAGACAAGGGCCCTCAGGGGTCCTTCCTTTTTCCCTCCCGGGGGAGGAACCCTCTCTATTATTGCCTCAAGAACCTTCTCCACGTTGGTACCATATTTGGCACTTACCATTATGGCTTCCTCTGCGGGAATTCCTATGATGGTCTCCAGCTGGGTTAAGACCCTCTCAACATCAGCGTTTGGAAGGTCAATTTTGTTTATCACAGGAATAAGAACCAGGTCGTTTTCTATAGCAAGATAGGTGTTCGCAAGGGTCTGTGCCTCTACTCCCTGTGAAGCATCAATTACAAGAAGAGCTCCCTCACAGGCAGCAAGGCTCCTGGAGACTTCATAACTGAAGTCCACATGCCCGGGGGTATCTATAAGGTTTAGATAAAAGGTCTTGCCTTTGTATTTATATTCCAGCCTCACAAAGTGGGCTTTTATGGTTATCCCCTTCTCCCTCTCCAGGTCCATGGTATCCAGAACCTGCTCCTCCATTTCCCTCTTGGATAAAGCTCCGGTAATCTCCAGAAAGCGGTCCGCCAGTGTTGACTTTCCATGGTCAATGTGCGCTATTATGGAGAAATTTCTTATTCTATCCCTTTCCATCCGTATGCTGCCGCTCCTATCACCCCTGCCATATATCCAAGGGAAGATATTTCTATTTCTATCGAAGAATGCTGATATACATAACTGTGATTTTTTATATACAGAAGAACAGGTTCTAAAAGAAGATCTCCCGCCTTTGCGAGGCCTCCGCCCAATATAATCGCTTCAGGATCAAATATATTTATCAACGAAACAATTCCCCTTCCAAGCCATTCGGCTATCTCCTGATAAATACTGGCGGCTTCTTTCTCACCCTTCCTCGCCAGCTCTCCTATTTCCTTTGCTGAGAGTCTTTCCCCTGTCCTTTCATAATATTTCCTTTCAAGGGCAGAAGCAGAGGCTTCTGTCTCCCAGCACCCTGTAGATCCACAACCGCATTTTCTTCCAGAAGGATTTATCTGCATATGGCCCACCTCTCCGGCGAAACCACTTTTCCCTGTAAGCAATCTGCGATCTACAATTATTCCTCCTCCTATTCCAGTCCCCAGAGTTATATAAACAAAGGTTGAAAATTCCCTGCCCTTACCGAAAAGCATCTCTCCGAAGGCTGCCACATTGGCATCGTTCTGAATTCTCGCCCCCGGAAAGATACGCTGTATCTCACCCCAGATTTCCGCATCTTTAAGAAAGGGTATATTCGGGGAAAGACGAATCCTCTTCCTTTCGCTGTCCCACAGCCCTGCTATTCCAAACCCCACGCTATCGAAGGGGCTCAGCTCTCCTGAAATCTGTTCGAAAGTTTTAAAGAGAGAGGGAAGGTTCTCTGGACAGGGATAAACCCTTTCTTCAAGAACCTTCCCTTCTTCATCGACAACTCCTGCCTTTATGTTCGTACCACCGATATCTATACCGAGAAGCCTCATTTTTTCTCATCTTCATCCGAGCCTGAAAGTCCCTTTTTAAAGTTTCTTATGGCCTCTCCTATGCCTCTTCCAAGGGCAGGAAGTTTGTTTGCTCCAAATATAAGGAACACAATTAGAAGAATTATTAAAAGTTCGCCTAACCCCAGATTCATTTTTTATTACTTTATAAGGATAACGATCTTGTTATTCTTAAATTTTGACGGATTGAGAATCTGAATCTGTGCCTGAACCTTGTCAGGGGAGAATACGACCTCGTAGTCCACCTTATTCTTGTAAACTTCCTTTGGAAGAATGGTAACCTTCTTAATTTTCTTTAAGCCAAAGTCAGAGGCGTTCAGCACTATTGTTGTAGAAGTCCTGAGGTCCAGCCTGTTGTTGAAAATAGACTGATCCAGTTCCTTTATCTTGGTTGAGGAAAGGAATCCGGTCTTTACTATTCCCTGGGTCTTGAGCATCTTCTTTGTGCCTACCACATACCAGACTGAATTAAGTTTGGATTCAAGGTCTGTCACCTTAGCAGAAAGGGCCGCCAGTTCCTTGGAAAGCTTATCCCTTTCCTGCTGAAGCAAGGCAACATCTTCCTGAAGGGCCTTCTTTTTAGCCTCAAGAGCTGAAACCTGCTGTTCCAGAGTGGTCTTTTCCACTTCAAGCTGTTTAGCCTTGGCCTCGGCCTTTTCCTTTGCGGTAATTAACTCTTTCTTCTTTCTCCTCTTGATTTCATTGGGACTTATGGGTGCTGTTCCCTGGGTAACGAATGTTCCAAAAACATCAGCATCCGGGTCATAGAAATTCCAGACCTTAAATCCAGGAACCAGATAATCAAAGGTATTCACCTGCTCCACGAGCTTTGCTGCTTTATCCTTGGGGATATTGTACTCCTTGGTCAGGAACTCCATGGCTATCTTTTTATGTGTATCACCTGGTTTTACAACAACCGGGTGGGGAAGTTTCTTTTCAATGGAAGTAAGTTCATCCTTCAATTTATTTATCTCCTTCTCCCGTTCCACAATGTCCTTTAATAGCCCCTTGTACGAAACATCTTCCTCCTTTTCCAGCTTTTCTTCCAGTGCTTTTATCTCTTCGGGTCCCAGTTCCATGGACTGATAAATCTCCGGAGGAATTTCGACTCCCTGCTGTTTCGCTGTCTTAAGGAGCTCGAATATCTCATTCTGCCTTTCTTTGATCTTTCGCTCTATCTTGTCAACTTTAGCCGCCATCTTTTTCATATCCTCTATCTTAAGCTGCGCTCCCTTCTTTAGTTTTAAAGAAGGTTCTGAAAGAAGGAGGTATGCTACCACCGCTACCACAATAACAACAGCTATTGTAAGGACAGCCCACAGCCATCCTTTGTTAGAGGGCCTTTTCATGTATTTGGTGGTCTCGCTCACGCCACCCTTCTTTTCCTCGCCCTCGTTAAAAATGTCTTTCATTATTACACCTCCTGATGCATTTTTACCATTAAGTTTTACCACATTAAGGCTTTTCTTTCAAGCTTGCCTGAAAAGTACAGGGGGTTTAAAATATAAGGGTGAGAAAAATCTTTATTTTTTTTGTCCTCGCTTTTTCGATCTTTTCAATAGACCTGGGGGGATTCATCGGGGAAGCCTCCAATGCAAAGGGAATGTCCTATGGAGTCTTTGCCTCCCTATCCTTCTTTCCCTTTACAAGGGTGGAAATTGAAGGTTCAAAATTTTTTACAACCGAGGAGAAGCAGCTGGTACTTTCAGGTGAAGCCGGGATTTCCCTTGCAGGAATACACCCCTATCTAATAGCAGGCGTTGGAATCAACACTAATGAAGAGGGAAAATTTGAGCCCTTTTCCAGTTCAACCTATTTCTCAGCTATAGGGGGAGGGGTTAAATTCTCCATTTTTTCAAGGATGCTAAAGCTAAGACTTGATTTCAGAAAGTTCTCGGTGAAGGACAATCCGTATTATAGAGCCTACGTAGGAATATTGTTTTCCATTTAACTTAAAACGGTTTTATATCTAAAAATACAACTTCACGCTCGATCCCACAATTCGTGGGAGCGCCCAGTAAGAATTTCTGGAAGCGTAAAGAAGAGAAAACTGTACATCCAGATTTTCTTCCACCGAATAGGAAAGGGATGCCATAACTATTTTCCCTTCCGGTTTTGTATAAACACCTGTAAGGTTGAGTTTCAAAAGGGGACTTATTTCATAGGAGGAATAAAGGGTAAAAAGTTTTATCTCCGGGAAAAGTGTTCCACGAC
>Ga0256835_1001520_pt1 | contig 13861 bp, 13 predicted proteins | sample PIR30metaG_FD_185972 | JGI IMG/M metagenome (GOLD analysis project Ga0256835, IMG submission 185972) | Hydrothermal vent microbial communities from East Pacific Rise, Pacific Ocean - PIR-30 | ecosystem: Environmental > Aquatic > Marine > Hydrothermal vents | place: Pacific Ocean: East Pacific...
CGTAGCTCTTGTCGCTGAAGCTCTTGTCGCAGTGGGGGGCCAGGGCGGCGGCCAGGCACTTTTGGACGATCTTGTCCCGGACGGAGCCCAGGGCGATGGGACGGGTCTCGGTGTCGCTCTTGGGCAGGTCGATCCGCTGCAGGGGCACGGGGGCGTAGCGGCCGGAGATCAGCTCCTCGGAGAGCTCGCGGATCTTCTGGGGATCATCCCGGTAGGCTTTGAGACCCTCCCGGTCCAGACCCACGGAGCGGGAGCGGATCGCCCAGGCGGCGTCCCGGAGATGCTCGGGGGTGAAGATCTGCTCGAGGGTGGGGGTGTACATCGCCGTATGAGCGTCTCTTAATTTCCGCTTTCCGCCTTGTTGGGGACCATCTGCCCGTAGCCGACATTGGTTTTGGCGCCGATGCCCCGGTCGGTAAGGATCTGTTCAAACAGCTCCACCAGCTTCGGCGCCGCGTCAAACTGGAAGCGAAAGGTCACGCCGGGACGGATCTTGAGAAAGCGGATGGGATTGGGCTCTTCGGTGAGGTTGTCTCCGTGGGGAGTGATGTAGTCGTCGGCAAAAATGCGTCCTTCAGAGTCCTCCGTGTCGACGGGGTACGCGTCGTAAAAGACGGTGCTTTGGTCCTCGAAGCAGGCGCAGAACTTTTCGATCATCGCTTCGTCAGAGTCGTAAACGGCTTGCATATAGGCTTTTTTATTATCGTAGAGAGGATCTTTCTTATCCAGGGGGGCGATCGAACGCAAAACCCCCTTGATACTGCTGCCGGGGATGATGGGCATTCCCGTGGTGTGATCGAAGAAAAAGCCGAGTTGAAAATCGTCGTTGTTTTCCTTGAGTTTGGGATGGGCGTAGCCGGCTCCGATGAGGAGACCGGGGTAGGTGGTGACCAAGTCAAAGGTCTTACTGTGGGGGATTTGGAAAAAATGTTCGCCGTTTTTTAGTAGAGTAGTCAGATTTTTGTTCAGAAGACTTTTCCCATAGTCTGAATCGGAGTAGAAGGTTTTTAGAAGATTTTCATTTGTTTTAGAACCAGTATGTAGGTTTTTGTTGGCAGAAGCTCGTCCAGATTTTTTTTGAAAGTGATTGGGTGGTTGGCTTTTGTGTCGGTTGGAGGGTTGAAACAGTTTTCGGTTTTGTTTTATCGCCGTGTTTTTGTCGATTTTTTTGATAGGCATGGCTCAGTCCTCTATACTCTTGTCCAACTCAAAAGTTCGCACGGCCAGTTTGCAGGCGACGGCGATATCGAGCATGCAGGAGCGTAGGGCGGGGTCGGTTGGGTTTTTTTTGATGTACTTAAGCAGATTTTCGGCGTCGCCGGTGTCGCACTCTTTTTTCAGCAGATTCCAGAAAATTCGGGTGATCTTTTTCTTTTTGTCGTCACCTTCGTAGAACATCGCGGTCATCAAGAGCCCCGAGGTGATGACCGAGGGGCCGAAGGCGGCGATGTAACTGTCGTAGACTTTGGAAATTTTCCCATTTTCCTCGACAAGTCTCTGCAACTCACTCATCGCTTCGGGAATGAGTCGTTCGATGCGTTTGCGGTTCATTGCTCGCCTCCTTTCCGTTCAAAACGGCACAGGCCGTAGCCGACGGAGGCGTTGCCTCCGACCTGGATAAGGTCATCTTTCAGCGTGGTATGGAGTTTTTTGAAGGCATTATCGAAATCTTTTTTGTCGCTTTCGTCAAATACCGTATATTCGGAGAGTGCCGTTACGAGGATGGATTGACGGGGCAGGACCTCTTCGTACCAGAGGTTGACGCTTTTTCCGTTGTCGAGCTTGTTGCGGGCGATGACCGGGAGGCTCTCGAGCAGTGCGGCAAACTCTTCCTCGCCAAAGATCGCCAGATGGTCGATGCCAAAGAATTTTTTGATCGAGTCGATCGTATCATCGGCGGGAGCCTTGGTGCACTTGGTATCTTCGATAGTCGCATCCTGGTCGTCATAGACGACGTTTCGGGATGGGGGGAGTTTGGGCCAGAGCTCTTCGACGCCCAGAGCTTCGAGCCAGGCTCTGGCGTCGTTGAGCGTAGCGGCGGAGGTGACGTGGTAGAAGGGGCGTTTGTCCGAGCGCATGGGTACGAAGAGCATCCGAGCCTCAAAGAAGGTCATAAGCCCCTGCTTGGGGAGGCGGTCGAGTTTGTCGGGCTTTTTCTCCCCGGAGGGTGTCTCATCCTCTTTTTTCTCCGTAGAAGCTTCATCTCCGAAAATGACCCGTAGAGTGAACTTGGCGGCCTTGCTGAGTGTTTTGTCGTCGCTTTGGGCCTTGAGCTTTTGGGTCATGTGGTCACGGATGGCTCCTTTGAGACTGGAAGCGTGAATGACGGGCAGGTTACTGGCGGTGTCGCGCTGGATCTGTTTGTCGACGATGCCGTAGTTGGTATCGCCGCTGCCTGCATGGAGATTGGTGAGGTTGCGGATGAGGTAAAGGGAGGGTTTATACATGGGGTTGCTCCTTGTGGAAAATGGGGATAAAAAGGTTGTAGCCGATGCGGCTCAGATGGTCGGGGGCTTGAGGCGGGTGGCCGGGCTCTCGGAAGTAGATCACGCTGCCTCGGGGAGCCAGAGGGGTGCCCGGGGTCTTGCCTTTGAATCGATAGTTGCGATCTTTGCCGTAGTAGTCGAGCCGTTTTTCGGTCTTGGGCCAGGGGGTGAAGGCAAAGTCGATCGCTTCATCCCGGGTATCGAGCATCGCCTCGCCCAGAGAGATCCATTTGGTCGTCGGTTCGTGATCTCGCCCTATGGCTGTGAGGACGGGGTGATCTGCGAGTGTCTCCAGATCCTCCAGCTCATGGACCTTCAGGCGGAAGACGCTCTGCTCCGCTCCCAGAGTCAAAAGACCCTCTTTGGGGCGATAGTCGCTTTGAAGCAGCACTCCGAAGCGGTAGTCGGACTCGAGGGTGTAGTCGGTTTTGCGGTAGAACATGCCTTCGACGACCTCTTTGCGATCCAGGCCGATGCCGACCTGTTCGCGCGGGAGAAATACTTTGTCGTAACGGAGGGTTTTGGCCTTGCAGGAGGGGCGGGCGGCTAGGTAGTCCTCCCAGAAACGGCGTCCGCCAAGTCCCGTGTAGAGACCTTCTTTGGCGTTGTAATCGACGGGAAGCCGTTCGTCGCCTATGCGTTGCATGGCGGCAGGTTGAAGTAGACGGTCTTTTTTCAGAAGATCGAGCGGGAGGGGGAAGAGAGCGTCGACGGGGGTGTCTGCTTCCATCTTGAGGACAAAAAGAGGTGAGAGGCGTTTGATCTTGCCGAGATTACCGCTCTCGAGGCGTCCTCCCACCAGTTCGTAGGCCCGGGCTGTATCGGTGTCTGATGCTTCCTTTTTCCCGGGTACGTAAAGGCCGTTTTTGTGGGCTTTCAGAAGCCCTTCGGAACTTAGAATGTGTCGCCGAATCGCTCCAAGAAGCTGGGTGTTCTGGGCAAAATATTCCGATCGGGTGAAGTGGTTGGCTTCTTCGAAAGCGTCCGGGCCGCCGAAGAAGAAGTTTTTGAGAGGGTGCAGCTCAAGCAGATAGGTCATCGCGGTCTCCTCGCAGAAATTTGACGATATTCAGATCGCCGAAGAGGCGGTTGTACTCCTCTTTACTGGTGGGGTGCAGAGTTTCGATATGCTCTCTGAGATACTCGAGACCGATCTGTTGGCTGTCGGTTCTGGCATCGTCGAAGATCTTTTGGAAGTAGGCTTTGAGATCCCGATCCTCCTTGAGGGTCTGGATGATGGCGCCTTTATAGAGGTCAAGGGTGTGGTGCACCGCATGAGGCAGCTCGAAGCAGGGCGATGCGCTTTGGTGATCGCAGGGCTCTTTGGCCGTTTTGCGTGCTTTGTGGGCAAGGGTTCCCTTTATGAGGTTGTTGAGGGTATCGAACGCCTCTTCGTTCAGGGCGTGGATGGTGTCGTACTTTTGACCCGAGTGCTTGACCAGCTGGATTTTGGCGATGTTGGGGCGCTCGCCCCACGCTTTGGCCTCGTGAAGCAGGTCGAAGGCTTCGGAGATGGCTTTTTTCATCGGGTATTTTTCATAGACGATGTTGACGCCGAAGCTCAGACTCACATCCTCGCCGACGATCGCTTTGAAGCGGTCGGAGAGATCGTCGAGGTAGTCGAGGAAGGTTTTGTCGCCGCGGCGCACGGGCAGCAGCGCCAGGATGTCGTCGCCTCCGGCGTAGATAAGCTCTCCGCCGTAGGTGTCGTTGGTGAGGGTGCGGATGTCCATGCCTTCGAAAAAGAAGCGATAGAGGTTTTTCGAAAGGGATCGGATATTGTCGATGTTTCCCTCCTCGCCCATCAACTCCTTGACTTTGGAGCCCATTTTGTCCCCGTCGGCGGTGACGACGACAAAATAACTGTTTTCTTTTGCCAGATCGTGGGTGGATTTGAAGCTGTTGATATCCAGGCCGATTCGGCTTTTGATCTGATGGATTTTGTAGCCGAAGAGATTGACAGGAGAAAGATCCTCGACTTTTGGGGTGTCGAATATCTTTGCTTCTTCCGGGGTGCATTTATACGTGAAGGTCCGTAGAGGTGTAGGAGAAAAGGGATAGCGCAGCTCTTTGGCGTCCAGGAGCTTGTCGATAGCGATCAGGGGGTTTTTGTCGACATTTTTGAGTGTCCGGCTCTCGACAACCAGGGGGTGAATCACCAGGTACTCCCGTAGGGCTTCAGGGGTGATCAGCTTATCGTTTATCTCATTGGCGCATGTGTCGATCGCCTTGTCGATAGCTTTTTGGAGTGCCGTTTTTGCTTCGTCGACACTCAAAGAACTGGTGGCGACAAAGCGATCGTGGAAAAAGCCGATTTCCCTGGATCGGTCGAGCAGTTCCGCCTTTTGGCCTATATAGGGTACGGCGATATCGATCTCGTTGGATTGGCGCAGCTCTTTGAGCAGATGGCGCATAAACCACGAAAAGAAGTAGCTGGCGCCAAAGAGCTCTCGGACCTTTTTGGCGTTTTGGATCGTGCCGTAGATGGGGCCGATGGTTAGGGAGAGGTAGGTTTTTTGCGTTCTCATGTATGAACCTTTTCAATAACCTTTTTGCCTTCAGGATGTCGGCAGACATAGTCGAAAAAGTCGAATATGTCGAATTCTTCAGGAGTCATCAATTCAAATGGTTTGTTTTTTTTACTATTTTTGTCAATGCTGAAAGTGAAAGACTTGTTCAGTATTGTGTTATAGGACCGATTGGGGAGGATATAGATGGTCTTCCCTATTTTCTTATAGAGAATTGGAGACTTGAATCGCTTGATATTTCCGTTTGATACTGTAATGAGCTCCCCACCACTTTTCGGTCCACGGTTGTATTCTTGTTGCGTAGCAAGGCCGAGCAAAGCCCGGACAAAGCGAAATCGATCATCGGGTAGTTTTTGTTTGCAGTCGACAGGTTGCTTATGAAAAGGTCTAACAACAGTTTTGCGATATTCTTGTTTTATCCTTCTCTTTTCCCAACGTATTTTTCTTGGGGGTTCACACATATATTCAAAAAGTATTGATTTCTTGTATTCTCGAAAATTGATGCCGGACTTTATGAGCTTATGTACATAGTCAACCCGTTCCTCCCAACTTCCGTTGTTGTATGTAATTTTATAAGTTGGTTGTCCAAGCATTCTGATCGTTTTAGTGGGATCTGCGTTCTCCGGAAAAAAGCTGCCATACCCTTTGCTCTGTCTGGTTCCAAAGTTATGCGTTAGAAAGAAAAGTGGAAGATGCTTCTCGATATCACGAAGCAGTTCTGCGTGAAACGATCTGATAACTATTTTTATTGTATTGCCCTTAAACTCCAACATCTTTCTCTGTTTTGATTTATCTTTTATGGAGTTGTTTGCAAAATAGAGATACTTGCTTGGAATTTTTTTGCTGGATAATTTAGAAAAAATATTTATTTTATAATCAAGAGCAAACTTTTTATCAAAATCTCTTTTCTTTTTCTCCTTGTTATATCCGATCAAATATTTTTTATAACTATCAAAATCGTTTTTATAAATTTCCTGTAGCATAAACCGATCCAACTTCGGCTTGAGCTCCGTCGCCCGCAAGGTGGCGCCGGGCTGGTCGTGCTGGAAGTGGATCATCGGGGTATGCTGGCGGAGGGTGAACTCCAGGGTGTAGTCATTTTTTCGTGGCATTGGTGTCCTTTGTGATGGGAGATGTTTGTGAACAGGCAGTATGCTTGTCCGTTTTGGGATAGCACCACAGCATAACAGCCATGAAGAAAAATAAAACGATCACCCCTATACTTTGAAGTAGTCCCTTTTTGATGCTTTTGATGCTAACAATTAGCAGCCCTCCTAAGCTAGATACAAAGAGAAAGATGATGGCATATCTCTGCCAATCTGTATTGAAATGATCGAAGGGTATGATATTCATGCCGTAAAGTCCCGCGATCAACGAAGGCGGCAGGAAGATCGCAGCGATTTTGTTGAGGGTCATGGCCTGTTCGTTACGGGCGTCTTCGATTTTGAGCTGTATAAAGTCGTGCAACTCGGCGATGTCATGGTCGAGTTCTTTCAAGAAGTCGTCGAGGCGCATCTGGCTCCTGGCCATGTCGAAAAGCTCGATACCTTGCTCTTGGGCAGTGATCTCTTTGAAGTAGATGCGGTTTACAAACTCAAGGTACTCTTCAAAAAGTGCTTCGGCTCTTTTTTTTCTTTCGTTGTCTTTTTTTTCTTTCAAAATGCCACTCACACGATCCGAAAACTCCAAAATCATGGCCCGATAAGCCAGTAAAAGGGTGGCCATCTGGTAGTAGAGCGTGCGGATGTGGAGGTTGAGGATATTTTGAGCGAACCAATCATTTTTCGTCAAAAGCATCAAGCTGTATCGGGTAACGCCGAAGAGTGTGCTGTAGTCGCTCCAGCGGGGGTAGGTGGCCTTAGCCAGAAGATCTTTGAGCATATGTCGGTTCTGGCAGGTCGAATCGCCACCGTCGACGAAGACAAAACGGTGCCAATCCTGGCTACTCTCGTAGGCGTAGCTATTTTTTTTCTCATCATAATCCGTGAGTTTTTCAGAGATACAGTCATTGAGGTAGTGGCAGATGACATACATACGATCGTCGACGATCGGATTGAAAGAGATCTTTTCGCCGTCCGCCTCTTCCAGTAATGTTGTGACGCCATACGCCTCTTTCAGCAATTCTGTAACAAACTCTGGCAACTGATGAACAGGAGGTTCTGCAATGGTTTGTGGATCCTCGTATTTTTTGAAATCTTCCCGCATGATATCTCCGCCAAAGTGGAGAGCGAGTTCGCAGGCCAGGAGGTTCTTTTTGGTGGTTTCCACCAGATTGTCACCGAGATACTGGGGGTAGATACGGCGGCCGAAGTCGTTGATCTTGAGAATATCATCAAATAATTCGTAAGTATCGTTTTTGAGGTGAAACGAAAGGATTCCAACGCCGTTTTTGAAGTGTCTGAGGGCGATGCCGTCGAGTTTGAGGCAGTAGGTCCGACCTGAAACAGTAATCTTATAGTAACCGTTTTCTCCTTCTATATGTTCGAAATAGCGGGATATTGCTGTTTCATCCTCCTCCTTTTCCTCGTTATAGAGAACCTTTCTGACATAGTTGTAGAAGTAGGTATATTCGCTGTAGTTTCTGGCGGTATCTTCACCTTTGAGTTCGAAAATCCTTTCTTTCCACGGGGAGGAAGGAGAAGTTTTGGGTTCTGGAGTCGGGCTCTCAGAGTTCTCTGCCTTCAGGGTGAAAGGCAGCATAAATATGTGATAACTGTAAATGGTATCGTCCTGTAGGGTTTGGCTGATTGTCTCCAGTGTCTCCTCCATAGTATGATCTTTGAAATATTCCGGGGTCAGGCCGAAGTAGCCCGGGGGGTTGCCTCCGTAGTAGACTTGTTCGTCAAACTTGGGCTGTTCCTTTTTTTCGTCTCTATCTTTGAGAATTTTCCGGAATTTCTCTACCAGTTTTAGGACACCGTTTCCGTAGTAGGTCAGTGATTTGCGGGCGGGGTTGTAGATGATGGCGGGGAGTTTCTCCTGCTCGTAGAGCAGGTCAGAGAGAGGGGAGAAGTGTTCAAAGTCGGTTTCAAGCAGCCAGATACCTGAGCTGTTTTTTTCGGCTTTGGCCAGCTCTTTGGGGGCCTTTTTGAGCTCTTCTTCCGTGACGCCCTGGGCTTTCATATCGGCTTCGCGGATCTGTTTGATCTCTTCGGCAGTGGCGTCTATGGCTTTCAGCGCGGCGATGTGGCCCCGGTCGTTGGCGGCGATGAGCCGCTGCCATCGGGTGAGCTCGACACCCAGCAGCTCGGCCACCTGCTCCAGGGCGCTGGGGAGGCACCAGGAGCTGTTGTGGTGGTCGATAGCGCGGTAATTGTCCGGCGCTTTGAAATCTTCGCTTGGTTTCTTCAGTTCGATGCCGTAGATCTTGCCGTCAAAGTCCAGCAGATCCTCGTAGTCGCTCAGCTTCGCGCCCCACTTGAGCTCTCTGTCGGCGTAGAAGCAGTCGCCTTCGGAGCCTTGTCCGTACTTTTGGCAGCCGTTTTCTACGAGGAGTTTGCGGATCTCCTCCATCTCCAGGTCCCGGCCTCCCAGGAGAAAAAGCCTCTTGACGTCGCTTTTCATACCTGTGATCCTGACCAATCTGTACAAAGATAGCTTGACATTAATTTTCCCTCCTCCATACTTTCAACAATTGTACTTGGCGAAGTATTAAATCTTTGCTAATTCCATAGAAGGCCTGCCGGATCGAAAATGGCCGTTTTCCCGTCGGTCTACAGGCGATAGGATTGGGCGATGCGCCCCGCGGGCTCCTCTGAGCGGAGCATAACATAAGAGAGCGAAATTATTTTGCGTTTTGAGGGGTGTTACAGATCGTTACGGGGATAGGGCTCGACAAACCAGCGGATCACTTCGACCAGAAACTCTTTGGGGTCGAAGCGCTCCTGCTGGAAGATCCGGATCTCCGCGTGGCGGGCCCGGGCCTTGTCGCCTTCGGTGAACTGCTTGTGGGTGCGGCCCCGACGGTCGCTGCGGGTGTTGGGGGCGCCGACGCTGAGGATCATGGCCCGGCCGTCGTGGTCCAGGTAGCGCAGGATGCGGTCGGTCTTGTAGACGAAGTGCTCTCCGTCGAGACGCTTGACCAGCTTGCACTCGATGGTGTGGAGGTGGTTGTCCCGGATCATGAGGATGTCAAATTCGTTTTCGACCCCTTCCTCGAAGCGGACGCTGACCCCCGTAAGCAGATCGTCGAAGCAGTCGCACTCCCCGAGGAGGAAGTAGATATACTCCTCAAAAAGGGTCCCTTGAAGGTAGCTTTGGTCCTCCAGCTTGCCGATGGAGCGCAGGAGCTTTTTGATATCGTCGTAACCGTGGACCTTCTGAGGGGAGCGGAGGCGGACGTAGCTGTCGACATACTCCTTGTAGCGCTCCAGCTGAAGCCCCAGCTTGAGGACGACGTCGCGGCGTTTCTCCAGCTCCTTGGGATCGGGGGTCTGGAGGATCTCGTAGCCCATGAGGGTCAGGTGGGTGCGGATGTCGCTGCGCCGGCAGAAAAACTCCCGGGTTGCTCCGCCCCGGATGGTTTCGCAGCGGTTTTCGAAGCGGTCGTAGGTCAGGATCGTCGCCCCCAGGCTCCGCAGGCGGCAGGCCAGATCAAAAAGGAGCGCCCCGTGGGTGCCGGTGGTGTTGAAGATCACCCGGCTGTAGTCCCCCCCGACATGCTGTCCGATCCGCTCGATCATGGCAGCCGCCGCTGCGGGGTTGTGCTCGTCCAGGGGGGCCAGGAGGGTCTGGATCCGGGGGGAGCGCTCCCGCTCGAAGCGCCGGATCCCCCCGTAGATCCTCTCGGCGATCCGCCGATCTCTCCGGGCGTCGTCGTGGAAGAGCAGATGCCGCACCAGCTCCCCGGAGTAGTGGTAGTAGACCGGCAGGATCTCCGAGGGAAAATCCCCCGCCACGGAGACCAACAGATGGTAGGAATCGTCGCTCATGTTTCCTCCCGGCAATCAAGATAGATCATTGTATAGAAAAAATCTTAGGAAGGCCTCCCGGGATCAGTAGGAGTCCCACCCCTTGATGATGTAGGGGTATTCGGACTCGATCTTGGAGATAGAGAGGATGCGCAGAACCAGGAGCGCTCCCAGGAGGAAAAAGAGGATCGTCATGGGCAGGCTCCTGGTGCCGCCGAAGGCGGCGGTGAGGATCGCTTCGCTCCCGCTGCCGGCCAGGAGCGTAAGGATCATGGTCACTCCCCAGGCGGTAAACCAGGTATCCAGCCGGTTGTCGTCATAGTCGAAGCGCAAGACGACGTAGGCTACGAGATAGCCCAGGAGGTAGACGATGCCTCCCGGGGAGGCGAGGGCGTCGAGGGCATGGACAAGCAGCCATCGGGAGCTCTCCCCCGGGATATCGCTGTAGAGCTCGACGAAGACCAGGATCACCGCCGGGACCAGGGTGAACCAGAAGTGGCGCATCCAGAGAGTGGGAGGGAGCATGAGAAAGGTGCCGAAAGAGAAGATCATGAGGGTGCCCAGCGCCTGGGCTCCGTTGAGGGTATCCATTGACATTGTCACTCCTTTTCCTGTGAAGTTTTTGCAGCCTGCACGGCTTTGAGATAGTTGAAGATGACCGGGTAGTCCAGGCGGGTTATGCCGTAGAGACATTCGCTGAACTCCCGGGATGTATTATCTTCGTCCGTCTGCTTCCGGGGGGCGGAGCCGTTCTTTTTGCCGCTCCGGGAGCTGTCCGGCTTTTGCTCCGTCGGCGTGTGCGTTGTGATCCTTTCGGCGGGGGGAATGCGCTGGAGTATTTTTGTGCGGATCCGGTCGGCGATCTCTTCGCATCCCTTTTTCTGGGCGATGAGCTCGGTCTCCCGTGCCAGCTCCCGCTCAAAGCCCCGATCCTCGAACTGCTCCTCGGGCCGCTCAAAGGCGAGGCGGGTGTTGTCCATGGACGGGATGGGCAGGATCAGCATAAAAAGGGCCAGAAGGATCGCGAGGGTATTGGCGGCAAACCCGATCATGAGCGACCTCCTGACGATAAGATCTGTACAAAGGTATTCATCATCTCTCCTTTAGATATATGGGGGAGGGCGGCTCCCCGGATTTTTCTTATGATAAAATAGGGTGACGAAGTTTTTTTTCGTTTGATGGAAGATCTGATGAGAAAAGCGAAAAAAGCTTACGCCGTTTTCGGCTATGATCGTCACCGCAAACCACCACAAAGGAGATCCTATGCCCCTCAAAGAGACCCGCATGAACCGACGCCTCAGACGCTACCTTGATCTGATGAAACAAAAAGGCTCCGTCACCACCCGGGAGCTGCAGAAGTACTGCGGCGAAAAGGTCTCCCTCAGGACGGTACAGAACGACCTGCGCTATCTCAGGGAACACTGGGAGCATGGGGAGATCATCAGCGAACACGGCAAACACCGGCTCAAGTACCGTTCGCAAAAGGAGGCCGCCGAAGGGCTCGACGAGGAGAAGAAGATCTACCTCAAGCTGGCCCTGGAGGCGACCAAGAAGATGAACGACTTCTCCGAGCCCAAAGAGGAGCTGGAGGAGCGGCTGGGGCTGAGGAAGCTGGAGAGCACCTACTACGTCAAGGCCGAGACCTACGAGGAGCTGGATACCGACGACGAGCTCATCCGGGAGCTGGATATGGCCATCCGGGAGGATCATCCGGTGATCTTCGAGTATGAGGGGGAGCGCTACCATGTGGATCCGCTCCGACTGGTCAATTTCGACGGGATCTGGTATCTCTACGGCTTCGACAAAGAGGAGGCCGTCTCCAACCCCTGGAAGACCTGGCTGCTCAAGGGGATCTCCGGGGTGGAGATCGTCTACTCCGAGCGGCACGATATCTCCGACGAAGAGGCGGAGGAGGATCTGGAGGAGGCCCCCTCTCCCTACTTCGTCCCCGACAGGAAGATCCCGGTGCTTCTGCGGGTGGAGAAGGAGGCGGAGGAGCTTTTCCTGCTCAAGGAGCACCTCCCCGATCAGGAGAAGGTCGGAGCGTGCGAAGACGGGGCCCTCAAGGTCCGCTGCGTCGCATCGACCTACGAGGATATCGCCGACGAGATCAAGCGCTGGCTGCCCCATCTGCGGATCCTGGAGCCCCGGGAGTGGCAGGAGCGGATCCTGGAGGAGCTGGAGGAGTACCTGGAGCGGGTCCGGGGGCCTCACGCCTGCGGCGGATAGATCAGATCCCCCCACATATAAACCTCCATGGAGTCGTTGCGCCCCTGGGGATCGTAGTGGAGGCTCTTGCCGTCGAGCTTGCCCCGGCGGTACTGGATCGTCCACTCCAGAGTGCCGTCGGGGCGGTAGAAGCGGGCGGTTCCTTCCTTGACTCCTTTGCGGTAGGGGACCTCGGAGCGGAGGGAGCCGTCGGGCCAGTAGTCCCGCCGGACGGTCGAGGGGGTGTAGACGGTCATATCCATGGGATGGATGCGGCCGCTTGCCCCGCCCCAGTCGGGGACCTCCTGGAAGGCCAGGTAGAGGAGCCCTCCCGCGAGGGCCGCCAGGGAGAGGCTCCCTGCGTGATCGAGGCATCGTCGAAGGATCTGTCGCATACTCTTCTCCTTGGTTTTTTCCCAGTATAGAGAAGGTCGGCGAAAAAATATTTCGCTTTTCTTCCCCGGGCTTCATCTGCTATACTTCGCAAAATCCCCGCCGGCTCCTCCGAAAAGACCGGCACGAAAGGTAGCGTAGATGAACGTCTCTCTTGATTATCTTGGCAACAGGAAGTTCAAAGCCCACACTTCCAAATACAGCTATCTGATGAACTGCGAGGAGATCAGCCCGGTGGAGTACTTCGCCACGGGACTGATCGGGTGTACCGCCTACGATCTGGCGGCCTTCGCGGAACAGGCCGGATACGAGGTGAAAAACTACTCCGTGGAAGCGGAGATCCGGAGGCGGACCGATCCTCCGGCCAAGTTTGAGTCGGTCCATCTCATCTACCGCTTTGACGGCGCCTTTGAGCCGCTCCGGGCCAAACGCTGGATCCTGGCCTCCCTGGAGAGCTACTGCACCACCGTCAACTCCATCCGTGACAGCGTCAGGATCACCTACACCATCATCTACAACGGCCAGCCCCTGGCGGAGGAGGAGAGCATCCTCTCCGGCGGCGGCTCCTCTTCGGGGGATCTCCCCCTGGACGACGGATTCGGTGCCCCGGTATGCTGTCCGGGGTAAGGTATCGGTGTCAGTGGGAGTGTCGTATCGGAATGAGTGTGCAGGGTATAGTGCGCAGGAGACAGGTCGGAGTGTTCCCACTCCGACGGAAGGAAAAAGTAAAAACGAAAAGTGAAAAGTTTCGGTTCGCGTTGCGAGGCAACGCTTTTTACCAATCCGATCAGGCTGTCACCCCGAACTTGATGCGGGGCCCAGGGACAGCATGGTATGACCGGTATTTTGCAATAGAGAGATTTCGGATAGTTCGGACCGTGGATTCCCGCATTCGCGGGAATGACGGGAATATCTGAGTGTCAGTGGGAGTGCCAGTGTCAGGTGGAAGTGGCAAGTAGCAAGTAGTAGGTAGCATGTAGAAGGTGATAAAAGGAACCGGGAAATAATAGTGTCTCAAAGAGAAGTTATAAGTCGGCATGCATGTGAAGAATCTGATCTTGCTTTTCAGGAGCTTCAGTAGATTATTTTAACGCGATTTACAAGTGAGCTGAAAATATCGGGGTCGACTTCAAAGAGTGTTTGGTGGTAAGATATCATTTTTTCCAAGTATCGGATCTGTTCCTCTAAACTCATTCTTTTCCAGCTTTTTTTACTTTTGATTCGATTATGGGTTCGGGAGATAAGTTGGAGGTTATCGGGGTGATGTTTACCGGGAGGTGTGCCCATGAGGGATTGGGCGTGATCAATCTCAAGGTCAGTCTTGAAGTAGTGGTTA
>Ga0256835_1001521_pt1:5000-13860 | contig 13860 bp, 10 predicted proteins | sample PIR30metaG_FD_185972 | JGI IMG/M metagenome (GOLD analysis project Ga0256835, IMG submission 185972) | Hydrothermal vent microbial communities from East Pacific Rise, Pacific Ocean - PIR-30 | ecosystem: Environmental > Aquatic > Marine > Hydrothermal vents | place: Pacific Ocean: East...
GGGGTTCCTCCTTCTTTTTTCTTTGAAAATTTTCCCATAATAATTATCTTTTAGGTGTTGACTCCGCAATTTTTTGCGGGTAAGCATCTTTGACTTCTTTTTGTTGCTCTTCAGTTAATTGATCAAAAGGTTTCCCGAATTTTTGCATGGCATACTTATTACGTATTTCATTATATGCCGCCAGCAGTTCGTTATATACGGAAATGTATTTTTTATAAGATGTTTCCCTGGAATGTTTAATACTGACTACAGCCTTTTGAGGATTATCGGACATTTGAGGATCACGGCCATTATTAGTTATAAATTTAATAGCAATGGGTTTAACGTCTTTATCCTGGGCCAGTTCACCTTCAATCAACATTTGATCTTGCCCGTTTATATTTATTTCCAAGACATTTTTTTTCTTGATAACCGGTGGTGGCGGTTGATCGGCTGCCGGTGGTGGTGGAAGTTTTCTTCTAATTCCGTAATTACTTTCCATTGTAGTCGTTACAAGGAAAAAAATCAGGAGTAAGAAGGCGATATCCGCCATAGATCCGGCATTTATTTCTTCTAATTTTCTTTTTGCCATAATTTTTTGTTTTTTATATTAGGCTTCTTCCTCATCTTTCAAAGGAACCTCTTCCAATTCTTTTTCACTTCCCCAAGAACCGAAACCGGTTAAAAGCGGAGAAAGAATAATGGAAAGCAATGCAATTGCTGCCAAGATATAGAATGTAAATAGACCGGTATCTATCCAATTGGAAGTAGTAGCATCTATTTTAAGGTTTGAGTTATAAGTTACAGGCTCATTTGAAGCCAATACATATTTAGCTACTAAAACCACCATTATGAATAAGGCGGCAGAGATAAGGAATTCAACCAATTTCTTTTTATGTGTAAATAATTCTGCAAACCATACAAATACAGCCATTAGAACCGTTGTTGCCAAAACGATATAAGTCACATAAAACATTCCGTTTATAGCTCCTTTCAATGCGTCATTAATTTCTTCGTCTCCGGAATTGGCAAGTATCTGTACATAAAACAGCCCGGCCAAAAAGGCAATTGCTATCACTAGTACAATTCTTAAATATTTAATCGTTTTATTTTCCATTTTACAAATGCTTTATTGGTTATTATTTTTTGTATTTCACCAACATATCTACTAATGAGATAGATGCATCTTCCATTTTGTTTACAATGCTGTCGATTTTTGCAATAATAAAGTTATAGAATACTTGAAGGATAATGGCTACAATCAAACCGAATACGGTTGTCAATAATGCCACTTTAATACCTCCTGCTACCAATGAAGGCTGCATATCACCTGCCGCTTCAATTTTATCGAAGGCATCAATCATACCGATTACTGTTCCCATAAATCCGAACATCGGTGCTAATGCAATAAATAGAGCCAACCAGGAAACATTTTTTTCTAATTGTCCTACTTGAACATTTCCATAGGAAACCACAGCTTTTTCGGCAGCATCTATTCCTTCTCCGTTTGCTACTCTTTCCAATCCTTCATAGAAAATAGAAGAGATGGGGCCTTTTTTGTTTCTTAAAAGTTCTTGGGCTTCTTCTACTCCGCCTTCTTCTAATGCTTGCTCAACTTCATTGAGCAATTTATCTGTATTTGTATCAGCAAAAGCTAAATAAATAATTCTTTCTATGGCAATAGCTAAACCTAAAATTAGAATTAATAAAACGATTCCCATAAATGCAGGTCCTCCTTCTACGAAACGTTTTTTCAATTCTTGGTGAAATTTCATTTCTTTTGCTCCGGCTTCATCTTGAGATTTTTTTACTTCTTTTTTTACTTCGGTTTTTGCATTTTCTTGTTGAGCTTGTACAGTGGATGTTACAAAAAACATCAAAGCTACAATGGTCAGAATAGTAAATACTTTTTTCATGTTAGTTTAATTTAATGTTATATTCTTTTGATTTTTAATTTGTTTGCGGAGAGAGAGGGATTCGAACCCTCGGTACGCTTGTGGCGCACACACGCTTTCCAGGCGTGCACCTTCGGCCTCTCGGTCATCTCTCCAACGGCACAAATATAAGTGGTTTTCATTTAAACTCCAAATATCGAAATTTATTTTGTATTTGGAAAACCAAATATATAAAAATTTATTTGATTGTATAATCTATTCGGTCATTTCTCCTCTGATGGGTCTTTCAAAAGCTTTTTTAAAAGCCGGATAGCTTAAATTTTTACTAAGAAGATACATCGTTTTGGTCAAAGCGGCTTCCAGTGTGAGATCTTTTCCGTTAATGGCACCCAATTCCATCAGCTTCTTGCCTGTTTCATATTTATAAGGAGAGATACTTCCTTTGATACATTGAGAAATATTGATAATTTTCATGTTCTTTGTATCTATTGCTTTTTTTAAGGCCGTTAAAAACCAGTCTTCTGTCAAAGCATTTCCGGCCCCGTATGTTTCGAGGATCAGTGCTTTTAAATCAGGCATATCCAAAAAATATTCAAGATGCTCTTGACGCAATGCCGGATGGATCTTTAACGTAAAAACTTTATCAACCATTGTCTTATGAATATCAAAGATTCCCGAAGAGGGTGGCAAAATACGATGTTTATAGTATTTTAAATAAACACCGGAAGTGGCAAGAGGATTGTAATTAGGAGAATGAAAAGCATTAAAATCATCGGTACTGAATTTAGTCGTACGATTCCCTCTTAATAATTTAAATTCAAAATATATAGCTACTTCCGGGACGATGGGTTTCCCGTTTTCATAGGCTCCGGCAATTTCAATTGAGGTAATAATATTTTCTTTGGCATCCGTCCGCAAATCTCCAATGGGAAGTTGTGAACCGGTCAATATAACGGGTTTGGAAAGATTTTCCAACATAAAACTCAAGGCTGAAGCGGTATATGCCATAGTATCCGATCCATGTAGAATGACAAAACCGGCATAATCTTCATATTTATCAAAAATTATTTGCGCTATTTGTTGCCAATGTTTTGGTCGAATATTAGAGGAATCCAATGGCTGTTCAAAAGAAACCGAATCTATTTCTTTTTCTATCAGTTTTAATTCCGGAATACGATCTTGGATATTGGCAAAATCAAAAGGAACGAGGATATCGGAGCCCGGTTTTTTTTCCATTCCGATTGTCCCTCCCGTATATATTAATAGTATCTTATTTTGACAACTCATAATTTTTTTTTCAAAAATAAACTATTTGTTGTAAAATAAATGTGATAAGTATTTTTTAATACTGAATTTTCATCGTATTTTTGATAACCTCAAAACAATTTGACAAAATGAAATATAATTATAAAACTACCGATATTTATTATAAATCCCGCGGAGAAGGCAAAGCCGTTATTTTAGTTCACGGTTTTTTGGAAAACCACAAAATGTGGGATGGTCTGATTGAACAAATAAAAGAGAATCATCAAGTAGTGGTTTTGGATTTATTGGGACATGGAAAAAGTGACGGTCTTTGTGATATCCATACGATGGAACAGCAAGCCCGGGTAATTAATGATTTGATGGAGCGTCTGGGCATTCTGCAAGCTACTCTCATTGGTCATAGTATGGGAGGATATGTCAGTTTGGCTTTTGCAGAACTTTTTCCCGAAAAATTATCGGGTTTGGTCTTGCTGAATTCCCATCCCTTTGCAGATAATGAAGAAAAGAAAAAAGCGCGTGAAAGGGCTATAAAAACCGTTCAAAAAAATTACTTGGCTTATATAAAGGCTGCAATTCCCAGTTTTTTTGCTCCTGACAATCGCACAAAGTATAAAAAAGAAATTGAAAAACTCATCGAAGAAGCTGCTACAATGAAACCCGAAAATATCATTGCGGCATTGAGAGGAATGATGTTAAGAAAAGACCGTTCGGAATTATTTTGTAAACAAAGCGGATATCCAAAAATGTGGATTATAGGGAAGAAAGATCCTTTGATCGATCCCGATAAAATTTTAGAATTGGCACACCGCTGCAAAGCGGTAGATTATATAGAATTGAGTGAAGGACATATGAGTTATGTGGAAAATGCCAAAGAAATGCCGGAGATTATCAAAAAATTTCTCAAGCACAATAATTTATAATTAAACTTAGGCTTGTTGAATTTTTTTAATGGCTTGAATACGGTTTTTTACATCGAGTTTTACATATATATTCTTAATATGGCTTTTCACGGTATTTTTGGAAATAAACATTTTCTCCGCTATTTCGTCATTATTAAATCCTTCCGAAATTAATTTCAACACATCTATTTCTCTTTCAGTCAATCCCAGCTTTCTAAGTTTCTCTTTGAGTTCTTCTTCGGTATGTTTTTTCCCTGATTCGATTTGATTCTCCATTTCTTTGATTTTCATCACGTAATTCTGAATTTCGGCATTTTTATGAGCCAATTCCAAATCGACATTTTTTCTCCTTAAACGAAAAAACAAATAGAGAAAGACAATGATTACCGCACTCCCCAAGCTAGTATAAATCAAACGCAAAAAATTCTGTTTTGAGTGTTTTTTTTCCAACTCTTTTTCCAAAGCCAATTTTTTTATTTGCTCATCCTTTTCTTTGGTTTCGTAAATGACCTGGGTAGTCAGTATACTTTGTTTGGTATTTAGATTAACAATCTTGTTATGATAATCCGTTGCTTTTTTGTAGGCCTCAAGCGCTTCTTTATATTTTTTTTGACGTGTGTAATAATTAACCATTGCCGAATGCCCCAAAGAAATATTTTCAACGGATTTTATTTCTTCGGCAAGATTAATCCCTTTTTGAATATTTTCCAGTCCCTTTTTGTATAATCCCACATTGGTTTGACAAATTCCTTTATTAATTAAACTATTTGCCCAGTATCTTTTTATATTTCTCTTTTTCAGCAAAGGCAAAGCTTTGTCATAGAACTCAATACTTTTTTTACACTTTCCTTCTCTTTTATATAACTGCCCCATTAAATTATAAATCACCCCCAGTTTATCCGGCTGATAAATGATTTTTTCTAATGTCAAAGTTTTATCCAGATAATAATGAGCTGAATCCATTTGGTTTTTCAACATATAGACTTCCCCAATATTTGCCAAATTATAATCTTGACCTTTTAAGTTTTTTCTTTTTTGTTCTATTTCGTAAGATTTTTTAAAATAGTATAAGGCTTTGTCATATTCTTCGGTATTTACATATACATTTCCTATACCGTTATATATCATGGCAATTTGTGCACTATCGTGAATTTTATTTGCCAGATCCAAAGCTTGAATGTAGTGCTTATAGGCTTCTTTATCAAAATTCAGTTTCCTTAAAGAAACACTAAGGTTATGGATGCAATTGATTTTGGCAGCTGTATCCGTTGATTTTTCAAAAAAACTCAGGGCTCTTTTATGGTACTCCACCGATTTTAAAAAATTATTTTTTCTGCGTTCTTTTAATCCCTTTAAATCATAAGCCTTGGCAATACCGTCGATATAATAAATTCTTCCCGAAATTTCCAAAGCTTCCTCCAGAATATCCGGACGCAGATTTTTATAATCTTTTCCACTTAAATTTAATAATGCATCTACTTTTTGAGGGGTATCTTTTTGTCTATGAACAGATTGATATAAACTATCCAAAGGGTCAATAGGGTGTTGCGCATTTATAGGATTATAAGCCGCAAGGCTAATAAGAATTAAAAAAACAAGTAATTTTTTACACATTTATAATTGAATGTTCTTTTTATGTTAAAACAAATTTAAAATATTTTTTTCATTGAGCAACTGACCTATGTTAGTTCTAAAATTGAAAAACAAAAAGAAGAAAAAACTTTTAAAAAAATTTGTTTGTAAAAATAAAAAAGTTGTATATTTGCAATCGCAAAACGCAACTGGTACCTTAGCTCAGTTGGTAGAGCAAAGGACTGAAAATCCTTGTGTCCGCAGTTCGATTCTGCGAGGTACCACAAAAAGCCGCCTCAACAGGCGGCTTTTTTGTTTTATATGTAATTTAAATTGCATTTTGTATTTTTGCAATCAACTCAAAAGAAAACATATGGCCTTATTTTATTTACTTGCCGGAATTGCCTTACTCGTCGTAGGAGGAGAATACTTGGTGAAATCATCGGTAGCGCTTTCTTTGAAATTCAGGCTTTCCCGTATTGTCATCGGGATGACGGTGGTTTCTTTTGCCACTTCTCTGCCCGAATTATTAGTAAGTATCAAAGCTGCCCTGGAAGGGCATCCGGATTTGGCTTTGAGTAATGTAATCGGATCCAATATTGCCAATATTGCATTGGTTTTGGGAGCAACTGCCATACTCACCCCTATTTATATCAGGAGAGTTTCTTATAAGTTTAATATTCCCGTGATGATTTTTATCTCACTCCTGCTATACGTATTCCTGAAAAACGATTTGGTTTTGCAAACATGGGAAGGAATTGTTTTATTTCTTATTCTTGTGATATTTATTTTTCTTTTGATAAAAAATTCTTCTTTGGGAGGGGAAATCGATCTGGATGAACTGGAAGAAATAGACGAAAGCATAGAACAATCCTCCATTTATAAAATACTGATATGGCTTGTGATAGGCGGAGTAGCCTTATGGGGAGGTTCGGAATTGTTGGTAACCGGCGCGGTGGAGCTTGCCGAAGCCTTGGGCGTTAGCGAGCGGGTTATCGGAGTGAGTATTGTAGCCATTGGTACCAGCATTCCCGAGTTGGCCGCATCGATTATTTCGGCCTTAAAGAAAGAGAAAGATTTGTCGTTGGGAAATTTGATAGGTTCCAATATTTTCAATATCGGATCGGTATTGGGAATAACTGCGATGATTAAACCTATTCATGTACTTGACCCTAAATTATTAAATACCGATATTATATGGATGCTGTTTATTTCCGTCATATTGATTCCTTTAGCATTATTACCCCAACGCAACAAAATAGGCTGGTGGAAAGGTACGGTTTATATCGGTTTATACATATTATATTTATATACGGTGGTTAAATAAAAAATAATGAGAGAAAATTCTAATAAAAAGATTAACGAACAACAACAAGGAAAAAGCCTGATAGCCGAGCAAAAAACCGGAAACAAGAAAAAGGTTTATATCGAAAGCTACGGTTGCCAGATGAATATGAACGATTCCGAGATTGTGGCTTCCATTCTTTCAAAGCAAGGCTATAACACCACTTCCGTTCTTGAAGAAGCCGACTTGGTTTTAATCAATACGTGCTCCATACGCGAGAAGGCCGAAACCACCGTTCGAAACCGCATCAAGCATTTTAACAGCTTGAAAAAACAAAAACCTTCGACAAAAATCGGATTGATGGGGTGTATGGCTGAACGTTTAAAAGACAAATTGCTCGAAGAAGAAAAACTGGTCGATATGGTAGTGGGACCTGATGCCTATCGTGATTTGCCCAATTTGATCAACGAACTGGAAGACGGCCGCAAAGCGATTAATGTATTGTTGAGCAAGGAAGAAACCTATGCCGATATCGAACCGGTTCGTTTAAATTCAAACGGCGTATCGGCTTTTGTATCCATTACGAGAGGTTGCGATAATATGTGTACTTTTTGTGTGGTGCCTTTTACCCGCGGGCGCGAGCGAAGCCGCGATCCCGAAACCATTCTGGAAGAAATCCGCTCCCTGCAAAAACAAAATTTCAAGGAAGTAACCCTTTTGGGACAAAATGTGGACAGCTATTTATGGTATGGTGGCGGATTGAAAAAAGATTTTGACAAAGCCCCGGAAGAAGTCAAACAAAAGGCGGTGGATTTTGCCCGGTTGCTGGATATGGTGGCTACGGAATTCCCCGGTATCCGCATCCGTTTTTCCACTTCCAATCCGCAGGATTTCAGCTTGGATGTGATCAAAACCATGGCCAAGCACGATAATATTGCTAAACATATCCATTTGCCCGTACAATCGGGGAGCGATCGCATTTTGGCTTTGATGAACAGGAAGCATACTGTAGAAGAATACAAAAATATCATTGATAATATCCGCAAATACATTCCCGATTGTGCCATTTCACAAGACATGATTGCCGGATTCAGTACGGAAACCGAAGAAGACCATCAAAAAACCTTGGAATTAATGGAATATGTAAAGTATGATTTCGGCTTTATGTTTGCCTATTCCATTCGCCCGGGTACCGCAGGAGCGAAAACTTTGGAAGACGATATTCCTCATCATGTAAAATTGCGCAGATTGAGAGAAATCATCGATTTACAGCAAAAACATGCACAGTACAGAATGGAACAATTCAAAGGGAAAACGGTAGAAGTTTTGATTGAAGGAAACTCAAAAAAATCGGATGCCCATTGGATGGGGCGGAATTCCCAAAATGCCGTGGTTGTCTTTCCCAAAACGGGAGAGGAAAAGCCGGGAGATTTTGTGCAAGTGAAGATTACCGATAATACTTCGGCTACTTTGTTTGGTGAGAGGGTTTAAAACACCGACAAACCGGTTTTTGTAGTTAATAATTCCAGCGCTTTCATTCCCAAAGCCGAATTTCCTTTTTCATTTAATAAAGGACTCCAAACGGCAACGGCATATTTTTCGGGGTAAATGGCTGCTATCACTCCACCTACTCCACTTTCCTGTTTTCGCACTTTTTTTAGTAAAAAATTAAATTCTTTACTTTTTTCCATTGATGAAAAAAGTAACAAAAAAAATCTAGCCTTACGAGCTTTTTGCTAAATTTATCTTATTTCTACGCTAAACTATCTGAACTCGCTTCCCTACGGTTGCTCAAACAACAGATAGTTTTACGCTTCAAAATAAGTAAATTTTACGCAAAAATCTCATAGGGCATTAGGATAAATTCCCTCGCTTGTAAAAAATAATATATTTTAGGTATTAAAATGTGAAAAACAGGAGAATTTAGAAAACAGACCAACCGGTTTTTGTAGTTAATAATTCCA
>Ga0256835_1001522_pt1 | contig 13849 bp, 13 predicted proteins | sample PIR30metaG_FD_185972 | JGI IMG/M metagenome (GOLD analysis project Ga0256835, IMG submission 185972) | Hydrothermal vent microbial communities from East Pacific Rise, Pacific Ocean - PIR-30 | ecosystem: Environmental > Aquatic > Marine > Hydrothermal vents | place: Pacific Ocean: East Pacific...
GGTGAGGTTTATATGGGTAAAGTAACAAGGGTTGAGGATTACGGTGCCTTTGTTGAACTGATGCCTGGAAAACTATCACTGCTACATGTTTCACAGATATCTCCTGAGAGAATAAGATCCGCAAAAGAAAAGATAAAGGTTGGAGATATACTCACAGTTAAGGTCATAGATATAGACGAGATGGGAAGGGCAAAAGTCTCTTTAAAGGAAGTTAGAGAAGGAGAAGAGCCTAAAAATAAATTCCTCTTTGAGTAGATGAAAAAATCAAAGATAGGGCTGTGGGAGGCTGTCTCCTTAGCTGTAGGCACCATGATAGGTGCCGGTATATTCTCTATTCTCGGTGTTGGTGCCCAGATATGTGAGAACAATCTCCCTTTAGCATTCTTTATAGCTGCTGTTATATCATTCTCAGTTGCTTACTCTTACTCATTTTTAGGATCAAAGTTCATATCAAATGCAGGACCGATAGAGTTTATTATTAGAGGTATAGGGGATAATCCTGTAACAGGTACTCTAAGTATACTGATGTGGTTCAGTTATGTGATATCTATATCACTTTTTGCCAAGGCTTTTTCAGGTTATTTCCTCGCTCTTTTTCATCTTCCAGATAAGCCTGTTTTTGTGGCATCTGTTGAAGGTGCAATAATAGTATTATTTACAGCTTTAAACTTTTTTGGATCAAAAGCTGTTGGAAAGGCTGAGTTCTGGATAGTCTTAATAAAGATTTCTGTTCTCCTATCATTTGTTGTCCTTGGGATCTGGAGTATAAATCCAGATTTTATAAAACCCGTATTCAATAACAGCAGTATAGTTAACACTTTTTTTGCATCCTCAGTTCTTTTCTTGACATATATGGGTTTTGGTCTTATAACAAACGCATCTGAGAACATAGAAAATCCAGAGAAAAACGTTCCAAGGGCTATATACATAAGTATCTTCATTGTTGCTTTTATTTATATCTCCGTTTCAGTGGTGGCACTTGGAAACTTAGGTGTTGAAGGTCTTATAAGATCAAAAGAGTATGCTCTCGCTGAAGCTGCAAAGCCATTTTTAGGTGATATAGGTTTTACACTTGTTGCTATAGGTGCTTTATTCTCAACATCATCAGCTATTAACGCAACGTTATACGGTGGAGCAAATATTGCATACGTTTTATCAAAGAAAGGACATCTACCGAAGGTTTTTGAAAGGAAGGTATGGTTTAACGAACCTGAAGGCCTTTTCATAACAGCTGTTCTCAGCTATATCTTTGCTCTGTTTTTTGATCTAAACGGGATATCAGCCCTTATCAGTTATGTATTCCTTATAATATACATCTTTGTTATAGTCTCCCATTACAGGCTTTCCAATATAGCCGGTGGAAAAAAGGTATTTATCATACTGAATCTGATTGTTATCTTATCTGTGTTTATAATTCTTCTGATATACCAGTGGAACAATCAGAGGGACAGCTTTATAACAGGATTTTTCATTCTATCCTTCGCATTTTTATTTGAAATTGTCTACAGACAGATCACAGGAAGGATATTTATAAAAAGAAAGCTAAACAGATCTCATATAAATACCATTTTCTGATGTTATCAGTCCCTTTAATTCCATATCAAACAGGATTACCATAAGATCGGAAACAGATATGTTCATTTTCTCAGAGATTATATCTATATGCTCAGGGGATGAAAGAATAAAAAGTATCTTTTTCTCAATCTCTGAAAGATTAATCTCTTCTTTATCTGATCTTTTTATGTAAGGCAGATTTTCATCTATACTCTCCATATCAACTACAGGAATGGCCCCATCCTTTATAAGAATGTTATTTCCCTTTGCAAGAGGGTTGTTTATATTTGCAGGGACTGAAAAAACTACTCTCCCATAATCATTCGCAAGTCTTGCCGTTATTAAAGCTCCTGATTTTTCTGAGGCCTCTGTCACTATTGTTGCATATGAAATCCCTGCAACAGTTCTATTCCTGACTGGAAAATTATACTTATAAGGGGGAGTTCCCATAGGAAACTCTGATATTACAGCACCATTTTCAATAATTCTCTCATAAAGCTTTTTGTTCTCAGGAGGATAAGCAATATCAATACCACAACCTAAAACTGCTGTAGTCAGACAGCTTCTCTCTAATGCTGTCTCATGGGCTATAGAATCTATCCCAAGGGCCATACCTGATACTATATTTACATTCTGATCAGAAAGATAAGAAACAATCTGTTTTGTAACAGTTTTTCCATAAGAGGTAAATCTTCTACTTCCAACAACGGAAACAGCTCTGGCCAGATCAAGCCTTCCTTTACAGTAAAGGTATAAAGGGGGATCAGGTATCTCTCTAAGAAGTTCCGGATAGGAATGGTCATTAAAGTGAATGATCTTCACGCCTGATTTCTCAGCCCTCAAAAACTCTTCTTCAGCCTTCTTCTTAAGGCTTTTATCCCTTTTCAGTATAAGCTCAGCTACAGAACTTCCTACAACAGACGATAGCTCACTGAAAGAAAGTTGAAAAATATTCTCCGGACTGCCGAAAGTATTTATTAATAGCTTTAACGTTTTATTTCCTATGCCTTTTATATAGGAAAGTTGTATATAATCTATAGCAGACATTTATTACCCCCTGGAAAATTATATAGTAAAAGGAGAGAGGATGGAAAAAAGTTTTTTAAGGGAAGTACTTAACTGGATGAAAGAACAGGACAGCATTGAGGTTGCTGTATTTTTTAATGAAGTTCCTGTAAAGGCGAAACTTAAAGTCCTTGATATAGATTATGAGAGGAAACAGATAATATGGAGTTTTAATGAAAAACTGAGAATACCTCTTCTTGATAACAGGGTTATCTATTTCAAGTACAGAAATGATATATTTATCGCTACGGTAATAATACATGATGATAAAGAGATGGTAACTTCATTTCCTACTCTTGCCCTTGAGCCAAAACTCAACAGAAGGTATGTAAGGGTTACAACATCTCCTGAAAACCCAGCATTCCTGATAATTGACGGAAAAAAATACCCTATTGAGGATATAAGTGAAGCTGGTATAGGAATAATACTTCCTTCTGATATAGGCTTAAAGGAAGGTGAAGAGAAGGAGATGGAACTTGAACTGAAGGGAACTGTTTTTGATATTAAGGGAAAGATAGTCTACATAAAAGACCAGGGAAATAATCTCATTAGAGTGGGTATAAAGCTTTTAGATATCCCAAACAGGGTAAGAAACCAGATAGTAAAGTATGTTTTTGAAAGGCAGAGAGACATAGCAAAGAAGATAACTATGTTTTAGGTCACTCTGCCTTTTCCTGTACTATCTCGTATGCCTCTATCTGGTCTCCAGGCTTTATATCATTAAAGTCCTTAAGCATAAGTCCACACTCGTAGCCTTTCGCTACTTCCTTAACATCCTCTTTAAATCTTTTCAGGGATGTTATCTCACCATCGTAGATAACAACACCATCCCTTACGAGTCTCGCTTTAGCATTTCTCCTTATAACACCCTCTGTCACCATACATCCTGCAACAGTTCCAACACCTTTTATTCTGAATATCTGTTTTACCTCACATATACCGAGAAGAACCTCTCTTTCCTTAGGTGTAAGCATACCTTTAAGAGCTTTCTCAAGATCATCTATAAGATCATAGATTATTCCGTATATTTTGATATCAACATCCTCTTCCTCAGCTGCCTTTCTTGCTGAAGCGTCAGGTCTTACATTAAAGCCTATTATCAGAGCATTTGATGCTGCAGCCAGCATAACATCACTTTCCGTTATAGCTCCTATTCCGCTGTGAATAATATTTATCGTTACATCCTCAAACTTCTCTGAAAGCTCTTCTATAGATTTCGTGATAGCCTCAAGTGATCCCTGAACATCAGCCTTAAGAATAATATTTATCTCTTTAACATCTTTCAGGTTCTCAAGATGGATTCTTGTTCTCTTAGCCTGAAGCTCCTCTTCGTATTTCTGCTTTCTCTGCTCAGCGAGGAGTCTTGCTTCCCTTTCAGAAGGTTTAACAACAAATTTATCCCCTGCCTGTGGAACCTCGTTAAATCCAAGCACTTCAACAGGTGTTCCAGGTGTAGCCTCTTTTACCTGTCTTCCTCTCTCATCAAACATAGCCCTAACTTTACCCCATGTAAAACCGGCAACAAAGTAATCTCCCTGGTGAAGCGTTCCATTTTCTATGAGAACTGTCGCAACAGGTCCTCTTTTTGGATCAAGTTTTGATTCTATGATAGTTCCAATTGCAGGTCTATTTGGATTTGCCTTGAGTTCAAGTATCTCAGAAACAAGAAGTATATTCTCAAGGAGCTCCTCAACATTCTGTCCTGTTTTTGCAGAAACAGGAACCATTATTGTGTCTCCACCCCACTCTTCAGGTATAAGTTCATACTGGGCGAGCTCTCTTTTTACCCTTTCAGGATCAGCACCTGGCTTATCTATCTTGTTTATAGCAACTATTATAGGAACACCAGCACTTTTTGCGTGGTTTATTGCCTCAACTGTCTGCGGCTTTACACCATCATCTGCAGCAACAACAAGGACAGCTATATCAGCAACCTTAGAACCTCTTGCCCTGAGTGTTGTGAAAGCTTCATGTCCAGGTGTATCAAGGAATGTTATCTCCTTACCATTGCTCAGTTTTATCTTATAAGCACCTATATGCTGTGTTATTCCACCTTTCTCCTTTGCAGCAACATCTGTCTTTCTGATAGTATCAAGAAGTGTTGTTTTTCCGTGGTCAACGTGACCCATAACGGTAACAACAGGAGGTCTTTCAACAAGATTTTCTTCCTCTTCTTCCTCTTCACCTAAGAGTTTTTTCTTCTCTTCCTGAGGAAGCTCCTCAACAATCTTAACCTCCTCTCCTTCTTTCTGTATCTCTGCTAAATAACCATGTTCTTCAGCTATCTGGAGAGCTATCTCAGGATCTATAGTCTGGTTAACAGTTGCCAAAATGCCCCTTTTAAGAAGTTCTGCCATAATCTCATTAACAGGCATATCAAGTATGTCTGAAAGCTCCCTTACAGTAACAACCTCCGGAATTATAGCTATCTTAAGCTCTTCCTCTTTTTCCTTTGTTTCAACAGGTGCTTTTTCTTCCTCTTTTTTCTTCTTTTTCTTTTTCTTCTTCTTTGGCTGAGGCCCCATAAGTTTTCTAAGTGCTTCAAGTTCTGCCTTCTCTTCCTTTGTCTCTTTTCTTATCTCAGCTTCAGGTATCTTTATCTTAGTCTCCTCTTTTTCCTCTACAACCTCAACCTTTGGCTTTTCTACTTTTTTAACTTCTTTAACTTCCTTTTTCTTAGGTTTTTCTTCTACAGCTTTTTTCCTTTCCGGTTTTTCTTCTTTCGCAACTATTTTTTCTTTTCTTTTTACCTCTTTTTTCTCAGGCTTTTTCTGTACTTTTTCTTCTTTTTTCTCAACTTTTTCAACTTTTTCCTCTTTTTTCTCTTCCTTTTTAACCTCTACAGGTTTTTCCTCAACTTTTTTCTCTACTTTTACCTTCTTCTCTTCTTTTTCCTCTTTCTTTTTCTCTTTTTCCTTTTCTTTCTTCTCTTTTATGTAATCTTTTAGTCTGTTTACAGTTTCCTCATCAAGTATCGTAAAATTGTCTATGCTCTTTGTGTATCCTATCGCTTTAAGATCCTCTGCAAGTTCTTCAAAAGGTATATTCCAGTCGTGGGATAGCTCAAAAATTCTGTAACCTTTCTCCTTTTCTACCTTTTTCTCTACAGCCTCTTCCACTTCCTCAGCAGGCTGTAAAACATCCCTTAAAAGGGATACTATCTCCTCATCTATCTTAGTAGATGGTGATTTCACAGTTTTTCCTGTAAGTTCCTCTATCTCTCCAGCAAGCTCTTTCCAAGTCATTCCGAACTCTTTAGCAAGATCGGAAATCTTTATCTTTGACAATTAACACTACCTCCTTCAAGGTCTAAAAATTGTTTAATCAAACTTTTTAATTTTAAACCAAATTTGGTTTCAGGGACAAATATTAGTCCCACATTTTTTTTGCCTATAAAACTGCCAAGCTCTTCCTTGGTAAAAATCTCAAAATAATCGCCTTTGAACAGCCTTAAGATATTCCTTTTTGTTCTTTCTGCCACATCTGTGGCCAATATAAGAAAACCTTTTCTGCCTTTATTTATCTCCTTCTCAGCCTGATCGTAACCTATACTTATAATTCTTCCTCTCCATCCTATCTGAATAAGATTTACTATCTGTTTTCTCAGCTGATCTCTCAGTCTTTCAGGATCTATCTTCATACCCTTTCTTTTCACCCTCAAAACACATTCCGGACAGATGTAATAACCTCTTCCACCTTTCTTCTTTAATAAATCAACCTCATCTGTACCTGCAATAAATCTTATAAGCTCTTCCTTAGGTCTTTTTTTTTACATAAAATACAGGTTCTTAAAGGTTTAGCCTGCTGTTTTTCTCGGAAGCTGTTGTATTCTTTCAAAATCTTCCTCGCTGAGTATATCTATATGCCATCCTGTAAGTTTGTGTGCAAGTTTTGCGTTTATACCACCTTTTCCTATAGCAAGCGAGAGCTCATTTTTTGGGACAGCAACCTCTATTCTTTTCTCATCCTCAAGAAGTCTCCATTTCTTTGGATGTGAAGGAGAAAGTGCTCTGAGTATAAACTGTGCAGGATCAGGATCCCACTCTATAACATCTATCTTCTCACCTGAAAGCTCTGCAGATACATTCTGTATTCTGCTACCTTTCAGTCCTACAACAACACCAACAGGATCTATATTTTTATCCTCTGTCCATACAGCAACCTTTGCTCTCTCACCAGGTTCTCTTGCTATAGCCTTTATCTCTATCTCACCTTCCTGTATCTCAGGAACCTCTATCTCTATAAGCTTTCTTAAAAAGTTTGGATGTGTTCTTGATAGTATAACGAGGGGTTTGTCCCTGTCTATAGGTTTTATAACCCTTTTTACCTTACCTCTCTCATAAACAGGATAGGAACCATCTTTTATAACCTTCAGTATAAGAGCCCTTATCCTGTCTCCAACTCTGTACTTTTCCTTTTTTATCTGCTCTTCCTCCGGTAGAACAGCCTCTATTCTTCCTAAATCTACTATAATATCCCCATCTTCAAACCTTCTAACCGTTCCTGTTACTATCTTTCCTTCAAGCTCTTTAAACTCTTTGAAAAGTATATTTTTTTCAACCCTCGCAACTTTATGTGTTATAACTTCCTTGGCTGCGTTCAGTGCTATCCTCCCAAGCTCCTCAAGATTGAGAGGAACAAACACATAACTTCCAACCTCAGCTTTTGGATCTATCTTTTTCGCTTCTTCAAGTGATATATCCCTTTTTGGGTTTTCAACAAAAGGTGTTACCCTCTTTTTCAAAAGAACCTTAAGCTCATCCGCCTCTTTATCAAATATAACCTGAACGTTATCCTTATATCCGTACTCCTTTTTCACAGCAGCTGTGATACCATCTATAAGTGCCTTCTCTATTATCTCCTCAGGAACATTCTTTTCCTTTGCAACCGCTTCTATCACATTTTTTAGTTTAACTGCCATTACACTTCCCCTTTAATGTTTAAATTCTAAATTTGCCCTTGCTATATTCTCTAAAGGTATCCTTACCTCCTCTCCTTCCTCTTCAACGATAATATTATTGTCCTCTCTACCTTTTAAAACACCTTTTATAACATTCTTTTTGTCAACAGGCTCTTTTAAAACTATCTTTATATCCCTTCCTTTAAAAATATCATACTCTTCAACATTTTTTAATTTTCTTTCAAGTCCAGGGGAAGACACCTCAAGTGTATAGGAAACAGGTATAAGATCCTCTATATCAAGTAAAGCTCCTATCCTTCTGCTTATCCATTCACAGTCTTCTATTGTTGTTCCCTCAGGATTGTAAATATAGATTCTTAAAACAGGTTTACCTTCAGTCACATACTCTATATCAACAAGTTTTAAGCCTCTCTCCTCTAAAAGAGGCTGAAGCATCTCCTTTACTTTCTCAATTATCTCCTGTTTCAACTTTACAATACCCCACTCAAATTTTACTAAGGATTAATATAAGGATTTTTCAAAGATTGTCAAAGAGTTAGATAGAGAGGATCTCTTCCTCCTTGGCAGTGGCTAAATCGTTGATCTGTTTTATATATTTATCTGTAATCTTCTGTAGCTGTTCTAGGGCTTTTTTCACTTCGTCTTCAGAAAATCCTTCCTTTTTCAGATCCTCAATTCTCTCTTTATCATCTCTTCTTATATTTCTTATAGCTATCCTTGCTTCCTCTGCCATCTTCCCTAACATCTTTACTATCTCTCTTCTTCTCTCCTCTGTCATGGGAGGAAGAATAAGTCTTATAAGGTTTCCTTCTGTCTGCGGGTTTGCTCCGAGATTTGCTTCCTGAAGTGCTTTTTCTATGGCAGGAACAGCATTCTGATCCCACGCCTGTATAAGTATCTGACTTGGTTCTGGTGTTGTTATTGATGCTATCTGTTTTAAAGGCATCTCAGCCCCGTAGTAGTCAACCTTTATATTTTCAACAAGACCAACTGATGCTCTTCCTGTTCTTATACTTGCCAGTTCCTCTTTGAATTTCTCTACAGCCTTTTTCATTCTTTTTTCAGCATCTTTCAGGTATTCCTGTATCATCCCGACCTCCTTTATCCACTTGTGAAGACTAATATTTTATTATATCACGATAGAGTTTAAGTTATGGAATTAAAAGAATTTTGATAGGAAAAGAAGTTATCTGACGATAGATCCTATAGGCTCACCAAGGAGGATCTTCATTATATTTCCTTTTTTCTTTATGTTAAAAACAACTATAGGGAGATTGTTCTCCATACATAGCGTTAATGCTGTATGATCCATCACTTTCAGATCTTTGTTTATGGCCTCAAGGTATGTTATCTCCTTAAGCAGCTTTGCATCAGGGTGTTTAACAGGATCTTTATCGTAAATCCCATCAACTTTTGTTGCCTTAAGAAGAACATCAGCCTTTATCTCTGCAGCTCTTAAAGCTCCTGTTGTATCTGTTGTAAAGAATGGTGATCCTGTTCCAGCTGCGAATATAACGATTCTTCCTTTTTCAAGATGTCTTATAGCCCTTCTTCTTATGTAAGGTTCTGCTATCTGCCTCATCTCTATGGCAGACATAACCCTTGTGGGAACCTCTTTTTTTTCTAAAATGTCCTGAAGTGCGAGGGCATTCATAACAGTGGCGAGCATACCCATATAGTCTGCTGTTGCTCTATCCATTCCCATTGAGGAGCCTTTTACTCCTCTGAATATATTTCCACCACCTATAACTATGGCTATCTCTGCACCTATCTCATAAACTGACTTTATCTCATCTGCAAGTTCACTAATAAAAAAGGGATCGATACCATACTCTCGATCCCCCATTAAAGCTTCACCTGATAGTTTTAAAAGGACTCTCCTGTACTTTAAGCCCAAATTATTCCCCTATCTCGTACCTGCAGAATCTTGATACTTTAATATTCTCTCCAAGTTTTGCTATGTACTCTTTAATGAGATCTTCAATAGTTTTCTTGTCATCCTTTATGTAAGGCTGTTCTAAGAGGCATACCTCTTTGAAGAACTTCTCAAGCTTTCCCTCAGCTATCTTCTCAGCTATATGTTCCGGTTTTCCTTCTGCTATAGCAGCTTCCCTTGCTATCTCTCCTTCCTTCTCAATCACTTCCCTTGGGATATCCTCTCTGCTCACATACTGTGGCTTCATAGCTGCTATCTGGAGAGCTATCTCATTTGCAAGCTCCTTGAAAACCTCATTTCTTGCAACAAAATCTGTCTCACAGTTAAGCTCAAGTAAAACACCAACTCTTCCACCTGCATGTATGTAAGAATGGATTATACCTTCCTTTGTTTCTCTTCCTGCCTTTTTTGCAGCCTTTGCTATCCCTCTTTTTCTTAAAAGCTCAACAGCCTCCTCAAGATTTCCACCTGTCTCTTCAAGGGCTTTTTTACACTCTAATATTCCAGCACCTGTCATCTCTCTTAAAGTTTTTACAAGTTTTGCGTCTGTAGCCATTACTTTAACTCCTCCTTTGCTTCTTCTATTTCTTCAGGAAGATGCTCCTTAACTTCCTTATCTACTTCCTCTTCTAGTTTTTCCTCTTTTTCAGGTGCGTTTGCTCCATGTATTCCTGACTCAACTATCCCAACTTCAGCAACACCTTCTTCCTCAGCCTTTTTCATAAGCTCAGCTTCTATACTTTCAGTCTCAACAGCTTCACCAACGCTTTCCCTTAAAGACTTTCCTTCAATAACAGCATCAGCTATCTTCGTTGTTATAAGATTTATAGCCTTTATAGCATCATCATTACCTGGTATAGGGTAATCTATCATGTCAGGATCACAGTTTGTGTCCGCTATAGCAACAACAGGTATACCAAGTTTCTTTGCCTCCTTAACTGCAAGCTCCTCCCTGACTGTATCAACTATGAATATGATGTCAGGGATCTTTTCCATATCCTTTATACCTTTCAGGTACTTCTCAAGCTTTTCCTTTTTCTTTTTGAGCTTTACAACTTCCTTTTTTGGAAGTATCTCAAAAGCCCCTTCAGCTTCCATAGTCTCAAGCTTTTTGAGCTTGGCAACACTCTTTCTGACTGTTGTAAAGTTGGTTAAAAGACCTCCTAACCATCTCTCATTGATGTAGTAAGCTCCACATCTTGTTGCCTGTTCTTCAATGATCTGCTGTGCCTGTTTCTTAGTTCCTACAAAGAGAATGTCAGATCCTTTTGCAACCTCGTCTCTCACAAACTCCCAGGCAACTTTGAAAAGCGGGATCGTTTTGGCAAGGTCAATGATATGGATCCCGTTTCTCTTTGTGAAGATGTAAGGTGCCATCTTGGGGTTCCATCTTCTTGTCTGGTGACCGAAATGAACCCCAGCTTCAAGAAGTTCTCTCATAGTGATTTCAAAAGCCATAAAAACATACCTCCTAAGGGTTTATTCTTCCGCCTCCCAAGGACCACAAAGGGCAACCCTTTTGCAGCGGGAAGCGTGCTTTTTTGTGAATAATTAACCGAAATAATATATCATATTTAACTACATTTATCAAAAATAAAGGTTTTAAATGAGGATACTAGATAGATATTTATATAAAAAACTGACTGTTTACCTGCTTGTTGTTCTACCTTCTTTCTCATTTGTTGCGGTTCTCGCCGAACTTATAGAGGTTTTAAGAAAGGCGAAACAGCTTGATATTTACTATCTTTCGCTGTACATACTCTATCAGCTTCCGGAAAAGGTATACTACATTCTGCCAATATCTGCTGTTATAGCTTTTATACTTCTTGCAAAGGATCTGATAGAGAGTAAAGAGATATACCCGATACTTCTCAACGGAATCTCACTTAAATCTCTGGCCACAAAACTTTTTATATTTCCGTTATTCCTATCATTCCTGCAGATAATCAATCTTGAGCTCATTATGCCGACCGCTAAGAAAGAGGTGGAAAAGGTTTACTCTATATTAAAGAACAGACCTCCTGAAGAGGAAAAATACCTTTTCGCTTATAACAGATGGATTACACTTGACAGTAAAAGCTATATGTATTTCAGATTTCTTGATTTTAACAAAAGGGAAGGTAAGGATCTTATATTCATACAGTTTGATGAGAACTACAATCCTGTTTTAAGAATAGAAGGTAATAGATTCAAGATAAAGGGCAGAAGCATACTTATTCAAAACGGCAAGATCATAGATCTATCTGACATTTTCTCTTTTAATTACAGAAGGTTTAAGACATTTGACTTTCCTGTAGCTGTAGACATTAAAAATCTAAAAAAACTTGTAAAGGTTAAAAAACCTGTATCAATACTACAGCTTTACAGATCAGCTGTTATAGCAGAAAAGTTCGGTTATCCTGCAGGATACTACTGGAGTAAGTTTTATTCAAAGCTTGCCACTGTATTTTCAGCCCTTATCCTCTCAATCGTTGTCTTCCCATTCCTGTGGAGCAGAAAGAAAGATAAGCTTTTTATAGCTTTTGCATCTATAATCGTTTACTGGTACGGTACAGCATTTATAGCATCAATGGCTGAAAGTGGAGCTGTCCCTTATATAACCGTTCTTTTTGTGGATCTTGTGTATCTGATGGTAGGTCTGTTTTTCCTTTCTAAACTCAGGTTCAGTGAGCTTTAGGGTATGAGCCAAGGATCTTGAAGAAAGGTGATATCTCCTCAAGCTCTTTTAAAGCTTTTTCTACCCTCTCATCCTGTATATGACCTTCAATATCTGTGAAGAAAATATAATCCCATGCCTCCTTTTTAGAAGGTCTTGATTCTATCTTTGTCATATTTATCCCGTGTCTGTATAAAGGCTCAAGTGTCTTATATAGAGCTCCCACCTCATTTTTTACGGAGAATATGAATGTTGTCTTATCATTTCCAGTTCTGTTTGGTATCTGTGTTCCTATCACAAGGAATCTTGTGAAGTTATGTATATGTCTGTCTATCTTTCTCTCAATTATATGAAGTCCATAAATATCAGCAGCTGCCTCACTTGCCACAGCGGCAGACTCATAATCATCCTTTGCCATCTCTGCGGCTTTTGCTGTACTTTCAACCTCTATAAGCTGTGCATTTGGCAGATTTTCCCTGAGCCAGTCCCTACACTCAGCAAGTGCATGTCTGTGGGAGTAAACTCTGACTATCTCCCTGACATCAGGATTTATTCCCATAAGATGAAGTGATATCTCAAGTATAACTTCACCCGTTATCTTAAGAGGGTAATCAACAAGAAGATCCAGTGTGTAATTAACTATACCTTCTATTGTGTTTTCAACAGGAACAACGCCAAAATCAGCCTTCTCCTTTACAATCTCCTCAAAAACATCCTTTATTGTTGATACAGGTATATGCTCAACAGCCTGACCAAAATGTTTTATAGCTGCCTGGTGTGTAAATGTTGCCCTTGGTCCAAGGTATGCAACCTTAATACTCTCCTCTGTTGATCTACAGGCTGATATTATCTCTCTGAATACAGGCTTTACAGCATCTGTAGGGAATATTTCACCAAGCTCAGCATTCAGCTTTTCAAGTCTCTCAAAAATAGCCTTTTCCCTGCTTGGAACGTATATAGGGAGATTATGCTCCTTTTTTATATGCCCAACTTCCTGGGCTAATTTAGCCCTCTCATTCAGAAGTCTGAGAATCTGCTCATCTATCTGGTCTATCTTATTCCTAAGCTCTTCTAACTTTTTTTTATAATCCATCACACAAGTGTTCTTTTTACTATTTTATAAAGTTCCTCATGAATGTGGGGACTTCCCGCTATAACATTTCCGTCTAACTTTTCCTCACCTTCAAAATTTGTAAAGATACCGCCTGACTCCTTTATAAGAAGGACTCCTGCTGCAATATCCCATATTGAGAGCTTCATCTCAAAAAATCCATCAAAAACACCTTCAGCTGTCATCGCAAGATCAACAGCAGCCGCCCCAGGTCTTCTAATAGCTGAGAATGTTATCATAGCCTCTCTAAAAGCTTTCAGATAGCTGTCCAGCTCCTCTATATACCTGAATGGAAATCCTGTAGAAACAAGAGCCATCTCAACAGGCCTGTTTGATATTCTTATTCTCTCACCATTTAGATATGCACCTTCTCCTTTTCCTGCCCAGTAGAGCTTATCAAGCATGGGAACATATATAGCACCTGCTACAATCTGATCCCCTTTCTGGAGGGCCACCGAGACAGCAAATATCTCAAAACCGTTTATATAGTTCTTTGTTCCGTCCAGAGGATCAACTATCCAGAGGTACTCACTTTCTGTATTTCCTACAACGCCCTCTTCCTCACCTAAAAATGCATGGTCAGGATGGACAGAAAGTATAAAATTC
>Ga0256835_1001523_pt1 | contig 13841 bp, 15 predicted proteins | sample PIR30metaG_FD_185972 | JGI IMG/M metagenome (GOLD analysis project Ga0256835, IMG submission 185972) | Hydrothermal vent microbial communities from East Pacific Rise, Pacific Ocean - PIR-30 | ecosystem: Environmental > Aquatic > Marine > Hydrothermal vents | place: Pacific Ocean: East Pacific...
TTTTGTACTAAGAGATACCTGCCCATTCAGCAAATTTTGTATTTTCAAAAGAGTCTTTTTACTAATTTTCATTTTCTCCAGAAGTTCCTCTTCTGTTAATTGCCTTTTATTTTTTTCAAGAGACTCTTTTTGCAATTCTGTCATTTTTATCATTAATCTTACCATTTTAGGAGGAAGTTTGAAAACTTTGGTCTCATTTGCGAGAGCATTAATCACCGCCTGTTTAATCCACCAGACAGCATAGGAAATAAACTTTATATCTCTTTTTGTATCAAATCTTTTTGCAGCCTCTATTAATCCCAAAATACCTTCATGCAAAAGATCCTCCACCGGAATTCCATGCCTCTTAAACTTATTTATAATATTAAGAATAAATCTTAAATTCGCTAAAACAAGCTTTTCAAGAGCTGCATTGTCACCCTCTTTTTGAAATTTTTCAATTAATCTGTGCTCTTCCTCTTTCGTAAGTGGCTCTGTTTTTTCTGCCAAAATAGTCAACAGATTGTTAACATGAAAATAATCGTTATTTGCCAAAATCTTCTTCCTTTTTAATTATTTTTGCAGAAACAGATCTTACTATTGCATCTTTCTTTTTGTTAAACTCCTCTTCTTTACCGGAGAAAAACTCATTTTTAATATACTCCAATAATAAATTCACCTCTTCCTGAATTTTTTCCATTTTCTCTCTCATGTTTAATATAATTTCAATCCCTGCCAAATTAACCCCCATTTCACGTGAAAGGTTCAAAATCAACTCGAGCTTTTTTAAATCCTCCTCCGTATAAATTCTTGTGTTGCCTTCTGTTCTCGAAGGCTTCAATAGCCCTTCTCTTTCATAAAGTCTTAATGTTTGTGGATGAATATTATACATAGCAGAGACAGCAGAAATCATATAAAATTTTTTCTCTTTCTCGCTATTTTTTCTATTTTTTCTTCCTCTTTTCACCTTCCCCTCCTATACCTATAAATTAAGCTCTTCTCGAGGATTATATTTTGTCAAATTGTCAATCTCCTTTAAAAGTTCGCGAACTTTTAAGTTTTCAGTAGGAGGCGGAACTATTTCCACTGTAACATACTGATCTCCCCTCACTTTGGTAACAGAATTGTAAACTCCTTTTCCTTTGAGCCTAAACTTTTGTCCGGACTTTGTTCCGGGGGGGATTTTCATTATAGCAGTTCCATCAACAGTAGGAACTTTTATTTTTGCCCCCAAGGAAGCTTCGGTAATGGTAATCGGAACTGTAATATAAATATTATCTCCTTCTCTCTTAAACAACCTGTGAGGAAGAACATTGATCGTTATATAAAGATCTCCAGGCTTTCCTCCTCTAATTCCGGCATTTCCTTTCCCTGCTAACCTTAATCTTGCTCCATTTTTTACTCCGGCAGGAATTTTAACTCTTATTCTCTCGGTACCATCAACTCTTCCCTCTCCTCCGCATACTTTACAAACAGGTCCGGGCAAATACCCTGTTCCTCCGCAGGTTGGACATGTTGATGAAAACTTCAAATGAAACTTTTGTTTATAAATTTTACCGGTTCCTTTACATGTCGGACAAACTGTTCTACCGGAAGATTCATAGCCGGTACCCCCGCAATTCGAACACTTTTTTTTCCTTTGAATAAGAATTTCAGTGTTTAATCCCTTTATGGAATCTTCAAAACTTATGTTTATATTATAGTAAAGATCCTCTCCTCTCTGAGATGTACTCTTTTGGGTTCTGGAGCTTCTTGAATTAAATATGGTCTCAAAAATATCAGCAAAACTTGAATCTCCGAATCCTCCGAAATCAAAACCTTCAAAGCCCCCCCAGTCTCCCTGAGTGTTTTGATATGGATTCTGAAAATCCCCGACAACCCCAAATCTGTCATACTGCTCCCTCTTTTTAGGATCAGAAAGAACCTCATATGCCTCCTGGATTTCTTTAAACTTTTTCTCAGCTTCACTATCTCCCGGATTAAGGTCAGGATGATATTTTCGAGCTAATTTTCTATATGCTTTTTTTATTTCATTTTGTGTCGCATTTTTGGATACCCCCAAGATTTTATAATAATCCTTCCTCATCTTAAACCTCCTGCCATATTATAGGATATTAGTGAGAAAATGTCAAGTATTTTATAACAACTCACTCATATTTTACAAGGTTTAAGCACGGAAGACTTTCCCGGAATTTTTATAAACACCCCTCGTATCCACTATTATTTTTGCTCTCTCATGAACCTCTTCATAATTAATATTGGAATGATCTGTAATTACCATAATAAGATCATATTCTTCTATTTTTTCGGGGGTATAGTTGATAGAATATTTTTCAAACTCAGGATAGTGCCTGAGCCCTTTCAAAAAGGGGACATAAGGGTCATAATAATCAACCTCAGCTCCTCTACTCTCAAGTATTTCCATGACCTTTAAAGCAGGGCTTTCCCTTGTATCATCCACATCTTTTTTATAAGCAACTCCCAAAATCAAAATCTTTGCCTTATTTAGTGTTTTTGAAAATTTATTTAAAACTTCCATTGTTTTTTCAACAACATAGTAAGGTTGATAGGTATTCACTTCTCCGGCAAGCTCAATAAACCTTGTGGTATAATCATACTCCTTAGCCTTATAGGTAAGATAAAATGGGTCAATAGGAATACAATGCCCGCCCAAGCCAGGACCCGGGTAAAAGGGGGTAAAACCAAAGGGCTTGCTTTTAGCCGCCTCTATAACTTCCCAAATATTTATTCCCATTCTATCAAAAACTATTTTTAATTCATTGACAAGTGCTATATTAACAGCCCTATATGTATTTTCTAAAATCTTTGAAGCCTCTGCTACGCGGGTAGAAGAGACTGGAACAGTTTTGATAATTACCTTAGAATAAAGAGAATTTATAATATCAAGAGAATCCTTTGAAATCCCACTAACCACTTTTGGGATTGTCTTAGTGGTAAACTTTTTACTCCCCGGGTCCTCTCTTTCGGGAGAATACCCAAGATAAAAATCAACACCCTCTTTTAGCCCGCTTTCCTCTAAAATTTTTAAAAGTATTTCATCGGTTGTCCCCGGATATGTTGTGCTTTCAAGGACAATTACATGCCCCTTTCTTAAATTTTCTTTTATAGTCTCAGCAGTTTGAACAACATATTTAAGATCCGGGTTTTTATATTTATCCAAAGGGGTGGGTACACAAATTAAGATAAAATCCGCTTCCTTTAATTTTGTAAAATCCGTTGTAACATCAAACTGTTTTTTTTCCACGACAAATTTTCTGATAAAATCAGATTTAATATGCTTAATGTAAGACTCCCCGCTTTTTAGCATAGAAACTTTTTTCTCATCAACATCAAAACCCTTAACTTTAAATCCCTCATTCAAAAATTCCCTTGCCAATGGAAGTCCGACATAACCAAGACCTATGATACCCACAACAATTTCTTTGCTTTCAATTTTTCTTAATATTTCTTCCTTCATTAAAACCTCTCAAAAGACTCAAATTATCTTGCAAACTCAACTATTCTTTTTTCTCTGACAACCGTAACTTTTATTTGCCCCGGATATTCAAGCTCATCCTCAATTCTCTTTGCTATCTTTCTTGCCAAAACAATAGCCTCCTCATCATAAACCTTGTCAGCATTCACAATGATTCTTACTTCTCTTCCTGCCTGAAGAGCATAAGCTTTAATCACTCCATCAAAATTCGAGGCAATATTCTCAAGTTTCTCAAGTCTTTTTAAGTAAACTTCAAGAATCTCTCTTCTTACCCCCGGCCTTGCGGCTGAGAGTGTATCCGCTGCCTGAACAAGCATTGCTTCAATAGAAGGGAAATTCATATCCTGATGATGGGATGCTATTGCCTGAATAACCTCTTCACTCTCCCCGTATTTCCTCGCAAGTTTGACCCCTAACTCCAGATGAGTACCTTCAACCTCCCTATCAATTGCTTTTCCAATATCGTGCAAAAGTCCCGCTCGGGTAGCAACTTCAACATTAGCTCCTATTTCAGCAGCCATCCTGCCAGCATAAGCAGCAACTTCTTTTGAATGCTCAAGAACATTCTGCCCATAAGAGGTTCTATATCTAAGTTTTCCTATCAACTTGATAAGTTCAGGGTGCACATTTTTCAAACCAAACTCCATAACCACGGACTCACCCTCTTCATAAAGGGATTTTTCAAATTTTTTCTTAGTATCATTTATAACATCCTCAATTCTCGCAGGATTTATTCTTCCGTCTTCAACAAGTCTCTGTAAAGCTCTTTTTGCTATTTCTCTTCTAATGGGATCAGCAGATGAAACAATAACAGCTTCGGGAGTATCATCAATAATAAGATTCGTTCCTGTAAGCATTTCAAGAGTTCTTATATTCCTTCCCTCTCTTCCGATTATTCTTCCTTTCATATCATCCGAAGGCAAATCTACAACAGCAACGGTTGATTCTATAACATATTCCGCGGCATTGCTCTGAATAGCCGTAGCCATAATTTCCCTTGCAAGCATATCCTTTCTTCTCTGATAATCCTCTTCAACTTTTTTAAGCAACCTTGCAATATCTTCCTGACTTTCCTCCTCAACTTTTTTCAATATTAATTCTTTTGCCTCCTCCGGAGACATTTTTGCTATTTTATGAAGCTCCTGAATCTGCTGGTCAATAATCTCTTTTTGTTTTCTCTTTAATTCTTCAATCTCTTTTTCTCTATTCTTGAGATAATTTTCCTTCTTATAAAGCTCTTTCTCTTTGTTCTCAAGAGAAGATGCTCTTCTTTCAAGGTTATCCTCTTTCTGGAGAAGTCTTCTTTCAAAATTATTCAATCTGTTCTGTCTTTCATTGTAACTTCTCTCAAGATCCGTTTTTAATGTAAGATATTCTTCCTTTGCGGAAAGCTCTGCCTCCCGCTTGATTTTTTGCGCATCCTCTTCGGCCTTCTTTAAAATCTCTTCAGCTTTCTTTTTACTTTCCTCAACATCTTTTAATTTCCCTTTTTTTATTTTTGTAAGAATAATAAAATAAGAAAAAACTGCTCCTATGATAATTCCTATTACTACTCCGATAACTAAATTCATTTTTTCCTCCTTTTTTTGGTGGAGGTGGAACTAAGTTTAGCCTGTTAGTTTAGCCCTCATTCTATTCAATATAAGATATCTTTCTTTCAACATCTTTAATTGCCATCTTATATTTTGCCAGCTCTTTTTTAAGCTGGAGATTTTCATCCGCTATATTTAAAAGGGCTATCAAAGCCACCTTTATAGAATTGGCATTAGATATAAACTTCCCCACTTCCACCATTTTTTGTTCTACAAAATTTGCAAGCTCTCGTATATAATCTTCACTGATATCATCACTAATGTTTACCTTTAAAAGATTACCATAAATTTCCATTTCAACAATTCTTTCACTCATAAGTCTTTTTCTATTTCTTCAATCTTTGCCAGAAGGTTTGTAAGCTTTTCTTCTATCAACTGTTTGGTACTCTCCAATTCAGCTTTTTCACTTTTTAACCTTTCATTTTCCTCTTTTAACTTCATATAATTGTTTATTAATTTTTCTATTTTTGTCTCAAGTCTATAAATACTATCCTCTTCCATTCATACCTCCTTATCTTAATTTTATCTTAAATTTATTCTCAAGTCCAAGTTTTATTTTAGATAATTGTTTTTCCGCATCTTCGGTAATAAGTGTTTTCTTCGGATTTCTGAAAACAAATCTCATTGTCACAGATCTCTTCCCCTCTTCAACTCCTTTACCTTTATAAATATCAATGGGATAAAAATCCTCCAAAAAGCCTAAATTTAAACTATTTATATAATCCTCTATTTCCGCATATGTTACCTCATTGGGGATTAACAGAGAAAGATCAAACCAGATAGCAGGAAATTTTGAAATCTCAGTGTATCCTTTTTTTTCAAAATTTTCCATAAAAACACGGGGATAAAGTTCAGCATAGAAAATCCTCTTTTCTATATCATAAAATTTTTTCAGGCCATCATTAACTTCCCCGATAGTGCCCACTTTCCTATCTTTAAAAAAGATATCAAAACTTATCCCACCCACAAAACTCCTTTTATCTGAAGGCTTAAAAGATACCTTTTCTCTCCAGTTCTCAAAAATTTCCTCAATCACCCCTTTCAATTCAAAAAAGCCATACCTATCTTTGTTTTTTAAATTCCATCTGACTTCACCTTCACCTGCTATTAAAACCCCTATATTCTCCTCTTCTTTATAATCATTACCATCGAGAAAATAAATTTTTCCCCATTCGTAAATTTTAACCCCTCTTTGCTCTCTGTTAAGATTGTAAGCTGCATTTTTTAAAAGGGAAGGCAACAGAGAAGTTCGTAAATATTCAAAATTCAGGGAGAGGGGGTTTTTAAGCTTTAAAGCTTTCCTTTCATAAACAGAAAAACCGGATTCCTCCTTTGAAAGAAAGCTATAATTAACAACCTCATTAAATCCATAAGAAGTTAAAATACTTTCAACCTCTTTTTTCTTTTTTATACCGGAATCATTAAAAACACCGGTTTCAAGAAGGGGAAGACTTTCTTCAATCCTATTATAACCATAGAGAATTGCAATCTCCTCTATAACATCTATTTCCCTTTCAATATCTCTTCTTATGGAAGGAATTTCAACCATAATTTCATTATCATTCTCAGATATAATTTTCATACCAATATTATTTATTATTTTTTTTATCTCACTCTCTTTAAGCTCTGTACCAAGGACACTATTTACCCGCTCAAATCGAACCTTAATTCTTTTTTTCTCCACATTTTTAACTTTCTCATCTTTAATACCGGAGACAATTTTTGCCCCCATGGAATAAAAAAGAGAAGCTGCATATCTGGCTGCCAATATTGTGGCCTCTATGTCCGCACCTCTTTCAAATCTATAACTGGAGTCCGTAGATACTTTTAGTCTTCTTGAAGTATATCTCACATATTTAGGGATAAAATAAGCACTCTCAATAAAAACATTGCGGGTTTTCTCATTTATACCGGTTTCCTCTCCGCCTATAACACCAGCAATGGCAACAGCTTTTTCCGTATCCGCTATCACTATATCATCTTCAGAAAGTTCCCTTTCAACCTCATCAAGACATAAAATTTTTTCTCCCTTTTTTCCTTTTCTGACAATTATCTTTTTATCCTTTAACAAATCAAGATCAAAAGTATGAATAGGATGGCCTGTAACCATCATCACATAATTTGAAATATCAACAGCATTATTAATAGGCCTTAATCCCAGAATCTCAAGTCTCCTTTTAAGCCAATCCGGAGATTCTTTTATTTCCACATCCCTAACAACTATTCCACTATACCTTAAACATCTTTCATCCTCTATTTTAATATCAACATAATCATCTATTTTATCTTCAATTGTTTCATACTTAATCTTAATTTCCGGTGGTTTAACACCATAATAAGCAGCCAATTGATAGGCAACACCCAGATGCCCCAAGAGATCAGGCCTGTTTGGAGTAACTTCAATATCAAATACAACATCATCCTCATACTCTTCTATCTCCTCAACAGGCATCATCAAATTATTGAAAACATTCTCAAGCTCTTTAATGTTTTCCTTAATATCAATCAATTCTTTCAAAATACTTAAACTTACCTTCATTAAAATTGCCTCAAAAATCTAAGATCATTATCATAAAAGTATCTCAAGCTCTTTACTCTGTACTTAACCATGGTAATTCTGTCTATCCCCAGCCCAAATGCAAAACCAGTATATTTTTCCGAATCAATTCCGACCTCAGAGAACACAGCGGGATCAACCATTCCGCATCCTAAAATTTCAAGCCACTCCCCTTTTAGAAGAACATCCACTTCCGCACTTGGCTCTGTAAAAGGGAAAAAGGAAGGTCTGAATCTTACCTGTATATCATCCCCAAAAAGAGCCTTTAAAAAGGTAATTAAAGTTCCTTTTAAATCCGCAAAAGAGATTCCCTCTCCGACAACCAAACCCTCCAATTGATGAAAAACAGGAGAGTGGGTATCATCGGGTTCATCTTTTCTAAAAACCTTTCCCGGAACTATTATCTTTAGCGGCGGTTTTTTCTTAAGCATTGTTCTTATTTGAACCGGTGATGTGTGGGTTCTTAGAAGATATTTATCCTTTCCCTTTTCATAATCAAGATAAAAGGTATCATGCTCATCCCTTGCAGGATGCTCTTCAGGAATATTCAAAGCAGTGAAATTAAAGTAATCGGTCTCAACTTCAGGTCCGGTTTCAATATGGTATCCCATCTTCAGGAAGATATCCATAACATCATCCATTACCTGTTGAAGAAGATGCTTTCTTCCCCTTTCTATTCTAAAACCGGGATAGGTATAATCTTCACTATCTGTTTTTACTTTTTTAGATTTTATCTCTTTCTCTTTCTCCGAAAGAGATTTCTCTATAAAAGTTTTTAAAGAGTTTATAGCTTGACCTAACCGGCCTCTCTCCTGTGGCTCCGCCTTTCCCAACTCTTTGAAAAGGTCTTTTACTTTTCCCCTTTTTCTCCCGATGAACTCCCCTTTTAAATTCAAAAGGGAGGGCTCATCCTTTATCTCCTTTAATTTATCTATAAACTCTTTTTTAAGCTTTTCAATAACATCATCAAGCATTTGCCGAAGCTTTAACCTTTTCAACGATGCTCTTGAAAGCCTCAGGATCCCTCACTGCAAGCTCTGACAGGACCTTTCTATTTAAGTTTATATTTGCTTTGTTCAATCCATCCATAAACTTTGAATAAGAAAGACCGTAATTTCTTACAGCAGCATTTATTCTTATTATCCAGAGCTTTCTAAAATCTCTCTTCCTCTGCTTTCTTCCGGCATAAGAATAAACGAGAGATTTTTCCACCTGCTCTTTGGCAGTTCTGTAAAGATTCTTCTTAGCTCCGAAATAACCCTTTGCAAGCTTTAATATTTTTTTTCTTCTTCTTGCCTTTTTTGGTCCTCTTTTAACTCTCATTCTAATTCCTCCTATTCATAACTTGACTTGATTAGAAACTGTAGGGAAGCATAGCTTTGATAGTCTTAACTTCACCTTTGAAAACGAGATCTCCTTTTCTCAGGTTTCTTTTTCTCTTTCTCGTCTTCTTTGTCAATATATGGCTTTTATAAGCCTTGCTTCTTCTCACTTTTCCCGAACCGGTAACCTTAAATCTTTTATTGGCACCTCTATGAGTTTTTAATTTAGGCATTTTTTCACCTCCTCACTGTTTTTTTGGCATTAAACTGACAAAAACCGTTGCCCTTTCGGCTTTGGGATTCTTGTCAGGTTCCGCAATCTCTGCCGTATCCTCTACAACTCTGTTTATTATCTTATGAGCAAGTTCAGGTTTTGCTCTCTCTCTTCCTCTTAAAAACACAATAACTTTCACCTTGTTTCCTTCTTCTAAAAACTTTCTAATATGCTTAAGTTTAACCTGATAATCATGGTCTCCGATTTTCGGCCTGAACTTAACAACCTTAACCTGAATTTGCTTCTGCTTTTTCTTAGCTTCATGCTCCTTTTTTCTTAATTCATATAAATATTTGCCGAAATCCAGAACCCTACAAACAGGAGGTCTGGAATTCGGAGCAACTTCAACCAGATCCAAACCTGCATCTTCAGCAATTTTAAGGGCTTCCTTCAAAGGGACAACCCCAACTTTTTTACCATCCTGATCAATTAAAAGCACTTCCTGTGCTCTTATCTCCTCATTGATTCTAACCTGCTTCGGATTAATTAATCACCTCCTTCTCTATATTATAATCCAATAATTTTAAATTCGTTTTCCTCTGTATTATATCACGAAGTTTATCAATTGACATCTCCCCATGATCTCCAATCCCCTGAATTCTTAAAGAAATCGTATTATTTTTTTCCTCTCTTTCTCCTACAATAAGTAAATAAGGAATCTTTTCCATCTCAGCCGATCTTATTTTATATCCCAATTTTTCATTTCTATCGTCAACTTTAACTCTTACCCCGCTTTCTTTTAATTTGTTTCCAACCCTCTTTGCATAATCAAGATACTTTTCGGAAACAGGGATTACAATTGCCTGAACAGGGGAAAGCCAGAGAGGAAATTTACCGGCATAATGCTCTATAAGAACCCCAAAAAATCTTTCAAACGAACCCATCAAAGCCCTGTGAATCATTATGGGTTGTTTTTTCTCTCCATTCTGATCAACATAGCTTATATTAAATCTCTCGGGCAAATTAAAATCCACCTGAATTGTAGAGCATTGCCATGATCTTCCTAAAACATCCTTTATTTTTATATCAATTTTCGGTCCGTAAAAAACGCCCTCTCCCGGATCTATTTCATAAGAAATACCTTTTTTTTCAAGGGCATATTTAAGAGCATTTTCAGCTCTTTCCCAGTTTTCAAGAGAGCCTACATACTTATCAGGCCTTGTGGAAAGATAAACATCATAATTTTCAAAACCAAATGTTTTAAGAATTTTAAAATTCAAATCCAGTATATTAACAATCTCTTCCTGCAATTGCTCGGGTAAAGCAAAGATATGAGCATCATCCTGAGTAAAACCTCTAACCCTCAAAAGGCCATGAAGCACACCGGATCTCTCATATCTATATACGGTTCCAAGCTCAGCCCAGCGAATGGGGAATTCTCTGTAACTTCTCATCCTTGATTTATAAATTGCTATGTGAAAGGGACAATTCATAGGTTTAAGCTGATATTCCATATTATCAAATTCCATGGAAGGAAACATATTCTCTTTGTAAAAAGAGAGGTGTCCGCTTGTCTCCCATAGATCTATTTTAGCCACATGGGGAGTATTCAAGAGCTCATACCCTGCTTTATAATGCTCTTCCACCCAATAATCCTCTATTTTCCTCCTTATAAAGGCTCCTTTAGGCATCCACAAAACAAGACCCGGTCCAATCTGCTCGGAAATCATAAAAAGCTCAAGCTCTTTCCCGAGCTTTCTATGATCTCTCTTTTTTGCCTCTTCTAAAAAATTCAAATATTCATCAAGCTCTTCCTCTTCAAAAAAAGCTGTCCCATAGATTCTCTGCATCTGTAAATTATCCTCTTCCCCCTTCCAATAAGCCGCCGATGAATAGAGTATTTTAAAGTTTTTAATATAGCCAGTATAAGGGAGATGGGGACCTCTGCAAAAATCTATAAAATCCCCCTGTTTGTAAAGGGAAGCTATGGGACCGCTCTTTTCTTCTATAAGTTCAACTTTAAGCTCCTGCCCCCTCTCCTTAAAAAGCTTTATAGCCTCTTCCTTTGGCATTTCTATCCTTTCTATTGGAAAATTTTTCTTTCTCAATTTTTTCATCCTCTTTTCAATTTCAACAAGATCTTCCGGGGTAAAAGGCTCTTTTTTGTAAAAATCATAGTAAAAACCATTCTCTATTGCAGGACCAACTCCAACCTGAACATCGGGGAATAGCTCGGTAACAGCCTGAGCCATAAGATGGGCAGTACTATGTCTTAAGATTTCAAGAGCTCTTTTATCTTTTTTGTCTACCAGAGTAAGCTCCACCTCATTTTCAACATTAAACCTCAAATCTTTAAGCTCTCCACCAATCTCAACCGCAACATAGTCCTTCGGCTCATACCCATTTTCTTTTAAAAATTTTAAAAAAGAGACCCCTTTTTCCACTGAATACTCTTTTCCATTAACCTTTATTTTCACTTTTCTTTCTCTGCTTTCCTCTTTTTTCTCTATAATAAAAAAAATTAGGCACGGGCGGACTTGAACCGCCGACCTCTACCGTGTCAAGGTAGCGCTCTATCCAACTGAGCTACGCGCCTAAAAATTAAATTTAGTTTAAATAAATTATTTATTAACAGCTTCTTTTAACGCCTTGCCGGGAACAAACTTAGGTGATTTTTTTGCCTTAATTGTAATCTCTTTCCCGGTCTTGGGATTTCTTCCCTTCCTTGCTTTTCTTTCAACTACCTTGAATGTCCCAAACCCTACGAGTATTACCTTATCTCCTTTTTTAAGAGCATCTTTAACCGCATCAATAAAAGCATTTACTGCTTTTGCAGCCTGAGTTTTGGTAAGTCCTGCATCCTTTGTAATTTTAGCAACCAAATCTGTCTTGTTCATCATTACCTCCTTAAAATTAATAGACTAATAATAAATAAAAAATCCTTATTTGTCAACCGTTTCCAGCCTATTTTTTTATTTTTTCTTTTATTTTATTGACTCTTGGGTCATCGGGATATCTTTTCACAAATTCTTTTAGCAATTCTTTCTCTCTTTTTTTATCGCCCCCTCTTCCCGCATAATAGCTCGCATCAAGATAGGCATCCCTTGCTTCCTTTGAATCCGGATATTTTTCAGCTATTTCAAGCATACAATCGGCAGCTCTGTTAAATTTTTTCCATTTGTAATAAGCATAAGCTTTTCTCATAATTGCCTTTATAACTTCATCTTTCTTTTTCCCCTTTTCCGCCTTATTTTCCATAATATTAAGAAGATCAATCGCCTTTTGAAATTCAGCCCTTGCTATGTATTTTGTTGAAATATTGAAAATCAAATTAAGATCATCGGGGTTTTTCTCATATTTTTTCAACATATAATTCAGGGTACCTACCCCTCTTTTAAAGTCTTCAATGGTTTTGATTAGATGTGCAGTATCCATATAGCCTAAAATCCTGTCAATTTCCTTTCCGTTTTTATCAAATATAATCATGGTAGGATAACCGTAAACCTTAAAAGTGCTCTCCGCCTCTCTATCCTTTTCAGGATTCACTGAAATGAGAATATATCCCTCCTTTTCAAAATAGGAAAGCATTTCAGGATCCTTTAATGTTGTGCTCAAAAGATGTCTGCAATGGGGACACCAATCCGTGTGAAATACAAAGAATACCCTTTTGTGAGTTTCTTTTGCTTCCTTTAATGCCCGCTTCCAATCGGTTCTAAACTGTAAAGAAAAAACCAAACTAACACTTAAGATTAAAAAGAAAATAATAAGCAGTCTCTTTTTCATATAAAGCTCCTTATTATAGATTTAAAGTCAAAAAATATACAACATAAGGAGCTTGTAAGTCAATTTTTTTGAAAAAAATGAATTTATCCTGTAAAATTAAAGCCACTCATAAGCTCACGCCTCAACTCTTTGCTCTTTATTAAAAGCAAAGGATTGAAGGGCTGTTCGGCTGCTCTGCTGTTCGGCCTGGAATGTGTCTTCTCACTTCCTCCTCCCAAGTATAACTATACTTATCTTACCCTTATGTTTCATTATCAATCTATCCCCCATCGGATGCCAGTATATCTCATCGGGAACCTCCCTATCTCCCAACCCCAGATCAAGCTTTGATACATTGCCTTTAATATCACTTATAAAAATACATTTTTTCCCGCCTTTTATCCAATATCCATCTTCATCATACGGATCTATTTCTCCCATAACATTTAACTCTAACTTATCATCAGGAGATACAAGAATATATGTGTTCCCATTTTTTATACCACAAAATTTTCTAATATCTACTTTTAAAGGCATTAAATATCTTACTAATTTCCCATCTCTGTCAACTATACCCGCTCTTACATTTATATAATCCAACCTTATTCTTATCTCTCCCTTGTAATTCCTGTATATAAACTGATGAACATCATCTATTATATAAAAGCCTCTCAATATCACTTTGCTCTTACACCCATCTAAGCTTAGCCTGTATAATCTTTTCTCCTCTTTACTCCCTTTCTTTATTTTCACTTCGTAAAATATATTATTTTTATCCATAAACTTTATAAAATTAAATTTCTCATACCCCTTTATCGGGAGTAAAATAAAAGTTGTGTATAAGAGAATAATTTTTTATTTATAAAAAATATTGATAGCGGGAGGTTGAAGGAATGATAAAAGAGATAGAATATAAAGA
>Ga0256835_1001524_pt1 | contig 13832 bp, 13 predicted proteins | sample PIR30metaG_FD_185972 | JGI IMG/M metagenome (GOLD analysis project Ga0256835, IMG submission 185972) | Hydrothermal vent microbial communities from East Pacific Rise, Pacific Ocean - PIR-30 | ecosystem: Environmental > Aquatic > Marine > Hydrothermal vents | place: Pacific Ocean: East Pacific...
TAAGGGAGGCCATCAAGGGGGGCTATTACAGGGACTTCAAGGAAGAGTTCCTGAAGAAGTATTCCACAGAGGGGACCGTCTCATGACGGCCCCTGAACCCTTTCCACCTTCAGCTCTATCGTGGGGATCGCCATGAGGGCTTTACCGATGGGACATGTTCTCTTGGTTTCCTCCGCCAGTTTTCTCAGGGATTCATAATCTATTCCCGTTACAGCCACCTTCGCATGGAGCAGAATTTTGACGATGGTCCAGCCATCATGGAGTCTGTCGAGGATCACCTCCGCCCGGGTATTCACGAATTCAGGAATCAATCCTGCCTTTTCGAGATTTGCTGCAAGGGCCATGCTGAAGCACGATGCAAGGGCCGCACCGATAAGCTCCTCCGGATTGGTTCCCTCCCCCTCCCCGAATCGGGAGTGGAAGTCGAATCTCCCTTCCAGTCCTCCGGATCGAAATTGGCCGGTTCCCTCCTTCAGGTTACCCTTCCACGATGCAGATGCTTTTCTGATTATTGCCACGATTCACCTCCATTTCTGATTGAATTCATGGGAGAATTTTAAAGGGTGAGTTGAACTGGAATTATCTATTCGCCCCTGTTGAAATCGAAGAACTGGTCTATATCCTGAACATACCTTCCGAAGCCGGGTACGTTGGAGGCGGTCAGTTTGTATTCTCCTGTATTGAACTGATCGTAGAAGACGAACTTCAGGTTATCGGAATAATAGACCCATATCTGATAGGACTTCTGGGCAACGTCTATCTCCTCCCGTCTGATCTCATCGGGCATACCGAACAGAATATAGATCCTTCCCATGTCCGTATATCTGCCTTTCTTGAAAGGGGTGGAGAACTTGGCATCCGCCTCCAGAACCCTCTGACGGAATACGGGATAAAATGTTCCGGTGGGGTCCTTCCTCATCCAGAACTTTTCGATCCACTCCTTCTTCCTGTTTTCATCCCTGATGCTCCTGAATTCGGCCAGTTCCTCCGGAGTGGCGATGTAATCTATAAAATAGCGGATATCATCATCCAGTGCGATCGTCTGCCTGTTGATGCGAAAATCTCTGGACAGCGTCCTCTTGATCCCCCGACCCATATCCACCACCTCGAAGGTTATGGTGTATCTTCCATTGTCCAGACTTTCGACGGGTATGTTTCCCCTGTAGTACATGCTGGAGATCTTCACCGGTATGACCCTCGGAGTTCCACGGGCCACCAGGTTGTTCCCCTTCGTGATGTACCATCTGACCATCAACTTCCCGGATGAATCAGGGTCCAGATCGTATATCTCGAAGAAGTAACGGAGGGTGTCCCTGAAGGATGCAGAGGGATTGGGTAAAAAGCCCACATCACCCCTGCGGAAGGGGGCATTGGAGGGGTCATCGTAAAATCTGGAAACCAGCACCAGAGAAGACAAATTGAGCCTATCGAACTCCTTTATCTCCAGGGGAAATCGAACATGGGACTCCTTGCCGCCGGATGCGACCCGGAATATTACATCGTATCTTCCGGGTTTGGCCACCACTTCGTGTCCATCCACTATATAGACAGCGCTTTCGGGAACCCGCTTCTTCTCCGATTCCAGGAGAACCCTCTTGCCTCCCGAGTAGATCTCTATGGTCAATTCGTAATCCCTGCCCAGATCGGATGGGCTGAGGGTATAGGTAAAACTGATGAGATAAACACCATCCCCCAGTTTAAAGTAAAGGGGATCCACATATCCACCGATGTTACCCGAAAGGGCAACCTCGCTAATAATCGTAATAGCCAGGTGGTACCAGCTCATATTCTCCCGTCCCGTACTTATCCACGAACAAAAATCTCCTGTTCAGGGTCTGGTAGTACCATATCTGGTAAGGCCTCCCCTCCAGAGAAAATTCCTCCTTATATATGTAATCGGGAGGGCCGTACTTGATATAGATCCTTCCCATGTCGTTTATCCTTCCGTAGCGGCTGAAATTATACATCGCGTATTTATACCTCTGGAGGAACTGCTCCTTCAATTCGTTCCGGGGGGTGTTGGGGGTGGGATCCTTATCCTTCCAGAACTCATCCCATGCCTTCAGAAAATCTCCGTTGTACTTTTTGAGATACCGTGTGAATTCGCCCGGATATACGAATTCCAGTATGGAAATCAGGTCCTTCCTCTGGCGATCCGTCAGGGCAAGGAAACCCACGCGGGTGAATCGAATCTTCCGGCTGGCTATCTTCCTGCCCCGCGAATCGTAAAATTCCACGATCAGATCGTATTGATCGAAACCGAGATCCGATATATCGTAATCCAGAGGGATCTCATTGTATCCCTTCGAAAGGGCATACTTGAATTCCATGGTGCGTCGCTTTCCCTTCCATGGATCCAGTATCACCCTCACCCGAAGGGTCTCTTCCTTCGTCGAGTATATGGGGATCCTAATGTACAGCAGGGAATCTGCATCGGTAAATTCCCTCCGGGGATCCAGATCCAGTTTCTCGTTGGGGAAAACGGTTATCAGGCTCCCTATCTGTATGTCCCTCGGCTCTATATTCAGAGAAACCCTTGCAGAATCTATCAAACTCCGCGATATCCGATCCAGAAGCCTTATGTTGAATCTGTACGACCCGGGAGGAAAATAGAGACTGAAGTACCGGCTCTTTCGAATGTCAGGGGGAGGAAGGGTGTCCACCTCCTCGTAATAATCCTTTACCACCGATGTGTAGAGTTCCTTTCCCCGATAGATCTCCATCTCCAGGCGGTATCTCCCCTCGTAAGCATTCCCGGACTTCACATAGGTGAGGTTCCGGAGGGGAACGGAGTAATTGAAGATCACCTCCGCACTATCCCCGCCGGGGATCAGATACACGTGTATATAACCGATGAGAAAAAGCATTTATCGCTTCAGTACATAACCCCCATCTTTCTGGCCAGTTCCATCAGACGGGCTATCCTGTCCTCAAGGGGTGGATGGGTGGAGAAGAGCCTGGCTATACCCTTGAGGGCCGGGGGGAAGATGAACATGTGGGCCGTGGTGGGGGTCGCCGTGGTGGGAACCCTCCTGTTCCCCAGAGCCAGCTTCTCCAGAGCCTTTGCAAGGGCTATGGGATCCCTTATGAATTTGGCCCCCGTTTCATCCGCCAGGTACTCCCTCGTCCTGGAAATGGCCATCTGTATGAGCATGGCCGCAATGGGTGCCAGGAAGAGGAGGAGCATATCCGCTATAGGATTCCTGTTATCATCGTGCCTCCCCAGGAAGAACATCCAGCGGGCCATATCGGCCACATAGAAGACCACAGTGGCAAGGGTGGCAGCGATGGTGGAAACCAGTATGTCCCTGTTCTTCACATGGGCCATCTCATGGGCAGTAACACCCTTCAATTCCCGCTCGTTCAGAAGATTCAGAATACCCTCGGTAAATGCGATAGCAGCATGGGAAGGACTTCTTCCAGTGGCAAAGGCGTTGGGATAGGGAGCAGGAACCAGATATATCCTGGGTTTGGGGATTCCCGCCTTTCTGGCCACCTCCTCCACCATTGCATGCAATCTCGGGGCCTCCTGCGGAGAGATCTCCCTTGCACGGTACATGGATAGCACTATCCTATCGGAGAACCAGTAAGAGAAGAAATTCATTCCCAGTGCTATAACAAAAGCAATGGTCAGTCCGGTCTTGCCTCCCGCCAGATCCCCTATTACCAGTATCAGGAGGCTCAATGCAGCCAGTAAGATGAACGTCTTAATGGTATTACCCATCGCACCAAATTTTACAGGAATTCTGCAAATCATCCTCGAAAATCGAATGATTGAGATTGAGGGAACAAGATATCGCCACTTTGAACCATCCGCCCGGACCCACGGGAATTCTCATCAGGCCTTTAAAACACTCATTGGAGGGCACAAATTCGAATGTCCGCTTTTCCTATCGTACAGGCCAGAATCCGCATCTTACTATAAAATTTGGGCCAAATGGCCATATTCGGGAAAATTACCATCTTTACAGCATGGGTCTTCATACTGGCATCCTTCCTCTTCCTCCTGTACGGGAACCTGCGCAGGGACTTCCGATTCCTGAATGCCGGGATAAATGCATATTTCTTCGCATTCATATACACGCTCATCGCCTCGGCCCTCCTCCTGTATGCCCTCATCACCCTCGACTTTTCGATCGAATACGTTGCACTCCAGACCACCAGATCCATGCCCATCTTTTACAGGATAGCCGGCTTCTGGGCCGGAATGGATGGATCCATGCTATTCTGGAATCTGGTCTTCGGGGCATATACCGTCGTATTTATCTACAGAGCCATAAGGGACAGGAAGTACTTCTATTCCTGGTCCTTCTTCTTCCTTTCCATGACCTATCTGTTCTTCCTTACCGTCCTGACTTTCTATTCCAATCCCTTCAAGGAATTGCCCAATCCTCCTGCCGATGGAAGGGGTCTCAATCCACTGCTGATGAACTGGTGGATGCACATACACCCCCTCTCCCTGTATGCCGGTTATACGGGCCTCTCCGTGCCCTTTTCCATCGTTCTGGGGGTGGTGATGACGGGGGTGCATTATCGGAAATGGGTCAGGGATCTGCGTATATGGACCATTCTCCCATGGATATTCCTCACCCTGGGTATATACTTCGGCGGAAGGTGGGCTTACCTTGAACTTGGATGGGGAGGATACTGGGCATGGGATCCTGTGGAGAACGCCTCCCTGATACCCTGGTTCACGGCCACCGCCCTCTTCCATTCCATAGTAATGCTGGAGAAAAGGGGCATATTCAAGACATGGATCGCATTCCTTTCGGTTCTAACCTTCGTTCTCGTTCTGCTGGGAACCTACATAACCAGAAGCGGTTCCCTGGTATCAGTTCATAGTTTTGCCCAGAGTCAGCTGGGACCGGTATTCCTGGGATTTATCCTGTTCGTAATCGTCCTTTCTTCGGTAATCCTCTACATCTACAGGGACAACCTGAGAAGCGTTGGCCTGATCACGTCCCTTCTGTCCAGAGAGGGCTTCTTCCTCCTCAACAACTGGATTATGCTCCTGCTGGCGTTCGTGGTGGCATTCGGGACCCTGTTCCCCCGACTGTCCGCATTCTTCACCCCCACAGAGATAATGGTGGGACCGGCTTTCTACAATGCAGTCACGGGCCCCCTTTTCACCCTGATGGTGATACTCATGGCCCTTGCCCCCTACATGCCCTACAGGGCTTTCACCCGCAGACATATCAGGCCCATCCTGATTCCCGCCATATTCAGCACCCTGCTTGCCATCTTCACATACTTCGTGACCCGCCACCTGATGGCCACAATCACACTATGGGGCGTGTATCAAATAGCCTTCTCATTCATATACGAACTCCTGTCCAGCAGACACCCCCTCAGGGCATTCCTCGGAGACAGGAGGAGGTACGGTGGGCTGCTGGTGCACCTCGGAGTTGCCATAACCACACTGGGGATCGTGGTCAATACCTTGTACAAAGAGAAAAAGGAACTGATCATGACTCCGGGACAGACCGTCCAGTTTGCCGGATACACCCTGACATACCAGGACGTGGAAAGCGGATTCCATCCGGATTACCTGTGGGATAAATTCACCTTCGTAATAAGAACGCCTTCCGGAAAGGAGATCACCTCCCATCCAGAGTTGCGCCTGTACCATAAATGGAACATGAAGACACCGGAGATAGATATCATTACATCCCTGCGTGGAGACTTTTACGTGGCTCCGGGAGAACTGGAAGAAGACACGAAGAGGCTGTTTCTTGTGATGTTCTTCGAACCCATGATCCAGATAGTATGGCTGGGACCCCTCCTTATGCTGATCGGGGCCTTATACGCCATAACGGACAGGAGGAAAAGGAGGATCTGACATGGATCTGCTGTACTTTCTCATCATATTCGTACCCGGTGCATACCTTGTGCTAAAACCGATCATATATGGCGATAAAGTCTGGCCCGGGGATGAAGAAGTGCAGAAAGAGATTCTCGAGAAGAAGGATGAACTCATAAAAGAATTGCGAAAACTGAAAGATCTGCTCGATGAAGGTAAAATAAGTAAGGAAGAGTTCGAAAAATTGAAAAGGCCTGTGGAGGAAGAATTGCTCCTGCTCATAAAGAGATATAACCTGGAGATTTGAGAGAGCAAACTCAATTTATATTGCCATAATTCGGTGTAAATCAATAATTTCCTTAAAGCACGGCGCCACACTTTAAACTTTCGATATGAGACGCAGAAAGATCGAAAAGATGGATGAGAAAGGACTGCTCGAGTTAAAGTTGATTTCAAACGTTGTTCAATTTCCCGAAGGCAACAGGGCTTTATTCGTCGTTACCACTCTGGATGAGAAGGACAACACGTACATAAGCCACATCTATTCGATAGGCCGGAGGAAGAAACGACAGCTGACCTTTTCAGGCAAGAGGAACATATCCCCCAGGATCTCCCCCGATGGGAACAGATTCGCTTTCCTCTCCGACAGGCACGGGAAGAAGGAAAAGGGATTGCAGCTGTACATGATGGAAACCGAAGGTGGGGACGCCATCCCCCTCACGGATGAAGAGAGGGGTATATCCCAGTTCAGATGGATCGATGAGAACAGGATCGTTTACGTAACATCCCATAAGAAGAGGCAGAGAACCCCGTACCCCAAGGATACCGATGTGAGAATCATAGACCGGCTCTTTTACAAACTGGATTCGTCCGGATTCCTCACCGGATTCTCCTACATCGTCAAGGTAATGGATGTGGAGAAGAAAGAATCGGAAAAGCTCTTCGAGACGGACTTCAGCGTTTCCGGACTCACCTATCATAAAGGAAAATACTACTTCGTATCCAACATGGAAAGCGACTGGGACCTCTACCTGTATTCCTACATCTACGAATACGATCCCGCAAAGGGAACCTTCAGAAAACTCATGTCCGGAAACTGGAGCATATCGTCCTTTAAACCCTTTCAGGACAAAATAATATTCGTGGGGAACAGGCGTCAGCATGGATTTGCCGACATAAGCCACTTCTACGAACTGGATCTCGATACCGGAAACATAAGGGATCTCACACCCGGTCTGGACAGGAATCCCTATAATTCCCTGAATTCGGATGCCAGAGGTCCATCCTCGGGTGATCTCTTCGATATAGATCCGGAAGGGAACATCTACTTCATCATGACCGATGGAGGGCAGGCCGGACTGCACAAACTGACGAAGGATGGCAAAATAGAAGACGTCATGAAAGGCAACTTCTCCGTCGAGAGTTTCTCTTTCGACAGCAAATTCGAAATCCTTTACTGGGTGAAGAATTCCTTCTCCCATCCCAGTGAAATCTATCTCTGGGACAAGCAGATAACCCATTTCAACGATGACTTCGTAAAGAAATACGGACTGCGGGAAGCCCATCCCATTAAGTTCAAGGCCAGCGATGGCGTGGAAGTGGAAGGATGGGTTCTGGAACCCTACATCCGCACCAGGGAAAAGAAGGGCAAGAGCCCGGCCATACTGGAGATCCACGGCGGACCGAGAACTGCTTATGGTTACGCCTTCATGTTCGAATTCCACCTTCTGGCCCATAATGGATTCTATGTGATATTCTCCAATCCCAGAGGCTCCGATGGGTACGGATTCGACTTCGCATACAGGATCGTCCGAAACTATGGAGACAGGGATTACAAGGACCTGATGGAGTTCGTGGATACCGTGCTGGAGAAGGTACCCCAGATAGATCCAGACAGGCTCGGTGTCACCGGAGGAAGCTATGGGGGATTCATGACCAACTGGATAGTGGGACATACGGATAGGTTCCGCAGGGCGGTAACCCAGAGGAGCATATCCAACTGGATCAGCTTCTACGGCACCAGCGACATAGGCTGGCTCTTCGGTGAGTACGAAGTGGGAGAGCCCCCCTTCGATAACCCCATGCTCTACTGGGAGAGATCCCCCATTGCCTACGTCAAGAATGTCAGAACCCCTCTGCTCATACTCCATGCAGAACAGGACTATAGATGTCCCATAGAGCAGGCAGAACAGCTATTCGTGGCCCTGAGAAGGCTGGGCAAGGAAGTGAGATTCATCAGATTCCCGGGCGAATCCCACGAACTGTCCCGCAGCGGAAAGCCCCGCCACAGGATCGAAAGGCTCTACTTCATTCGCAAGTGGTTTGAAAAGATGTGAGGGGGACCCCCTCACCTTCCATATACCATTCGATAGTAATAACTGGGGCCCAGGAGGACATGCTCCCCGTACCCTATGGTAAAGAATCGAAGGGATAATCCCACCCTGAAACTCTCCTGCAGGGTGCTGTAAGAGATGAAAATCCCGACACCGGAGGAGAGGTCGTACCGGGCAAAGAAACGATAATCCAGGGGGTATCCCTCTTCCAGATACAGTTCCATACCACCCCTCACCTGCTTATAATCGGAGAAGACACACGTATAGCCGAATTTCCTCCCGTACAGCCCTGCATATCCGCACACATCTACCCCATAGAATCTACGCCATAATCCAACCCCCGCATGGAACTCCTCACCGAAAGAGACATCGGCGGAGAAAATCCCCATACTGGCTCCCAGAGAGAAAATATTGACGAATTCATCCCCCACATTCACCGCGTACCAGAAGATACCCATACCCCCTCTGGAAATACCGAGACCAAAACGATTGAGGAAGTGGTAATCCCTGACGATAAAGCTCTCCACAACGAGAGAATCGGATAGAAACTGGGGAGCGCCCATGGAAGCCGAGGGCATACCGGATTCGGCAAAGGAGGTTCCGGAAAAGAAATACGGAAATGCAACGAGAAGCCACATTCAGACAAATTTTAAATCCAACCCTTTTAAAATTTCCCCCATGGTCAGGATATACAGGGCCCACCCCGATGCGAAGTACAGAGTGGCTTATGGAGAAAGTCAGGGAATCGATCTGGCATCCGTGGAAGAAATCGTTATCCCCCCTCAATCGAGAGTCCTCATCCCCACCGGAATCCATATGGCCATGCCGAGGGGAACCTTTGGATTCATCAAGGAGAGGAGCTCCATCGCCGTAAAGAAGGGATTGATGACGATGGCCGGAATCGTGGACAACTCCTACAGGGGGGAAATCAAGGTGGTTCTCTTCAATACCACGAGCGAACCTGTGAAGATCGAAAAGGGCGAATTCGTAGCCCAGATCCTGATCATCCGGGTCCTCGAACCCGACGAGAACCTCCAGGAAGTATCCTCCATGGAAGAGCTGGGGCAGACCCGCAGGGGCGAGGGTGGATTCGGCAGTTCGGGCCAGTGAATCGAGTCTATTTATCCTTTAAAATTTGGTTCCTGCTGGGGCGGTAGCTCAGGTGGGAGAGCGCCTGGTTTGCACCCAGGAGGTCAGGGGTTCGACTCCCCTCCGCTCCACTTTCTCCGATTTAACCGAATCGGACTGGAACAATGGGAAAAGACGATAGAATAAGAATTCTCTCCGGTTCAGCCTCCGTTCAGCTTCTGGAAAAGATTTCCAATTATCTGGGAGTGGAACCCGTTGACACCTACGTGGGGCGCTTTTCCGATGGAGAGATAAGGGTCCAGATCAAGGAGAACGTTCGTGGAGATAACGTCTATATCATCCAGTCCACCAATCCTCCCGGGGATAACATCCTCGAACTCCTCCTGCTGATAGACGCCGCCAAGAGGGCTTCGGCCAAGAGCATCGCCGCAGTCATTCCCTATTTCGGATATGCCCGTCAGGACAGGAAGGATGCTCCCCGCGTTCCCATAAGCGCCAAAGTCATGGCCAACCTGCTCCAGACGGTGGGAGCCAGCAGGGTCCTGACGGTGGATCTCCATGCAGACCAGATTCAGGGATTCTTCGATATACCCGTGGACAACCTGTACGCCATCCCGGTATTCAAGGAGTACGTGGAAAAGAAGTTCCCCGACCTGAACCGGGACGATTTCGTCATCGTCTCCCCGGATGCCGGAGGAACGCGCAGGGCAAGACTCTTTGCAAGGAAACTCGGGGACCTGCCCATAGCCCTCATAGACAAGAGGCGCCCGAGACCCAACGTGGCAGAGGTGATGAACGTAATAGGTGATGTGGAGGGTAAAATCGCGATAATAGTGGACGACATAATAGATACGGGCAATAGCGTAAGGAGTGCGGCCATAGCACTGAAGGAGAAAGGGGCCACCGAGATATACGTCCTCATCACGCACGGGATATTCTCCGGCAGGGCAAGGGAGATCCTGGACGATTCACCGATAAACGAGATCATCGTCACAGACACCATAGAGGGGAACGAGGACAGGCTTCCCTCGAAAGCCCGCAAGATCTCCATAGCGGGCCTTATGGGTGAAGCCATCAGGAGGATTCATTACTCCGAATCCCTGAGTGTTCTGTTCCTGTAGCCAGTAAAATTTTCGTCAAATTGAAAAAAGGAAAAAGGAGAGGGTTCTATGCAGGTATTCAAGATGGATGCCAGGCTGAGGGAAAAGCTGGGCAAGGAAGCAGCCAAGAAGTACAGGACTGAAGGTCTTGTGCCCGCAGTAGCATACGGCGCAGGCGAAAAGAACTATCACCTGCTGGTTAAGAGAAAGGACGTGGAGGACGTGATCAGAGAATCCCATGGAGAAACCGTTCTCATCGAACTGAACTTCGATGGAGAAAAGAAACTGGCCTTTATCCAGGATATCCAGAGGGACAAGGTAAAGGGTACCATCATTCACGTGGATTTCCACATCGTTCACGAAGGAGAGAAGGTGGAGGTTACCGTTCCCGTCGTCGTCGTGGGTCAGGAAGAGTCGCCCGGTCTCAAGAAGGGGGGCACGCTGGATATTCAGCTCCACGAACTTACCGTATGGGCTCTCCCCATGGCAGTTCCCGGAACCATAGAGATAGATGTATCCAAGCTGGATATTGGCGATGTGGTTCACGTGGGAGACATCAAGATAGAGGGTGTGGAGTTCGAGCACGATGACGACGAAGTCATTCTGAGTATCGTGGCACCCAGGGTCGAGGAAGAGGAAGTGGCCGAAGAGGCTGCAGAGGAAGGTGAAGAGGCCGAAGGTGCTGCTCCATCCGAAGGAGAGGAAGGATAGTTGCTCTACTTAGTAGGTCTGGGGAACAAGGGAGACAGATACAGATTGAATAGACACAACGTGGGCTGGTTATTTCTCGACTGGGTTGCCGGGGAGTGGGGTTGCTCGTTCACCGCGGGGAAGGGTGAATATGCCCACTCCCTGTGCCGCAACTTTCACATGTTCAAGCCCCTGACCTACATGAACCTGTCCGGATGGGCTGTGAAGGAGATCGTTCAACATTTCAAGGTCCCCCTGGACAGGCTCGTCGTGATTTACGATGATGTGGACCTCCCCTTCGGGAGCGTCCGATTTCGGCTAAAGGGTTCCGCAGGAACCCACAACGGGATGAAATCCATCATATATCATCTGGAAACGCAGGAATTTCCCCGGGTCAGGATAGGCGTGGGAAAACCCCCGGAGGGTGTTCCCCTGTCCGCCTGGGTCCTTTCCAATTTCTCGGAAGAAGAATTGAATACGCTCAGGGAAAAGGTCTTCCCGGGCATTCTCGAAGGTCTGATTCTTTACGATAAGGGTCTCGTGGAACGGGCCCTGGAGAAGATAAACACCATAAAGGGGGTGGAGGTATGAATATGATAGGAATTATTGTGTTCTCGTTCTTCGCAGGGCTGATAACCCTGATAAGTGCCCTGTGGTTCAGAGCCAGCGTGTTAAAGCTCAGTCAGGGCACCGAAGAGATGGCCCGGATTTCCTCCTACATCCGCGAGGGAGCCAGAGCATTCCTCATAAGGGAGTACAGGACCATAGCATACCTGTCCATACTGGTTCTGCTGCTCATCGTCTTCGGTCTCTCCTATGAAGGCATTGATTACGTCATCTATTCGGCAATTGCTTTCGTCATCGGTGCAGCCCTTTCCCTTCTGGCAGGCTGGATTGGAATGGACACAGCCACCAGCTCCAACGCAAGGACTGCTGCTGCCGCCAAGGAGAAGGGACTGCTGGAAGCCTTCAAGGTGGCCTATAAGGGCGGTTCCGTTATGGGACTGGGCGTGGCAAGCCTTGCCCTGATGGGCATGACCGGACTGTTCCTCCTCTTCTACTACCTGACCGGAAACCTGAAACTGGCAGCCAACGTAATAACTGGATTCTCCATGGGTGCCGCATTCGTGGCCCTGTTTGCCAGGGTTGGCGGTGGAATTTACACCAAGGCCGCCGACGTGGGTGCCGATCTGGTGGGTAAGGTGGAGGCAGGAATCCCGGAGGACGATCCCAGAAACCCGGCTGTCATAGCCGACAACGTGGGTGACAATGTGGGTGATACCGCTGGAATGGGTGCTGACCTCTACGATTCCTATGTAGCCGGTACCGTCGCAGCCGTCGTCATAGCATCCCTCAACAACAACCCCGACATAGCCCTAAAGGGTGTGGCTTATGCATTCGTTCTGGGCGCCCTGGGAACCCTCTCCTCCATACTGGGATACTTCTTCATACCCCTCTTCAAGAACATGCGCCCCGAAAGAATCCTTATGAACACCGTATTCGCAGTGGGTGTGGTATTTGCAGCCCTTGCAGCCATAATCACCCTCTACATTTACGGAGACCTCACCCTCTTCTGGCCCCTGCTCTTCGGACTGGTATCCGGAATCCTGATCGGGTACATGGCAGAGTACTACTCCACCGGTAAGCGCATAGAAGAGCTGGCAAGAGCCTCCCAGTCCGGTGTGGCAGTTAACATCATAGAGGGTATTGCTCTGGGAATGAGGAGCTCCGTAATACCCGCCATCGCTGTCTCCATCGCTTTCGTCGTTGCCTTCAAGCTGGGAGAAATGACCCCCTATAATGGCTGGTACGGTGTGGCAATAGCCTGTATCGGCATGCTAGCAATAGCTGGAATTACCGTCACCGTGGATGCATTCGGACCCATCGCCGATAACGCCGGTGGAATCGTAGAGATGACCGGTCTGGGTGAGGAAGTAAGGAAGATCACCGATACCCTGGATGCCGCCGGAAACACCACCGCAGCCATAGGAAAGGGCTTTGCCATCGGTTCCGCCATATTCACCGTCATGGCTGTATTCTCCGCATACACCGATGTGGTTAAGGCCAAGTTCGTGGCCGACTTCCTCCCCACCCTGCTGGAACCCCATATCATAGCAGCAGCCCTGATCGGTGCAATCGTTCCCTTCTACTTCTCCTCCGAAGCCATCAGGGCAGTGGGTAGAACCGCCCAGCTGGTGGTGGAAGAGGTAAGGCGCCAGTGGAAAGAGAAGAAGATAATGGAGGGCATCGACAAGCCCGATTACGCAAGGGTTGTGGATATCACCACCGCCGGTGCCATAAAGAACATGGCAAAGCCCGGACTCGTCGCATTCCTCTCTCCCCTGCTGGTAGGCTCCATACTGGGTCTCGAAGCTCTGGGCGGATTCCTGGTGGGTGCTATGGTGTCCGGAATACCCCTCGCCCTCTTCATGAACAACGCAGGTGCCGCATGGGATAACGCCAAGAAGTTCATCGAGCAGACCGGTGCATTCGGTGGAAAGGGCTCTCCCACCCACAAGGCCACCGTCGAGGGCGATACCGTGGGCGATCCCTTCAAGGATACCGCCGGACCTTCCCTCAACATCCTTCTCAAAATGATGTCCATCGTGTCCCTCGTGTTCATACCTCTCATGTACTTCCTCTATACCAACATCTTCTCCAAGATATTCAGCTTCTAATCCCACTGGGCGGGGTACTCCCCCGCCCCATTGATCACCATCGCCCTTCTGAAAAAGTGGCATGGATTCGATAAAAACTATAAAATTTCATGCCAGTGAGGGGAAGGAGATATGGAAAAAGAACACATAATCGTCAGGGGAG
>Ga0256835_1001525_pt1 | contig 13830 bp, 12 predicted proteins | sample PIR30metaG_FD_185972 | JGI IMG/M metagenome (GOLD analysis project Ga0256835, IMG submission 185972) | Hydrothermal vent microbial communities from East Pacific Rise, Pacific Ocean - PIR-30 | ecosystem: Environmental > Aquatic > Marine > Hydrothermal vents | place: Pacific Ocean: East Pacific...
CTCCGAACGTGAATATTAACATAAATCGTATTTGGCTGTAAAACGCCATGTTATCTCCTCTTTAACGTTGTTTTCCATACAAACAAGTTTTATTTTTTTGTAGGAAATCCCTATTGTCTAATACATATCATCTTTTTTTAACTTATTGTGAATGGCTTCGCTTTATGAACCCGATTTACTACTCTTAATAATAAAAAAGATAACAAAAAATAATGAGAAAACTCGTTAAAAAAATGTTTTTAGTGCTAATAATACGAAGAATAAAAAGAGTAGCGTTCAATACGTCATTTTTCTAGGGTTGCGATATAACATCGCCTCGTCACTATCAATCTTTACAAACATTTCCTTAGACCTTTTAGCTTTTTTCATCCAGCTTTTAACTGCTTTCTCGGCTTCATCTAAATATTTACTTATCCCACAGAATAAAATAATAAGATCATCTAAGTCTTTGGGGACACCTTTTGAAGGCATTTTTACTTTATATTTTCCCCCAATATTAAATTGAGAACCGTTAATATCAGCTATTTTTTCTTTTTTCATGTTTTTTAATGTCCAATCTTTTCCTAAAGTCAATCTGTTTTCTTCTACGTAAAATGGATATGCTTCATCTTCTTCAATAAGCGAAAAAGCATACACTTTTTGGTTAAATGAAAAAGGTTTTGTCACTCTTTCCAAAGTTATTAAACTATTTGTTCCTGAAAGATTAACACTGAAAACAATTAATGGTTTTCTTGCTGCAACAGATTGAGCGAGAGATTTGGCTACTAACTGCTCAACTGTCCCACGCCAACCCATCCCTTCAGTGAAAATTTTCAAGATAAGCCTTTTTTTCTCTAAAGGTTGCTCCCATTCTCTCTTTCGGATGGCTATATATCTTGTAGTCTTGTCTTTTTCCGTAACCGTGCCAATTATATCCATGTCTTTTGTAAATTGTCTTGATTTAGACATTAGTTCCTGTTGCTTTTTGATCCCTATTTCCACCTTATGCATACCAGTTCGCCAAAAATCAACAATAAAAGTACGGTCCAATTTAAGTGTCATCATTATTTTTATGACAATAAAGTATAACAAGGTTCTTGTTTAATTATTTTAAAAATTCTTTAATTATTGCTGCTGCTTCATCAACATCTTTTTCCGTAATATGACGATGTGTTGTGAAACGAACTAAATGTCTTGCAAACGGCACAGCTTTAATTCCCCTTTTTTCTAGTTCTAACAGAAATTGAGTAGAGTCATAACCTGTGTTACTAATATCAATGAGCACTATATTTGTTTCCACTGGCCAAACATTTAATGAAGGAATCTCTCGAAGATGTTTCTCAAGTTTTTTAGCATTATCATGATCCTCTTTTAATCTGTCAACCATTTTCTCTAAAGCAACTAAACCAGGTGCAGCGATAACACCTGCTTGTCTCATGCCACCCCCGATCATTTTACGGTTCTTACGAGCTTTTTCAATAAATTCTTCGTTCCCTACAACCAAGGACCCAATGGGAGCAGATAAGCCTTTAGACAGACAAAACATAATAGTATCAACTGGTTCAACCAGTTTAGATACATCCATATTAAGAGCAATTGCCGCGTTAAAAATCCGGGCCCCATCCACATGAACAGATAGACCTTTATCATGTGAGATATCACTTATTGCTTTCATGTTTTCAGGAGGGATTACCGCACCCCCAGCGCGATTATGAGTATTTTCAATGATAACTAAACGAGGATTAGGATAATGAATATCCGGTGGGCGAATCGCCTCTTCTAATTTCTCAGGAGGGATTTGACCTCTATTTCCAGGTATTAGGTGAGGAATAACTCCAGCAATGGCAGACATTCCTCCAACTTCATAATAATAAACATGACTCTCAGATTCCATAAAAACCTCGTCACCTTTGTTTGTATGAGTCATAACACTAACAAGGTTACCTTGAGTACCGCTAGTAACTAATAATGCCGCTTCTTTACCCATTTTTTTGGCCGCTTTTTCCTCTAATTCTAACACGGTCTCATCTTCTCGGCTAACATCATCACCTAATTTTGCATCTAATATTGCTTCCAGCATTTCTTTAGTAGGTAATGTTACCGTATCACTTCTCAAGTCAATCATTAATGCAGTGTATCTCTAAGAAGATTAAAAAGAATTCTCCTAAAATGAAAAAAATGATATCTTGAAAAGAAAAGTGAATTGTTAATTTAAGAGTTTTCCTCGAAGAGCACTAATGCTAATTTTCTTAGCTCTTCAACACCTTTAATTTCTTCGGGGAAAAACGGTATTTTTGTAAGATAATATTCAGAGAAAATTGCTTCCGCATAATCAATTACTTTCTTCTGGTTATTGTATCTAGCCATACAGAAAGGGCATGACTCATTTTTAGGGTTAATTTGATTAATAACAACATTTCTAACAAGTATCTGTTGGTCATGAAGACTAGATAATAGTCTTTCACTCTCATAAACAGCCATTAATGTGGGAATAGTCACTACTACAAATTCTGTTTTTTCATTGTTTTGAAGATCATCCCGAATGCGAATAATATTTTCCTTTAATTTTTCCATTAATTCCAATGAATGATCTTTTTGAGCATCCATGCCTAAAAAAGACTTGAACATGGCCATTGTATTGTTAAGCTTTACGCGTAACTTCATCAATTTACCTAAAAAACTGTCTAAAAACTCAGGTAATGCAAGCAAGCGGATAGTATGTCCTGTTGGAGCGGTATCCAAAATTATTCGATCATATGTAGACTGTCTGGCTATTTCCATTACTTTTGCTAAAGAAATTGCTTCGTCCATTCCAGGAGGAGTATTCCGTGTGAGGTCACTAGTAATGTCTTCAAAACCTAACATCTCTAAGGACTGCTGGAAACCATCTAACTCTTCTTTAGACTCAAGAATTTCCTTCATTTCTTTAGTTCCTTTTTCGGGATTAATTTCTAAACCATATAATTCTCCTTTAACATCAGTTATTCTAATAATTTCTCCTCCAGAAAGATTCTGGGAAAAAGAATCGCTTAGAGAATGAGCTGGATCTGTACTAATAATTAGGACTTTTTCACCTTTTTCAGCGAAATAAAGAGCTGTTGCTGAGCTGATGCTGGTTTTGCCAACACCACCTTTTCCACCAAATAATATAATTTCAGTATTAGTTTTTAACAAAGAGTTAAGCGACATTTATTGACCCCTTACCTTTAATTTTTTAAGTTCTAAAGGAATTCTTACTATTATTTTTTAATAATTACTTTTTAAATGACTACCGTTATTTGAAATAAATCTTACTTAAATAACTTCTTAATTAATTCTTTTTTTTTGTACGTCAAAATATTGAATTAGTCCAACGGGATTACGGAGATTAGAAATTTTAATTTCTCGGCGGGAAATCCCCTTTCGGAAGGGAGGGGATGAAAGCCGAAAACATCATATGTTTTTTTGTATATGTTTTTCTTGCAGGGCTGGGACGGCCCGTAGCGCTTGTGGAGAGAGTCTCCTCTGTGAAGCAAGAAGCCCCTCGCAAAAGCAAGGGGTAGTTCACGTTAATGAAATGATTTTTGCGTACAAATCATTTATTTATTTTTTTATTTTTTAAAGTATTTTTTAGTTATAAGGGGAATTGCAGGTAATATTGCTACTACTACTGCAATTCCAAATAATATCCACCAGTCTTTGGAAGTATTCCTTACTACTATTTCCTGGTAGACATGAATGATATATCCTTGAGATGAAACCATATATTCCGTACCATTTGAAGTCCATTTAATTACAGTAGGTGGAATGAAATAGTCTCCTAAAGCTTCTGCTTTGAATTCGTAATAATATACATAGGAGGCGTTGGGTTTTAATTCATATAACGTATCTAAATGGGGTTGTTTTTCTAATTTTGTAATTCCTATAGGAACTAAAGGTTCTTCAATTCTAATATTTGTAGCACTTAAGTTTCCAAAATTAGTAATATTTACCATAACCAAAGTTATCTCGCCAACTGTTAAGTTTGTATGTTCAATGTATTTATTTGCCGTAAGTGCTGCGTATGGAACCACTGGTTTAATTGTTTCAGCATTTAATTGAGGTACTGTTGCGTTTATTGAAAGTGTAAACCATACTAAAGCAATAATCATGAGAGTTCTAGTTTTTTTGTTTCTCATATTTGAAACCCCGTATACTCTAATGTTCGCTGTGACTAACAATTAATAATCCTTTTTGCTAACGACAACAAGCTTTGATGATTTTAAAGATACATAAAAAACAAGTAAACACAGCAAACTAACTTAACAGTTACTTAAGATTTAGGTCTTCTTTAACATAAAAAAGAAAAAATGGAGGAGATAAGGGGAAGTAATTCTTCTTTTTTTGATTCGTTTTATTTTTAGAATGGGGTTGATATTGTTGCGTATGATTGGAGTGTGGTGGAGGTCTCACCTGGGAGATGGAATTCAATGTAGAGTTCCCAGTTGTAAGGACCATTGGTTGCTAAGTTCAAAGTAGTGTGATCATATGTTGTTGTGTCTCCACCAGTGTAAGCAAAGTCGAGTGTATAGTCGCGGCTGGTCGCTACGGTTCTAAAGGTCTCAGAACCAGTTGAGAATACCATTGTGCGATATGGATCCTCCCAATATGTTCTCCCATTCAAAGACGTGGTTGATGCGGTCCATAACCAACCAGTTCCAGTATTTTTAAGATATATTTTGTCTATAATAACAGATTCAGCACCAGATACACTAATAGTAAGTGTTAGCTGAATAATATTGTTATGCCCATCGCTGTCAGCTTGAATATACCTGTTTGCACTTATCTCAACATTGAGGGTCGCTAAACCTTGGGTATTTCCTAAGTAGTTGCGGACAACGACCCAGATAACAGCACCAGCAGCAACTGTCAAAGCGATTAATAATACAGTAGCGACAACTGGAGAGACTCCTTTTTTGTCAAGTTTTTTGAGTAGTTTGAACATGTCCTTCACCTTCCTCCTTTTACTAAAAGAGGACGTACTTAGTTATCGATTTACAAAATATAAGCTTTATAGATAATTCGTTCAGATATTCTCTTGTACTGCGCCATAATAGAATGGAGAAAAACAACGTGAATCATTAAAATCGAGGAATTTTCAAAGAAAAAGATGAAAAAATTTTAATCATTTTACATAGTTATTGTCTGAATTAGTTCATAATTTCCGCCCCGAGATAAGTAAAGTGAAACAACAAAAGAAACTGATTGGGGGGCAATATTAGTGTTGTAAACGATTCCTATACCAACAGTGACATCTCCAAAAATGGGGCGCAATGTTTTCCATATCATATATCCAATTTCTGCGCCATCAAAGGTTTTTGCTTGAATAACTAACATTGCTTTGTTTGGCGCCATTGAGACCTCAATTTCAACACTCAATTGTAAGTAGTATCTCGAGATCTGCCGACCATCAACGTTGCTCGTATAAGTAATGTAAGGAGACTGAGTCACGTCAACTATTTTTCCTGTAGACGCATAAGAAGCATAACCAACGGCCCACAAAGAGCCTAACATTAAGAAAATAAGAAACAGTAATGAAAACAAACCAAGTAATTTTTTCTTTGTTGTATCAGGCTTTAAATTACTACGTAAATATTGCCATGTATCTTTTAATGTATATGATTTCTTTTGTTCTTCTTTATTTTCAGGCCAGAATAATAAAGCTAAGATCCCTATAACCAGTGACACATAGATTAAGAAACCGTTATGAGTGGTATCACTTTTGACAAGGGATATAGTCCCAAACCAAGCGATTCTTTTAACTACCACTCCTTTAATCATGTCATAAGAAATTACTCCGCCAGAATATTTAGTATTGTCAGGTACTGAATTATCAACAGGATTATCTCCTTTAACACGATAATAATATTGAACCACACCATTAACGTTTATAGGTATAACTTCAATTACTCTGTGGATTATTAAAGTTCCTCCGCTAACATCGTTACGATAAACAACTACATCTCCAACTTGTATGTCAATAGCAAGTTTTTGCTTAATTATGAAAATATCCCCTTGATAATAAGTGGGGTACATAGAGTTTAGGTCTTCATTAACGATTACCACTAAAGAATAACCACCCGATTTAAACGAGAAAAAAGTACCCACAACAATTAAGAGTAACAAAAAGTAAAATGTATATTCTACATAATTTTTAGAGTGCTGTTTTTTTTGTTCTTCGGTCTCCACAATGCTCTAAAAGAAATTGTTTTTGAAAAATGTTTCTTATCCTTTTTTAGAAAACCGTTAATATTTTTTGATTTAAACGGTTGAAACTCAGATTAGAAGGGGATAAATTTGTTGAATATTGTAATAGTAAGTAAAAGCATTGAGAAGATAATAGGAAATAAAGCTAGAAACCTCTGTTTGTTGTTTAGTTGAGAATAATTATCCATCGGAGGAATCTTTCTTGAGAAAAAGAAAATAAACAAACTAAAAATTCCTATTGTTAAGTCTAAGTTAAGAAGAAGGAAAATGACTACCGCTAATAAGATATTTTGTATTTTGGTAGTTGTAATAACTGAAAACATTCTTCCTCCTAATAGGTTGCCTAATGGAAGACCTTGAATTAATACAAAAACAAAGTAAAGAATTCCTGCAAAATAAATCGGAGATGAATGGATGTAAAATCCCATGATAGAAAACAAAAAACCAAAATAAGGATTTAAAGCATTACCTATATCTATAGGAGAATATGAGCCATTACCCCATGGGATAAGCAAACCGATTATTAAAAGCAAAATGGAGTAAACAAAGTGAGAGAACCATTTAGTTAGCTCTACTTTAACTTGTTTTTCTTTACTATAAGGGGGTTCTAAAGATTCGTTTAACCAAGCAATGGCTCCTACAGGCACTGAAGGAATCGATGGGACAACTATGTTTGACTGTCTTTCTTGAGATTTTTTTCTATAAAAGAAAGTTCCTAAGAAAATTTGTATTAAGAAACCCATTAAGAAAAGTGCAAATATTAACAATGCTTCAAACAGTATTGTTTTTGATATTTTAAAAATCGTTGTTAATTGTGTAACCCCATTTATTACTAACCAGCTATAGGCAGGGATTAATGCTGATAAAAAGATGAATAAATAATTAATTACTTTCAACCATTTAAGAGTCGGAAAAACAGGGACATAACGAAATGATAATAACATAGATTCTTTATGATAATTGTCTCTTGATAAGAAAGGATAAAGACCAGGAGCAATATTGGATACTTCTTCTTTGATTTTTACTAGAATCTCTTCTAGTTTAACATTCTCTTCTAAGGGTTTTACTTTCATGACAAGCTTAGTTGGTGCCGGTAAAGAAATAATCTCGAAGTATTTGGTTATTATTTCGAATAAAGTGTTTAGGTTTATTCTTATATCTGTGCCGGGAATTTCGTAAAAGATTTTTTCTGGTTTAACAAGAATATTGGTATCGTCTTGTATTTGTTCATTCATCAGTCTAAGTCTTGCACCGCAGTGAATACATACGGGCGGAGGTGTTTTTTTATAACAATTCCAGCAAATTACTTCATCATTAGTAGGGTTGTTTGTCATTTTACAAGAGGACTAATGTATAAAGCATAATAAGGATTAACAAATAAGACAAGTTAGACCAAAATGCAAATCTCAAAAGTAGTCATTAGAAATCCAACAATGGAAGACTTAAACAGGATAGTATTCATAAATAGAGAGAGTCTCCCTGAAAACTATTCATTGCAATACTTTATTTCGATTATTTCAAAGTATAAGGATTTCTGCGTGGTTGCAGAAGTAGATGGTCTCGTTGTGGGTTATATTCTAACAAGGTTAGAGAGAGCAACAAAAAATATGATACCTTTTAAAGGAAAAAGGGGTCATATAATCAGTGTTGCAGTCCTCAAAGAATATAGAGGCCAAGGCATAGGGAGAAAAATGATGGAATGGGTAATAGAAAAACTGAAACAAGAAGGTGTTGATGATGTGGTGTTGGAGGTAAGATTAAGTAATAAAGTTGCCAGAAACATGTACTTCAAATTAGGATTTGAAGATGCAGAGATACTAAAGAGTTATTATTTAGATGGAGAAGACGCTGCATTTATGAGATTGCCACTTTCTAAATAAGATAATTAATAGTATAATCTCAACAGAAAATAAAAATATTCCACTTATTTCGGTAACTCTTTTTAAAAATCCCTGAAAAATACTTGGTTGGTAGAAAGTCAAAAAATAATAAAATTTTAATTTTTTATGGGGTTATTTTCTTGGCGCTATATTTGCCCCAAGAATTCCAATTAATAAAGCAGTATTTATCACCCAGCTCATGTCTAAAAATAATTGGACAAAATTTAATGCCATGAAATAATTAAAAATAACATACACTTCAGATATAACCAGAATAAAAGAATCTCCTATAGTAAGCATTGATAACCAAAGACTATCTTTAGTAAATGACCCTCTTAGTACTAAGAACAAAGCTGCTAAAATCATTATTATTCCTAAATAATGGCTATGATGTTTTATTATACCTAGCCAGTTTTCTTGTGGATACATTAACAGTACAACTAACGGATAAGCAAAGTATACTGCGAGGAATAGCGAATATCCTGCGAAATAAATATCTTTTTTAGTCAATGAAACGATTGTTTGAATTAAAAACAAACTAGCAGTAACACTCATTAGTAAAAAGAGTATTTGGGAGTTAGTATCCATGTTCGTTTCCCATTGTTGGATTGATACTTGTTCGTTTTTCATAGTAAAATAATTGATTAAAAAAGTAAGATAGTCTTTTTCTTGTTGTTCTAGATACAGAAAATAGATGAAAGTAATTGTTGCAGTAATGGAACCAAGTAAATAAGGGATCCTTGTTAAGAAAGAAGGAGCTTCTTCTTCTACGCCTCTAAAAGAGATAACTTGGACTGTTTCTTTCTTAGTTGTTACACCCATCGAATCATATTCTTTTTCTAATTTCTCAAGATAAGCTTCAAGTCGTTGTTTTTCTTCTTTAATATCAGGATCGTCTTGTTTTTGAAGCTTTTGTTCTAATTGTTGAAGCTTTTGTTTTGTTTCTTCTATTTCTAATCTTATTTCGTGTCTCATTCTTCTTGCAGACATATGTTACCCACCGCCTAGAGAATTGCTTTTAGCCGGTTAATCTTATTATCTAACGCTGTTTTTGCATGCATGGGGGTTAAGGCTTCAGGATTATACCCTACAAACCATTGTCTCCGTTCTCTATCATAGGACAGGTATTCTCCTATTTCTAATTCAGTTATTAACCTCTTGATTTCCGGCGTAAGTAAATCTGCTAATGGAGAAGATTGATCTAGTCTTCGTAGTCTAAATATCGCTACCTCAGAGTTGCTTAAAACCCAGGGGTCGAACTCAGGTAGTTGAGAAATGCTTATTTGGAATAATCCAAATTTCCTTCCTTCAGAAGAAATCCCTCGAACCCATTGACTACCACTCAATCTTTGAGCTTCTTCATTAACAAGGATTGTTTTTCTTTGTAAACGCCCTTCGATTGCCATTTGCAGTAGCCGTTTTACAATTGTTTCAATAATTGTCGTAGATGTTTCTGTTTCTCCTACTTGCGCCCAAATAACGATAATTGGGGGTTCTTCGTTTTTCTTGATTGGGAAAATTTTTTCTTCGTCTTTATCTAAAATTGCTTCAATCGCATCAATCACAAAATTTCTAACCATAGGACGAGTTTGTTCCTCGAAAGTCTTCATTTTTGCAGCAAGGTCTTCAGGGCTCATTCCTTTCTGGCTGAATAATTGTTGTTGTTGTTGCATAAATTCACGGGCTTGTTTGAAGGTTTCCCCTAATTCTTCTAAGGGATAATAAAGAGTAGTCTCAGGTCGTTCTTCACCACCAAATTGCACTATGTGGTCAGCAATATCAGCATATTCGAAGTGGTGATCCACTATTACTGTAGCAGTTTCTTGGATACGTTTATTTTCTAAAATAACATGCCTTGCGAAAGTTGTTTTTCCACTGCCTGTTTGACCTACTATTGCCAAATGTGGTGGTCCTGCAGGATTTGCTCCAAGAACAGGGGTATAACTTACCTTGCACCCAATATCATGATAGCCTTTCTTTTTCAAGTATTTCCTTATTAGCTCTTCTAGTTCTTTCAAGCCTGGATCGTCTAATATTGTATGAGGCATGATTTTAGACTTAACATGGCTAATTTCAGGTAAGTCTACTATGTCTTGGCGTGAAGCTCTTATTTTTGCTTCTAATGCTAATAGCCTTTCTTCTAAGTACGAAAAGTCAAAGCTGACAAATGGACGTATATGTTTAACAATTTTCATGGCATCGCCATAGAAGCTAACACCACGTTCTCTTCGTTCTAACATTAATGCCAATAGTTCTAAGAACTCTTTGTAAATTTTTGTAGCAGATTTGACGGGGTTCCCAGCAAATACTTTTGAGAAAAGATTTGTTCTTGATTCTTGTATTTGCTTGGCAATTTGTTCAATTAATTCTTCTTTTTTCTCACGTGCATACTCCAAATACCGAATACCGAAGTCTAGGTGATCTTCAAGTAATAGATTAACCATGATTAACAAGATTTGCTCTATTGCTTCTACACCAACTGCAAGTTCTAACGCTTTTACTCTGGCCGCAGTTGCTTCAGTAAGGTCAGTATTTAATCTTTCTAAGACCCGTGCCTTAAATTGATTGGCGTAGAAGATAAAGAACGGTCCTAGTTTTGCAAATTTAGGAGCATCCCTATTCCCTTTCTCATCTACGATTTCCATTATTTTAATAAGTCTCCTAGCAAGAGAGAGGGCTTCTTTTCTTTTACCAACGCTTTCAAAGTACAAGATGGCCTTCTCATATTCTACGAATCCGTCTATGAATTCAGTAGGTAGTCCTCTAGCAATAGCTCTCTTAAGGATCTCTTCTGCTTCCTTTGCTTTTTCTTGCATGTTAACGGCGTAAGCTTGATCTAACTTTTCCATGGGCACCACTATTGATTTTTTTCTTCTTGAGGGTAGTTAACAATTCTAAAACTACGTGATTTTTACGGATTATAACTTTTATAATTTTTAGTAGTCCATACCTATTTTGTTATGGTTTTTTTAGGGAGGGGAAACGTCATTTAGCCATGCAATGGCAAAATGTGTCTCATACTTATTTTACAAAAGAAGATTTTATAATTTGTTCCAACCACGATGACCACAATGAGAACAAACATAGTAAACTCTTTCATTTTTCACCTCTAATTTATCATTTTTACCTAATAATTTCCCACATTTTTTACATAAATCTGGTCTACGACCTTCTGCTTTCTCAATACTAGCTGAAAAAGGTCCCCAATAATGAATTCGATTTAAAATACATTCATCGCAGGAATAATCTCTACATTCATCAAAAAACTCTTTGATTGGTGTTCTAGAGCATTTAATACGGACATAAAATTCGGTGGGAGAAGTAAGAACTACATGTTCTGTAAAAATCTTTGGTACTGAGGACCTCATTAACTTAATTATTTCAGGGTTGTACTCTTCATTTTTAAAAAGATATTCTAAACCGCTCTCTGCCGTAGGTCTTTCATTTGCTAAATCTTCTGCTAATGCCATTATTCTCATTGCTTGAGCACGGGGGAATAATCTTGATAAAACAACCATCAAGTCTTCTTTTCTTTGTCCCATGAGCCTTTTCAAAAAACGTTGTGTTAAAACTTCAGGAGGTTCTTTTATGATGCCTTGTTCTGAGTTATTAAAAGCACTGCTCATTGGATAACCATTCTTTCAAAAAATATTTAATCTTTTTTAAAAAAATAGCACTAAAAACTGGAAAATGCCGGAAAAGTATTAGAAATATACTTTTTAGAGGGCTTTTTAAATAAAATCTCCTCGTTCGATCTTTTCTGGCAAATAGTGATTAGTAATAAACTGAGGGTCTCTAGCATTCAATGCTTGGATTTCTGCTTTAATTCCCAGATCTAATAGAATCTGGAGTTGTTCTCTCCATTTAGGACGTTTTAAAACAAATTCTTCGTCTAAAAGCTTTTTAGCTTTTTTTACGTCATTAGGACTCATTTTAATGAAGGCGCTTTTTGGAATGTGAAATCCAGAGTCTTCCTGTAGATCACTTGGTAATAAACCAAGCCATTTAATATTTGGAACCGCAAGTGTCCTTGCTTCAAAACTTAAAGCTTTACTACCGATAGTATATACTCTCATGATTTCGAAACCATATACGTCTGCGTCCATGATAGCCAAAATGGGGATTTGAAGCTCATCATTAAGTTTTCTCAAAAATTCTCTTGTGGCCATATCTGGTTGCCCTTTTGCAGTTACCAAGATAGAGGGAACATAGTCATAGAAATGATCTTCTGCAAGACGATTAAATACAGCATCCTTTTCAATAACAAGAACAAATTCAGCATCACTTTCTAAGTCATCGATATCATCTATGTTTGGTGCTATTGACTTTCCAGAGCCTATCTTTCGACAGTCAATAAGATCTCCCCTTTCTTTAAATGAGAGTCTCCCAATAACTACTCCTTTACTCGTAGCCCAAATATTCATAGAAGACCTAGTTACTTGTAACATTGCTCCTAAGTCTTCAATCAAAGCATCGCTTGTTGATTGTGTTTCGAACTCGTTTACAGCCATATAGAACAAGTCACGTTTTGTAGTGTGAATTTCACGATCCAGTATCTCATAAAGTATTCTCATCAAAGTAGACATTTGAGCAACACTTTTCACAGAAGAAAGACTTCGGAATTGACGCTCAATCATTTGCCTCCCAAGTAACACCATTTGTAACTCATCATCATAGCTAATGTTATCCTTAGAGCGACTAGGAATCCTAAAAGCTGCGCTTTTTGGATTATACAACGCATCAAATACGAAGTCTTGTGCTTTATCAACCAAAAGTTTTTTTGTCTCTGGCGTTGGTAACTCTTCTACACTAATAACGCCATATGGAAAGTCAATGTCTCTAAGTTTATGGTATGTAAGAATAAGTTCTTTGATTTTATTAGTAGAGACATATCTTTTTATGTCTAACTTACTTTTTTTCTCATCCAGAGGATAATTGTTTAATGATTTTTCTTCTTCTAAACGGTACCATTTTTTCCCTGTTTTAAGAAACAAGACGATTCTTTGCTTTTTAGGAATCCCCGTTACTTCTTTAACTAAAGAATGTAATTCTTTGATTTTGATTTCTGGTTGCACATCTATTTCATGGTTAGTTCCGGGAAGAACCGTTGAATTTCGGACGGGGAGCTTCATTTTATCAGATCACCTTTAATTTATTCATTATTATTTTATTATTTTTAATAATTAATGCAGAACTATTTTTTCTTATTTTTACGTGTATTAGATCCACGCTTTTTACCAGTATTTTTAGCTTTTTTTAATGTTTCAGTTGTTTTTGGCGATGATGGCTCTTTTTTCGTAGTAGATTTAATTTTCGTTGGTTTTGTTTTTTTATTTTTAGTTTCATTCTTTTTAACTGGTTTTTTAGAGGTAGTTTTTGCTTTTTTCTTTCCGTCATCACTTTGTAGTAAACGTTGGGTCTCTTTCTTCATCTGTTTCTTAGGGGATACTTCTTTTACAATAGTAGATTGTTTCTTTGCTTTCAAAGAAAGAGAAGGGGGTGTTGTTCTAATTTTTCTAATTGCGGAATAGGAAAGACCAGTTAGTGAATTAATCTGTTTTTCGCTTAGAAACAGTAGTTCACCCCAAGTATTTACCGGTAATTTCTCAGCATGTTCTGAGATTATTGGGATTACAGATAAAGGCACGTTTATTCTTTGTAAAACTTTTTCTAAGCGTTCTTTTAGATCCTTCTCAGTTATCATATTTAATGTCTCTTTAGAAATAATTACTAAGTCCCTTATGTC
>Ga0256835_1001526_pt1 | contig 13828 bp, 9 predicted proteins | sample PIR30metaG_FD_185972 | JGI IMG/M metagenome (GOLD analysis project Ga0256835, IMG submission 185972) | Hydrothermal vent microbial communities from East Pacific Rise, Pacific Ocean - PIR-30 | ecosystem: Environmental > Aquatic > Marine > Hydrothermal vents | place: Pacific Ocean: East Pacific...
CCCCCGGCGGTAGAACTCGAACCTTCAAACGTCGCCAAAGATGTCATCCTGACCCTTCTTACCTGCGGCGTGTGGGACATTGTCTGGCAATATCGCCAGATGAGAGTGGTGAACATCCTTTTGGGTTACGAGGAATTCCACTTTTGGAAATGGCTTATTTTTACTCTCCTTACCTGCGGACTCTATCACATTTATCACGAGTATCTCATGGGAAGGGCCATCGTGAGGGTGCAGCACAAATACGGTCTTCCCGCAAGCGAGAGTCTGCCGGCGATTTCGCTCATTTTGGCCCTTATTTCTCTGGGTATCATCACCGATGCTATCCAGCAGAAAGAAATCAACATGATCATCGAGGCCTTGAAGAAGAGATCTTGAATCGAGAAGAGGTTTTCCTTTTAAGAACCGTTCTCCTTGGGGCTATTTTCCTTTCCGCGGGGGCTCTTTTTCTGGGGTTACCTCTAGAGAATTTTTTCCTGCCCTGGAAGTGCCCTTTCCGACTGCTTACCGGCCACCCGTGCCCCGGCTGCGGGATGACAGACGCCCTGAGATTTTTCCTGAAAGGGGCCTGGCGAGAGGCCTTTTGGGCCAATCCCCATGTTTTTCCACTGGTGGCCTTCATCCTGGGGCTTTCCCTGGCCCCGAAGAAGACCTCTTCTTTTCTCCGGCGTTTTCATCTCCTGAAGTTTTGGCTTGCTACGATCCTTCTCTGGTGGTTGCTAAGACTTCTTTTTTCCTGGTAAAAAGCCTCAAACATCGAAAGAGTGGGGGTTTTCGATGTGCAGGTTTGAGCGGTTTCTCCTCGTCCTGGTAGTTTTCTTCTGGTGCGGAAGCCCTGCCCTGGCAGGCAAGGTGATCCTCAAGGTCTTTCACGCCGGGAGCCTGGCGGTTCCCTTTGCCGCCATAGAAAGGGCTTTTGAGGCCCGTTACCCTCATATCGACGTACGAAGGGAATCGAGCGGAAGCGTGAAGGCCATCCGCAAAGTCGTGGATCTTGGCAAGAGTTGCGACGTGGTGGCCAGTGCCGACTATTCCTTGATCCCCGCTTTGATGTTTCCCAAATACGCCGACCACGTCTACCTCTTTGCCCGTAACGAACTCGTCCTCTGCTACACTCCCCGCTCCAGGGGAGCAGAGGAGATCAACGCCCAAAACTGGTTCGAGATCCTGGCCCGCAAAGGGGTGAGATGGGGTTTTTCCAATCCGAATCTCGACCCCTGTGGCTATCGGACGCTTCTCATGATCGCCCTGGCGGAGAAATTCTACGGAAGGCCCCTCTGGCAGGAGCTTCTCGCACCTTATTTGCCCTTTGAGTATCGAAAGAGCGAGGGAAGAATCTTCATCAAGGTGCCGCCCCGCTTCAGCCCCCGTGGCCAGAAGCTCTACCTCCGGCCCAAGGAGGTGGAACTCATTGGGCTTCTTGAGTCCGGAGCCCTGGACTATGCGGTGGAATATCTGAGCGTGGCCCGGCAGCACGGGCTCCATTACGTGGCCCTGCCACCCGAGATCAACCTGGGCTCCTTCGCCCACGAGGCCCTTTACCGGCAGGTTGTGGTGACCCTTGGTACCGGACGCAAGATCACGGGCAAACCCATTGTTTACGGTATTGCCGCGCTCAAGGTGGCCCCTCACCCCGAGGAGGCCAGGCTCTTTGAGGCCTTTGTCATCAGCCCTGAAGGGCAGAAGATCCTCGAGGAAAACCACCACCTTCCCTTTACTCCTCCCAAACGAATCGATGCCGGCCTATGAGACCCTTCCTCACTCTTACCCTTTTCCTGGCGACCCTGGCCTTCTTCCTGGTGCTTTATCCCCTCGTGGCCATCTTTCTCGACCTCACCGGCGAGAAAATCTGGCTTACCCTGAAAGATGTCGAAGTGTGGCAGAGTCTCAGGGTGAGTTTTGCTGCGGCCACCTGTGCTGCTCTCCTGGGGGCGGTGCTGGGTGTCCCTGTGAGTTATCTCCTGGCCCGGGGCCATCTTCCGCGGCGGGAAATCTTTGAAAGTCTCCTGAACATACCCATCGTTATTCCTCACGTGGCAGTGGGGATACTCCTTCTCAACGTCTTGAATCACAACGCCTTTTTGGGGCGCCTTTTTGCCCCTCTGGGCATCCATTTTGTGGATACCTTCTGGGGGCTCGTGGCTGCCATGTGCTTTGTGAGCTTTTCCTACGTGGTGTCGGCGGCTCTGATGGGGTTTTCGGCGGTCTCGGAAGACCTTGAGCTTGCCGCCCGGACCCTGGGGGCCAGCCCCTGGTACGTGTTTCGCAAGGTAACCGGGCCTCTCATCTTTCCCTATCTCATGCGAGGCTTTATCCTGGCGGTGGCCAGGGGGGTGAGCGAGATGGGCGCCATTCTCATCCTGGCCTATTATCCCAAGACGGCCTCCATCCTTCTCTATGAGCGTTTTGAAAACTATGGTCTCTCTCAGGTGGAGGCCATCACCGCCCTCATCGTCTGTGTGAGCCTCTTCCTTTTTGCCATTCTCACATACTTTACCCGCCGGGCAGGGGAGCATGCTTGAGGCACGCTTGAAAGACAGAGTTGGCACCTTGGAGCTTGAGGTCTCTCTCAAGCTTCCTGCTCGGAGTTACACGGTGATGCTGGGGCCGAGCGGGGCAGGGAAGAGCCACACCTTGAAGCTCCTTGCCGGGCTAAGAAGGCCCCGGCTGGCGGAGATAAAACTAGAGGGGCGGGAGATCTCTCACCTCCCGCCGGAGCAACGTAGCATTGTTTATCTGCCCCAGAAGAACACGCTTTTTCCCCATCTGGACGTGAAGGGAAACGTCCTCTTCCCTTTCAGAGCCCGCAGACTGGAAACCCCCCAGGATTTCGTGGAGGAGGTGGCGGAAACCTTGCATATTTCGCACCTGTGGGAACGGGGAGTTAAGCATCTTTCCGGAGGGGAGGCCCAGCGGGTGGCCTTGGCGAGGGCCATTTGTGCCCGCCCCAAAGTGCTGCTCCTGGACGAGCCTCTGTCCTCCCTTGATTTTCACCTCAAGTGTGAGCTCGTGGAATTTTTGAAGCTCCTTCCATCCCGCTTTGGGCTCTCGGTGCTCCACGTTACCCACGACCCCTGGGAGGCCTCTTTTCTGGCGGAAAACCTGCTTCTCCTCGAGGAGGGGAAGATCATCTTTGAGGGACCTTTTGCGGCCTTCCTGAAGGATGCCCCCGGGGTTTTGGGACGAAGGTTCAGAAGCTTTTTCCGTCGATTTTTTGCTCAGGAAGAGGCTTTTCGTTAATTCAGAAACTCGGCCAGTTTTTCTTTGGGGTCCTTGGCGCGCATCAAGGATTCTCCGATGAGGGCGGCACGGATGTCAGCTTCTTGCAAACGCCTGATATCCGAAGCGTCCTTGATGCCAGATTCCGCCACAAAGGGAATTTGAGGTGGGGCAAGTTTACGGAGCTCAAGAGAAGTTTCGAGTTTCACTTCAAAGGTCTTCAAGTTGCGATTGTTAACCCCGATTATTTCGGCCCCGGCCTCAAGGGCCACCTCAAGCTCTTGCGCGTCATGTACTTCTACCAGGGCCTCAAGCCCTAATTCCCGGGCTTTGCGGAGGAGTTCTTTGAGTCTCGAAGGGTTCAAGGCCGCCACAATGAGAAGGATAGCGTCTGCGCCAAAGGCCCGGGCTTCTTCTATCTGGATCTCATCGATAATAAAGTCCTTTCGCAAAATAGGTAGGGAAACATTCTCTCTGATAGCGGCGAGATATTCGAGGTGCCCTGCGAAGAATTTTTCATCGGTGAGACAGGAAATGGCCGCTGCCCCTCCCTGCTCGTAATTTTTAGCGATTTTTACCGGGTCAAAGTTTTGTGCAATAAGCCCCTTGGAAGGAGAGGCCCTTTTGACTTCGGCAATGATATTAAAACCGGGTTTTGTGAGGGCGTCTTTTAGGGAACGGCGAGGAGTATTCCAAAAAGGTTTGAAGAACAACCCCCGCTTTCGCCGGCGGGTTATTTCTTTTGTTTTTTCCTCTAAGATGGTGGCTAAAAAGTCGCGCATGATCCCGGGTTACGGCTAAAAATTGCCCTATTATATCCTTTTTTTAGCCACAACCGAAAATATTATTGGGACCAAATTTTTGGAGCGTTACGAGTCTCGCTTGCTGGGAGGCGCTTTTTGGTCCTGCAGGGGGCAAATATGGACACTTTCCGACGCGTAGCTATAATTTAAATATCTTTTTACCCTGGACCTTTTGAATAAAAAGAAAAGCTAAAAGTTGTTCAAAAGGTCTAGCCAAAATTATTTGGGCGTTGGAGCTTCAAGGCCCTGGTATTCCATCGAGAGGTTGTTTGCAAAGTTACTGAATGATGAAGGCAGATAATTCCACATCTTTATCTCTTTCTAGGAAGTCTATTTTGTTCGAGGTATTTTTGTTTCTTCTTGTGGGTTCTTTTTTTTGTGCCTTATCATTTTACTTTTATTCTAACGATTTCTTTCATTTCCGGGTTGTTTCCTATATAGAAAAGGCGAGGCTTGCCATAGATGGTGTGCCTCCGCGTCTTGAAAATATAGGCTTTGTATATCCTCCCATCCCGGTTCTAATTTGTGCTATCTTTCCTTTGGTATGGTTTGTTCAGGGTTTTGTGTCTTCTCTGGTGTTTAATTCCTGGTTGCATTTGGCCAGGAGAGATCATAGTGATTACTCCTTTTTGTATATTTTGTTGTTAGCCTACTTCCCGTTTTTGTATTTGGCTGTTTTTCGTTTTGATATGCTACTTTTGTTTTTCCTTTTGTTTTTTTCTACATATTTCCTGATGAAGTATTGGCAAACTGATTTATCATTGTACCTCTTTATTGGTGGTTTTCTCCTTGGATTGTCGTTCTTTTTGAATTTTTCTATGGTATATATGGCCCTTGTTTATGGGCTTGCTATTCTTTTGAAACGAGGTGTCTCTTCTAAGGAGAAGATAGGGGTATTGATAGTTTATTTGGCCCCCATGCTTTTCTTTGTTTTATTTACCTTTTTTGTTAACTACATATTCAGGGGTGACCCTTTCTATTTTATGAAGAAATATACCCTTTTTTATCTGCAAGATCCTCTTGTGGTTCGTGCTAAATCTTCTATGCTTGATGCTATAGTTTTATTTCTAGATACATTAAAATCTGGTCTGTTTTTGGTCCTTCCTTACTTTATTTTGTTGCTAGCCCTTGTGAGGGCCAGCCTTCTTTCTCTTTCTTCTTTCGTGTTGTATATGGTTCCTCTTCTTTTTCTTTTTCTTCAGATCAAATGTGGTATGTTTTTCTATTCTTTGTCTAATTTTTTGCCCTTCTTGCTCTTTGTTCTTTTGTTTCTTGGTTTTTTGTATAATGTCCGGTCATCTGGCAGGATTAATAGTATTTGGGCTAAAATAGTGGTGTCTTCTGTTGTTGTATCAGTACTCGTTGCTCCCGGTATGTATCTTTCTTCAATAGATAAAAACGAAAACAATTTTGTAAGAGCCTTATTTGGGGAAAGTTTTGAACAAAACCTGGCTTTGTTTAGAAATGTTGCGGATGTTATCAATGGTATCGATGGCTTGGTGTTGTTCGATGATGAACCTCTTTTTCCTGTAGTTTTATTTGTTTCAGATATCAAGAGACTGGTCCTTCCTTATCAGTATGAATATTACAATTTCCTTATGGATCCTAGATCTAAGGTTGATTACATAATAGGCGTTATTGATTCTCCTAATGACGATGTTTACCGTGCCTTTCCGGAAATTAAAAATCATCATCTGGATGGATGTAAATATTATAGGAGGGTGGAAAATGTTGTTATTTTTAAGTGTAATAATGGTTTTACTTTATAATAGTATAACGTTGGCTGGTCCTCCTGATCTTAATTATTATCGTGCTTCAAGTTACTGTATTGATATTGCTGATGCTAATAATCCTATTGTTCTGGAAAGCTTGGCAAAAAGAATAGATTGTAAGATGGCCCCTGGTCTAAGGATAGATAGATTTAAAGGTAGATATATTTTAAGGTTTGGTCCCTTTGCTTCTTTTGATTTGGCCAAACAGCATTCGCAAACTTTAAAAAGAGCGGGTCTTTCTTTTCGTCTTTCAGAATGTAATAAGGACAAAACTTTAAAAGTTTTATGTCCCGGTATTTTCAATTTAACTTTAAAAGATCTGGGTTATCCCTCTGATATGGTATTTAGTGGAAATTCTTTTTATCATATTTTTTATGTGCCAATCTTGCCTTCCTTTGTAGAGGGAGTTTTTTATTTGAAAATGTACCTTGCGCCAACTGTTCCTGAAAATGGCAAGATATTAGTTTATATCAATGATCTTCCTTATAAAACTTACCTCGTTAAAGATCTGGGCTATAAGCCCACTTTAGAAATCCCCATTTTGGCCCCTGCTGGTAAATACAGCCAGTTTTCTAAAATAAAAATTTCTTTCGATTTCCTTCCGGAGGATAATATCTGCAAGGCTTTAAATGATTCCAGTAAATATGTGGTAATTTATAATAGTTCTCAGTTGTTAATAAAGACTCGTGCTGTAAGCCCTGATACTGTTTACCAATATTTATTGACCTATTCTCCTGCTTTTGCGATTAAGGCACACTCTAAGTTTGATATCGCAAATGTCGCCTATTTCTTGGCAGGATTTTATAAAAAGCTGGGGCTTTATAATCTGTCTTTCTATTTTAAAGATATAGAATCTTCCCAAATTGTTGTTCAGCCAAAAGGTGAAAATGTCCTAAAGGGAGGCAGGTTATATCTGAGTTCTCCCAATATTAACCTTCTAAAAAATCCCAACTGGCTCCAAGCAAGTAAATTTCACGCTACTAAATCTTCAGAAGATTTTGATGCCAATTTTTTGACAGAGCTCAATAATTTTATACCATTGAGAACTTTTGGCTTTCAAACTACAACCCAGTATGGTGTAGGTCGTATTAATTATAAATTTTCTGTGCCGTTTCAAGGATTTAAGGGTAAACCTATTGAAATGATCTTCTTGTTAAGGTTTGCTGTGCAGCAGATAAGTGAGAGGAATAGTGATAGAGTTTGGTGTAATTTGATTGTTAATAACCAGCTAATTTGGAGTAAAGAAATTGTAACAGAAGATTCGGCCAGCTTAACCCAAGAATATGTGATAAAAGTGCCAGATTATGTTTTATACTATGGGGATAATGTATTTCAGGTTTCTTTTGATTATTATCCTGGCAACAAGACCTGTACAGGCTCTGTGCCAAAGTTGAAAACTACTCTTTTCGATTCTTCGGCAATATTGGTCTCTCGTGTTGATGATAGCTACAGAAATGTGCGAGACCTATTGTCATCTTTGTCCGGAAATGTTGGTGTTTTTGTTGATCCAGCTCTTCCTGAAGAATTTGTGGCCGAAGTCTTCAAATTGCTAGGGTATTTCAATGCTCACGTCTCTGGTTTGGAAGATGTCAATAACTTGAAGAAGCCAGCAGATTTTTTTGTTGTTCTAACTTATTTTAAAAATCTTAAAGATATGCAAGATGTACCGGTTGTTTTTGATAAGCAAATAGTAATTTATAACCCGTTGACCCAAAAGAAAGTTTTAGAGTTGTCTGGGGATTATAAGTTCCTGTTGTTTCAATCCGGAAAATTTAAGGAAAGACCTGCGCTGTATATAACCCCCACCGATAAAGAATCTTGTGAGATTATTTACGATTTTGACTGGAGTTATTTAAATAAGCTTGTTGGGAATGCTAATTTTGTTTATAAGCGGTCATTGTATGCCTTAGAAGTTGGGAAGAAATTTAGGGTTGAATATAAATTTCAGACTAAACTTAAATATTATCTTAAGAAATTTAAGCTCTTGCTCTTTTTGCTCTTTTTCATTGTTTTGACCATGTTTGTTATTTATTTATGGAGAAGAATGACATGATGTTTTTTCGGATTATCTTCCTTCTGGGATTGGCTTTTCTGTGGTGTGATGTGTCTCTGGTGTTTTCCAGCCCATGGGGTAGAGAAAAGGGGGAGGTTTTCATATCCCCTCAATTTTTTTACTATAGAGCAACCCATTATTGGGACAAATCTGGAGAAAGAAAGGCAATGGATTGCACTTTCGAAAAGTTAGAGAATACCCTCTATTCCGAGTGGGGTTTTTCATCCAGTACTACTGTAGTATCTAAAGTTTCTTACCAGAGCTTGAGTTGTGGTGGGCGAAATACTAGCGGGGTGGCAGATTTGGAGCTGGGCCTTATAAGAAAGTTGAGAAAAACTGATAGAAGTGTTTGGTCGATACAGCTTCTTTCTATAATCCCAACGGGATATTCTATTAAAAAGAAATTGAGATTGGGTTATAACAGGCCAGGGCTTGAGATCTATTTGTTGCGTGGTCAGAGTTTTGATAATGGTTTTTTAGAATTTGGGTTAGGTTATAGATTCTATAAAGGTTATCCTTCAGATCAGATTAGAAGTTATTTTAAATTTGGTCATTATTTTAATGATAGGTTGATGTTCTTGGGTAATTTTGAACTCCATTATGGAGTTAATAATGGAAAAAAGCTCAATATTGGAGAAAATATTACTTTAGAACCTTATTATAGGTTGATACAGGCTGACTTTAGTCTTTCGTTTGAGGTTCAAAAAAATATTATGCTTAATTTAGGCGTTATAAAAGCTATCTGGGGAAGAAATACGGGAGATGGTGTAAATTTTTATGGACAAATTTGGTTCTTCTTCTAAAGGGGACACGTTTCATAATGTTCGAAAAATAGGAGAGCTCTTTTTAGAGAAAGGTCTTATAACAAACGATCAATTAAAAGAGGCTCTTGAATATCAGAAAAAGTATGGTGGTAGGTTGGGGTGGATTCTCGTAAGTTTAGGATATATTGATAGGGAAACTTTTTATAAGATTCTTGCTGAACATTATAATTTGCCTTTTGAAAACAATTTTACACGTATTATCGAACGTATTGATAAAGATTTTTTAAGACAGTTTGACCCAGAGGAGCTCTTGGCTCATGAAATTATTCCAGCTTCTCAAGTTAATGATACGGTTTTGATCTTCACTTCTTATCCTTTTAGTGCCAAGTTTAGTGGTTTTGTTGAAAAATATTTTAAAGATAAAAAGCTCGAAGTAGTTGTAGTTACTGATTTGGATTTAATAAGAACCTTAGAGACTTTTTTTGGGGCTCGGCTTGTAGATAAGGCTATTCATGGTTTGATTTATTTATCTCCCGACAAGTCTGCTATAAAACTTTTTTCGCGAAATCAGATTTTATTTTTTTATTCTGTTTTGATGGGTTACTTGGTCTGGGTATATTTTGATGCTGTTAGTGCGCTGGTCGTTCTTAATGTGATAGTGCAATTTTCTTACCTGGCGATCACTTTTTTTAAGTTTTTCGTTAGTTTAGTTGGAACTTTCACCGAAATTGAATTCAAGATTGAAGATGCTTTTGTGAAAAGATTAGAAGAGAAGAATCTTCCAGTTTATACTATTATGATTCCAGCTTATAAAGAAGCTAAAGTTATGCCTATTATAGTGAGTGCCTTAAAAAAGATGGATTATCCTAAAAATAAGCTGGATGTTCTTTTCTTGCTTGAAGAAGATGATCAGGAAACCATAGATGCTGTAAGGAAGTTAGATTTGCCTGCGAATTGGCGTATAATTCGTATTCCAAATTCGCTACCGAAGACAAAACCAAAAGCATGTAATTACGGGCTCTTTTTTGCACGTGGAGAATATTTGGTTATATATGATGCTGAAGATATTCCAGAAAAAGATCAGTTGAAAAAGGCTATAGTTGCCTTTAATAATTCACCTGAAGAGTACGTATGTTTTCAGGCGGCGTTAAACTTTTTCAATAAGGATGAAAATTTCCTTACCAAAATGTTTACTCTTGAGTACTCATACTGGTTCGATTATATGCTGCCGGGCCTTCATAGACTAAATATGATAATACCTCTGGGGGGAACAAGTAACCATTTTAAGACTCAGAAGCTGAAGGAATTGGGTGCCTGGGATCCTTTCAATGTTACAGAAGATGCGGATCTTGGTACAAGGGCCTTCATGGAAGGGTATAAGGTCGGGGTTGTTAATTCTACCACCTATGAAGAGGCGAACTCTAAACTTTATAACTGGATAAAACAGAGATCAAGATGGATAAAAGGTTATATGCAGACCTGGTTAGTACATTCCAGACAACTAAGTTCCCTGAAGAGGATGGGGCTTAGGGGAGCTATAAGTTTCCATTTTTTGATTGGTGGGACCCCTTTTGTTTTTTTGGTTAATCCATTTTTGTGGGCTATATTTATATACTGGCTGTTTACCCAAACTGTAATTTTTGAAAGCTACTTTCCTCCTCTGGTTCTCTATTCTGCAATTTTCAATCTGCTAATGGGGAACTTTTTAGCCATATATTTGTCAATGCTGGCTGTGTTTAAGAGAAGATATTACGAACTGTTACCGTATTCTTTGCTAAACCCTATTTATTGGTTTTTGCATACTATTGCGGCTTACAAGGCTCTCTATGAGCTTTTTACCAAGCCATTCTATTGGCAAAAAACTGAACATGGCGTCACACGTTATTCTGTTGATTTAAAATAGCTTCCCCGAACTTTCAAGATTTCTTGCTACATTCGCAGGCCAGCCGGAAATCGCAAAAACTGCAGAGTTTGTCTTCCGGAGTGGCATAGAAGGCCTCGGCCTCTACCATGTGTCGCAAGAGATATTCCAGAAGCCGCGGAAAACGCACGGCCATGAATTCTTCGGCTTTTTCCAAGGACAGATATTTCTCGTAAAATAGGGGCTTTTCGAGGTCCCGAAATTTCCCCGCCGCCAGCTGAAGATAGGCCGCGTTGTGGGTCCCCTCTTCGGTGGTGAGAAAGAGATAGAGAAAGAGCTGGATGTCGGGAAGCCTTTCCCGCAATTCGAAAAATTCTTCCGCTCCAAAGCTCGGAGGAGGGTCGTAGGGAAAAAGTTTTTCTTCCAGATGCTTGCTGCTATAAGTTTTGACGAAGGTCCCGGTTTTGTAGTCGAGCACGTAGAGCTTCTCTCCCCGCCTTTCCAGACGGTCAATCCGCCCGGCAAAGTGCAGACCCTGGAAGTTGCGGTGGTATTCTTTTTCAAGCGAGAGGATTTCAAAACCTTCCACATGATGGCGGGCCAGAAATTCCAGATAGCGCCTGAGACGAAAGCGGGCCGTTTCTTCCACAAAGAAGCGCCGTTCCGGGCCTAGACGGTGATAGAGGCCAGAAAGCCGGAAAAATTCCTCAAAGAAACCAAGTAATCTTTGAGGATCATTGTCTTCCAGGGGAAAGTAAGTTCGGCCTATGAAAGGACGAAAGTACTCTTCAAGGGCGGCGTGGACGATGTTTCCAAGTTCCGCGGCGTCGAACTCCGCAACCTCTTTGGTGGGGCGCAAGCCAAGGAGATAGTGAAAATAAAATTTGGCCGGGCAGGCCAGATAAGTGTTTATAAGGGTGGCTGAAAGACCTGTTTCGCGGTTGAGAAGCTTCAGGACGGCTTCTTTCTCGGCTTCTCCCTTGGGGATAGCCTCCTGGCGCTTGAAGGCCTTCGGGTTCAGCCTCAAAGGCACGAAGGAGATCTTCTCCGGAAGGAGTTTCCCTTTGGCCTTCTCTTCTTCCCAGAGAAGGCGTTCCACGTAACGGCTGCGAAGCTTTTTCCCGGCGCTTTCCCCTTTTCCACTCACCGCGCTCTGATAAAAGAGGAAGACCTCTTCTGCCCCGTAAACCAGGGCGAAGAAGTGGTGCCTTTCGATGATCTCTTCTCTCTCCCGGGGAGGAAGCCCCAGAAGGGGTTTTATACCCTCGGGCAGGAGGGGGTTCACCTCTTCCACCGAGGGGAGATAACCTTCGTTGGCGTCGAGGACGAAAATCTGGCGAAAAGAGAGGAGCCGTGTCTCAAGAAGGCCCATTATTTGGAGCCCTTCCAGGGGTTCTCCTTCGAAGGGAGCCCTGATGTTTCGCAGGAGTTCCTTGAGAAAGGTGAAGAGAGTTTTCGCGGCCAGCTTCTCTTTTGCAAAGGAGACGTTTTCAAGGCTCGGGAGGACTTCGGTCTCAAAGGCGTAGATAAAGGCCCTTTCAAGGAGAGCCTCTGTGTCTTCTTCTTTGGTGAGCCTTCCGCGGGTGCACTCTTTGACCAGCCGCCGCAAACACAGGGCGAGATCCTGGGCAGTCTGGATGCGGAGCCAGGGGGCCAGGAGCCGGCGGTGAAACCAGGAGAGAAATTTTCGGGCGCGGAGAGAGAAAAGCTCGTCTCCTTCAAAGAGGGCCTCGATTTGTTCCAAAGTAAGAAAGGGGCTTCCGTGGTCTCGTAGACGGTTTTCCAGGTTGCGGAAAAAGATGGAGGCCAGTTCACCCTCGAAGGTGAGCCCGCGGAGGTAGGGGTGCTTTAGGAGCTTCAAATAAGCGGGGATGTGGATTTCACCGCCGTGGGAGCTTTCCACCACTTCCGTGAAGAGGAGAAAGAGCTGGGAGAGCGGCGTGCGAAAGAGGGGGTAACCGAGCGTGATGTTCACCGTGATCCCTTCGGGGAGCTCGTAAAGGAGCGGGATGAGATGCCCGGCGGCGCAGAGGAGGATGAGGGTCTCATCGGGGCGTTCGATTTTCCGGGGAAGGAGTTCCCGGAGCTTCGAAAGCTCGTGATGAACATCCGGGGCCTCGAAAAAATGAAGGGCAGGCCTTCTGGTTTGCGGGGCAGGTCTTTCCGCTCGAAGGCCGAATATCTTTTCCAGGCGATGGTACACCTCCGGGAATTCTTCCCCTTCGAGCCGCCACCAGAGGGTAGCTCCCTGTTTCAGCCAGTATTTGAACAACTCCTGCTCCGCCCTGGTGAGCATAAAAAAACCCACCAGGTGTAACGGGCTCTGCGGGAAGGGGAGTTTTTCTTTCTGCGTCGCGAGAAGGCGTAACCTGATTCCAGAAGTGGTAAGGCCCCGGGCTTTGAGGGTCTCGCGAAAGTTACGCTGGATTTCGCCCAGGTGTTCCAGGAAGAGGCGGGCTTCTTCCGGGAGTTCTTCTTCCGGCGGATATACAATGTTTTGCGCCTCGACTAATTCCCTCTCCAGTTGATCGAGGACTTCTGCCAGGCGGAGCCCCCAGGGGAAGAACCGATCGAAGCTGGTGGCCACCTTGGCGAAAGGGGGTCTTTCCCGCACGATCTCCCAGAGGAGCCAGGCCTGGTCTGCTCGCGGCAAGAGGGGGCTTGGGTCAAGGGCGCTTGCAAGCTCCCCTACGAGATCCGCAAAGCTCAAGATGCGGGGAAGGAAGCCGGCCTTCTGGCGCTTTTCAAAAAGATAATGCCGGAAATAAAGGGCTGCCCGGCGGGTCGGGAAGACAAAGGTCGTCTCGGGGGAAAAGAGTTCCTCTTCCGGAAGAGAGGAGAGCAGTTCGCGAAGAAAGCCCCGGGAGCTTAAGGCCCTGATACGCCCCATGGGTTAAAGTTTAACCTGCGAGCAGCCATTCGAGCACCGCCATGTGGAGCCACATTTTGTTTTCGGCCTGGTCCCACACCACTGATTGCGGGCCCTCGAGCACGTCTTCGGTGATCTCTTCCCCCCGGTGGGCCGGGAGACAGTGCAGTACGATGGCATCTGGTTTGGCGTAACGCAAAAGTTCGGCGTTTACCTGGTAGGGGGCAAAGATGCGGCGTCGCTCTTCGGCTTCTTCTTCCTGACCCATGCTGGCCCAGACGTCGGTGTTGATGACGTCGGCGTCCTTTACGGCTTCTTTCGGGTCTCGCACGACCTCGATGCGGCCCTTCCCGGTGGCCCGCGCTTCTTCGAGAATATCAGGGTCGGGGTCGTAGCCTTCCGGGCAGGCCAGGGCCAGGTAGAAGCCCAGCCGGGCGGCCATTTCTATCCAGGAATGGGCCACGTTGTTTCCGTCTCCCACCCAGGCCAC